>Ga0228666_1000654_pt1 | contig 17898 bp, 17 predicted proteins | sample 80DmetaG_FD_182702 | JGI IMG/M metagenome (GOLD analysis project Ga0228666, IMG submission 182702) | Seawater microbial communities from Monterey Bay, California, United States - 80D | ecosystem: Environmental > Aquatic > Marine > Coastal | place: USA: California | collected 2016-10-11 | reverse complement strand
CACAGCTTTCTTAGTGTATGATATCAAAACAGATATAGAAAAAAAGAAAGTAGATAAATATAGTTATAAATAAGGTATAAAATATATAAGATATAAAGTATATGATAAAATCGATAAATAAATATGTTATTCAATATTTATTTATCTAGTATAATAAATCGAAACGTTAATCCATGTTCTTTATTTGTTAACCATAATCCAGATATTTTTAATATAACAGACACACTTGATATTTTACCAATTAATCTATTGTTTTCTTTATGAAATAATTTTATATAATAGTTCATTAGTTGTTCTCTTATTGTATATACAGGGTTTTGTGTTAACTGAATATAATTTTTTAATATTTCATGTTCTATTGTAGTTAGTTGTCTAATCAAAAATTTATTTCTATCATCATACCTTGAAAAATTACATTTTATTTTATTATAATATTCTTCTATCTCCAAATCATACAAATTAAATTTAATATAGATACCATTCATAGAAACTAAATCATTTGAGTAATACATTCTATAAAAAAAACTATTTTCAATTACATTATTTTTAGATTTATCACTTATGATTACATTATTTATTTCAAAATCATTAGCCGGTATTGTTAAATACATAATATAATAAGACTACATATGTTTAAATAATTATTTTTGTTGTTGTATTAATAATTCTTAGATATCGTCTTGCCCAATATAAATAACGTTTGTATATCCATTATACTTAAGGTTTTATTTAAACTATCTACTTTGTCTAACATATGTTCACATTCCAATAATGTTTTTACAAATCGCGCTTCTTGTTTGTATATGGTTATCTTCCATAAATTATATAGATTTGGTTGCGTTTCTTTTATACTTTCTAATTTCGTTTTAATAGAACGAATTCTATTTAAATTTTCCATTATTGATATATTTAAACTTAAACATCTATTTAAGTTTAAAAAGTATTTAATAGATAATATTAGTTATGAATAATAAATTTGATGATTATATAAAACAAGTTGAACATTATGATCTACATCCACATATTAATAAAGACAAGTTTATAAATGAACATATTATATTGTATGGTCCAAGTGGAATAGGTAAATATACCCAAGCGTTAAAATATATAAAAGAATATAGTCCAAGTCGTTGTAAATATGAAAAAAAAATGACTTATTTATTTCAAAATAAAAAAGAGTATGTTTATAAAATAAGCGATGTTCATTTTGAAATTGATATGGAACTGTTAGGTTGTAATTCAAAAGTATTGTTTAATAATCTATTTTATCATATTGTAGAAATAATTAGTACAAGAATATCCAAATTTGGTATTATTTTATGTAAAAATTTTCATAAAATACATTCTGAATTGTTAGATATATTTTTTACTTATATGCAAACATTATTACATAAAAAAATAAAAATACAATATATCATTACAACCGAACATATAAGTTTTATTCCAGATAATATATTATCTCGTTGTCAAATTATAAATTTAAAAAGACCTACACAAACATCCTATAAACAATGTATCAAGTCACATACATCCAAAACAAAAAAATACAAAATAAACAAAAATATCTTAGATTTATCATTAAGAAATATAAATTCTATTACAAATATAAATAATTTGTTGTTTAATACAAGTAAATTAGATGATATTCATGTTGCTCATATTGAAAAAATTATAAATGTAATTGAAAATATTGATAATTATAGTTTCAGTGAATTAAGAGATTTACTTTATAACTTGTTAATATTTAACATTGATATTAGTTTATTTTTGTTTTATACTATAAACTATTTTATAAATAAAAAAAAATTAAATAAAACTAACATTGAATCAATATTACATTCAATATATCTTTTTTTTCTTCAATATAATAATAATTATAGACCTATTTTTCACTTAGAAAGAATATTTTATATATTATGTAAGAGTATAAATGACAATGAATTATCAAAAAGCTTGTAAAACATTAGATATATTGACATGCCAACTTATAGCGAATAATAAAGATAAAAATTTGGAAATTTTAAAAAAATACTATCATAAACTAGCACTTAAACATCATCCTGATAAAGGAGGTGATGCCGTTAAATTTAAAGAAATAAAAGAAGCATATGATTTTTTAATTAATTATTATAATATTCATGATAGTAATTCAATAAACAATACAGACACATATGACAACTTATTTGTGAATGTAGTAGAAAATATAATTAAAAATAGCAAGGGATTTCAAAAGTTTGATAATTTATTTATTAGAACGACATTAAAATCTATTTTGGCTAGTTGTAATGTTTATTCCGTTAAGATTTTTAGTCAATTGGATATAGACAAATGTCAGTTGATCTATTACTTTCTCTCCCAAAACAAGGATTATTTTTATTTAGATAACAAGCAATTGATGGAGTTTAAAAAAGTTATACAAGAAAAATTAAAAAATAAAAATATTATTTTATTAAATCCGTCTTTACATGATCTCTTTCAAGATAATATTTACAAACTTGAAATTAATGATGAAACGCATTATATACCTTTGTGGCATGATGAAGTTATCATTGATAAAATGATTATTAAAAATATTCCTGATATTAGTGAAAATATAAGTATATCAAAAAATAATGATATAATCATTAAGCAATCCGCTTCTATTATTAATTTGTTTAATAATGGATATATAAATGTAAGTGTATGTAATAAAATATTTACAATACATTCCAATGATGTAAAAATTTCAACATACCCTCAGCGTATTGTATTTAAACATCAAGGTAAATTAGTACCTAATAAACAAAACTTATATGACAATAAAAAAAGAAGTAATGTTATTATTGAACTTACCCTCACTTGTACATGTGAAGATGTTTAATTATTAAAACACATAAAAAATTATAATATTTTATGTGTTTATTATTTTTGTAATTTATTTTTGTAATTTTTATTATTTGAATTGTAAATCATATTGTAATTGATTTAGTTTTTCTTTCTTCTAACAACCTTTTTCTTCTTTTTTGGTTTTACTTCCTCTACTACTTCTTCTTGTTCTTCCTCTTCTTCAGATTCTTGAAATGATGGTTGATGTGCTACTTCCTCTTCTTCATCATCATGATTGGTTGTATCGTCTTGTGTTTCTTTTTGAGCCAAATTATTATCCATCTCTTCATCATCACTATCATCTTCAATATGACATGTTGCCGTTCCCAATAGTCTAGCTGGAGGTCTTACACATGCTTGAACCAATTTCCATGTTACACCACATCTACCACCAGCAAACCACATACCCTGACAAGCGATCAATCCATTAATATGAGATGCCTTAGGAATACACTCTACAGGACTAGATGTTGCTTGTTCATCCTTTCTTGGTGGAATATACAATGGTGTTTTATCGGCATAATTATACAATTCAACATTAAATCTACCCTCCCAATATGGTAGTTTAACTTTCAATGATGGAGCACGACTATAATCTGCTTCATCTGTGTAATTTCCATCGCTATCCTTCAACTTAGGATACTTCAAAATAGGATACATAAGATTATCAACTAATTCACTACTCATCTTACTTTTTCCAAACCATTCCTTACAATTCTTAATACAATCTGCCTTAATCTTATTTTCAAATGACGTCATAGCATCTTTAAATTTATTTACCGAACTTGTTTCATTTCTAAAATCCAATGCCATGTCATATGTCACACGACCACTCTGTTCATCTACTCTCTCATTAACTCCCCATGTTAACATTAGTGGAACTTGTAGAACAATTGGCTGACCAGACAATAATAGTTGAACACTTTTTCCTCCTCTCTTATTATTCTGGGCTGCTTTGTAGGTGACTGCGTTTGCGTCAAATGATTTAGCTTTGGTGATTAGATAACTTACTGAACTCATGATTATTATACATTTAACTACTAATCTTTTTTTTAAATCAATTTTATATATTTATTAATTTTTTTAAGAATTCAGTAATTTAATGGAATCCCAAAATATAGGAATTATAATTATTTAGACTAATAACAAGTATAATTCTATAAAATATTAATTATTTGGCAAAATTGTTGTTTTGATGAGAAGATTGTCCTCTATTATTTAAATATTGTATTTGATAATTAGGTGGTTGATTTGATGATGGTTTACCTAATACATTATGTTGCCTATTATAATGATTTGTTGGTATATTTCTATTAGTTCGCTGTGCTTCTTTTATTTTCATTTCATGAACATTAATTAATTTTTTTACATTTTTTTTCAAGACAGGAGCATTCGAACTACTTGTTTTATGATTTGGTTGTTTTTTATTTTGAGACAAAGGATATACCTTTGATACTGGAGGCATTGGAACATCATCACCACATTCTTTTAATTCATTTTGAAACGTTTTTTTATACCAATTTTTAATGGATGCTTCTGACTCATTTAATATTTGTTTTGTATTTGGAGTCAAAGCGTTATGGTTTAATTTCAACTCCTTACCTTTATTTGTATCTACTGATAGATTTATTGGTGGTTTGTGCTGTTTGTTTAATGGTATATTATTATTTGGTTTTACTTTTATTTGTTTTGGTTCTTGTTTCATTATATTTTTATCCGTCGGATTATCTTGTGTATTCATTTCATCTTGTACTTTTGTTTGATCTTTCTTTTTATTTATCGTATCCTTTTTACATTTTATATAAACTACTACTCCTATTATATTTAAAATAACTACAATACAACAAATAACAACTATTAATATTACATCCACTTCATCCTTTTTTGATGTTTCTTTTTGTTTTTCATTATCGGCTGATGATCTTAAATTAGTAAAGCCATATGATTTGTTTGTTTTATTTGTTGATTTATTTAAAACTTCTGTATATGTAATTTGAGATTTTGTTGTTGTACGAGGTGTTGTTCTTGTTTGTTGAGCTGTAGTAATTATTTGTTGAGTTGTAGTTGATGACATAGTAGGAGATACTGTAGTCGTAGTAGGTATAATAGGTGTAGTAATTTGACGAGTTGTTGTAGAAAGAGTTGGTGTTGTTTGTGCTACGGTTGACGTATTTAAAGTTTTATTATATATTTTAAAAAATGTCTCATTAATTATTGAAACATTTTTAGTTTCATTTCCTATTTTGGGAGAGATGTTTGTAACATTTTGAATAGTATTATTACTATTATTTACTGTAATATTATTTGGCTGTGGATTTTCAAGTAATAAAGGTGGATCGATCTGTGACGAATAAGCATTTTTATAAATATTATATGGGTCTTCTACACACATATACATACCTACTTTATATAACATTTTACCATTAGCGTCTTGTGTTACACCCCATAATTTATTACAATTGGTATAATCCATTGAATGTACAAAATATAGTTTAGTATCATGTAAACATATCAATGATATTAGTATAGTTAAAAAATTTTTAAAATATTGTGCTTTCATACTATCTTAACCATATACTAATTATGTATTTAAATTACTTTTTAAAATACTTAAACGATAATGAAGGTAAAATCCAAGATAAATATTTTATAAAAATAGTATAAACATATATATAAATGTATAAATTAATGATAAATACCAAATTAGAAAATAAAAAAGATGTTGTTTCTATTAAATCACCAAAAAAATATATTGAATATCATTATTATCAAGATGTAAAGTCTTGTAGTAAAAAAAAATCAAAAGTAAATAATAATGATTTTAGAATTCTACAGTTAAATGAATATGATGAGATTTTAAACAAAAATTACAATGTTTCACAATTAAAAAAAATGTGTAAACATTATCATTACAAGGTAAGTGGTAATAAACCAGAATTAATAAAGCGATTATACAATAGTCTTCGTTTATCGCATTATGCTGTAAAAATCCAATCACTATTTAGAGGTGTAATCGTAAAAAAATTATTTAAACTTAAAAATGTTAATATGTATAAAGAAACAACAAATGATATTGATTTTTTAACTCTTGAACCAATAAAGAAATTAAATTTTTCACAAATTATGTGCTTAAAATCAGGTGAAAAAAATCATGTTTATTGTTTTGATATTTGTTCACTTTACAATTTGTTTAAAGAACAATATGAATATGCTAAAAAAAACAGAAAAAACATTAGAAAACATATGAATAATGTTTTAAATCCATTTAACAGACAACCATTTCCTCAAGATATACATAAACAAATAAATGTTATTGTAAAATATTCAAAGATATGTGGAATGAACATTAATATTACTATTGACAATAATTATTATAGTGAAAATCTTAAAAAGAAAAATGAATTTAAGGCTATTGAATTGTTTCAAAAAATTGATACATTTGGATTTATAACCGATAGTAAATGGTTAATGAATTTAAATGTTCTTGGATTAAGTAAATTTATGAAAGAATTGATCGATGTATGGGATTACAGAGCACAGTTAACACATGAAACAAGACAAAGTATATATCCATCCAATTTAGGATACCCTTTTCGTGTAAGTAGAAGTTTATTTAACCGTGAAATTGAAAATATAAGACATTCTATTATTAAAAATATAAATAAATTTATTAATGCTGGTGTAGACAAAAATGCTCAATCGTTAGCTGTATTTTATGTATTAGGTGCTCTTACTATTGTTAGCAAGTCAGCAGCAGAAAACCTACCATGGTTATTTGAATCTTTCTCTCAATTGTAATAAAAATCAATATTTACTTTATTGATTTTTATTTGTTAATTATCAATTATTTAAGATTATATTGTCAATTATTTAAGATTATATTATCAATTATTTAAGATTATATTATCAATTATTTAAGATTATATTGTCTTTTTAATTATTCAAATTTGCTTCTACCCATGATATAGTAACTTCTTCTTCAGCTACACCTTTCATAGATATAAATTTTGGCCTATTCATACTACTTGTCTTATAAAACACATAAGGTCCGTATTTACCTTTTCGTATACTTATATCATCATTTAATTTTTTTATAATATTAGAAGAAGAAGACCCTTTTTTTTTAATATATTCAACTACATCTTCCAATGTAATATCATCCATGTCTTTATTTATATATTTTACAGATGTATTTTTACCATCTATAGTAACATACATACCATATTTACCATTTTTTAATACGACATCCTCTCCATTATAGTCTCCTAGATTTCTATTTTGATTCGTTGGTGTTTCGGAATTATCACTATACATAAGTTGTTTTAATGTATACTCACCATTCTTAAGTTTTTCTAAATCAATTTTAAGATTTTTATTTATTTGTTTAAATGAAACATCTCCATTTTCATTTTTATATTTTATAACAGGTCCATATCTACCTATAGTATATGTATGATAATCATCTATTTTAATCACCGGTTTGTCTGTTTTTTTTATTTTTTTTATAGAACTTTCTATTGTATTGTTACAATCACGACACAATTCACTCCATTCCATATCACCACAAGCTATTTTATCTAATAAATCTTCCATATTTTTCGTATAATTATACTCAAACAATTCATTGAAATGTTTTATTAAAAATTCAATAACCAATAATCCTGTAGATTGTAATACTAATTTATTTTTTTCTGCTCCAAATTCTTTTTCTTCTGTTTTCGTTTCTATTTCATCTTTTATTAATTCATAATTTTCACATTTCATTCTAATACCTTCTACATTTTCTTTACTAACATATCCTCTATCTTGTATTTTACTTATTATAGATGAAAATGTACTTGGACGACCGATTCCTTTTTTCTCTAATAATTGGATCAATCTTGATTCATTATAATGTTGCTTTAAATCTGTAATAGTCATATCACTATTTATTTTTTCATACTTTAATATTGTATTGACTTTTATTTGTTTTAATTTATTGTACATTTCATCATTATTTTCCACTCCATATACAGCTTTCCATCCTTCAAAAACAACTCTTTCTATAGAATATTTATACTGATTATTTAATGGAGCACTAAGTTCCAATGATAATTTATCATATATAGATTTTGACATACAAGATGCTAAAGCATTTTTATAGATCAATAAATATAATCTTAGTTCTTTATTGGAAATTTTTCCTCCAATTGGGAGAGATGTTCGTGTTATACTGGTTGGTCGTATAGCTTCGTGAGCTTCTTGTGCTAATTTATCTTTTGATTTTTCCTTTTTATTTGTATTTACCAATTTAAAAATACTTTTAGATATGTAGTTTTCTCCATAAGTATCATGTATATAATTTTTGGTTAGTTTTACAAATTCTCCACTATATTTCATGGAATCTGTTCTCATATAGGTAATATATCCATTTTCATATAAACGTTGAGCACAAGACATTGTTTGCTTTGGACTAAATCCCAAGTCGTTACTTGCTTTTTGCTGTAGCTTACTTGTAGTTAATGGAATAGGTGGTGATTTCATGACTTTTTTTTCAGAAATATTTTTTAATGTATGATCAAAAAATACACTCTCTTCTAAAAAATTCTCAACTATTTTTTGTTCTTTAAATTTATTATTTAGTTCAAATGGGAGAGATGATGATATATTTGGGACATGAAACAAAGAAATGGTTTGATACCTTTTTTTACCTTTTCTGTCTTTTATTTCCTTGTAATTATCATAAACCAATCGTAAAGCACTGGATTGACATCTACCTGCTGATAATCCACTTTTTCCAGATATATTTTTCCAAAGTATCGGCGAAACCTTAAATCCAACCAATAAATCTAAAATTTGCCTTGATTGCTGGGAATATATTTTATTCATATCTAAATAAGTAGGGTTACTTAATGCTTTTTTAATAGCGGGTTTTGTTATTTCATGAAATATAATTCGTTTTGTATATTGAGGAGGTAAATCAAAAGACATACATATATGCCAAGCAATTGCTTCGCCCTCTCTATCGTCGTCTGTAGCTAAAATAACTTCAGACGCCTTTTTTATATTAGCCCTTAACTGATTTATATATTTTTTTTTAGACATCATTAATTTATATTTTGGTTTAAATGTATTTCCTATATCAATAGATTTCAACCCGTTTAAAAATTCACGTATATGACCGTAACTGGCTATACATTTATACCCTATACCTAAATAGGACTCTATTTTTTTACACTTGGCTGGCGATTCAACGATAACTAATTTCATATAATAATTATTTAATATAATTATTATATTTAAGACTTTAAATGGTTTTAAAAAAATTATTCGGTTTTAATTTCTTTTTCAAAAGTTGTATTGGGTTCTTTCATAAAAGACAATAATGCTTCTGCAGCTTCTTTATCTTTAAAATCAGTCTGAGTTAAATCAATTGGATTTAAATAACTATCACCTGGTTTTGTTTCTAATTTTTCGAAATTATATTTACTATGATCAAATTTACCTTGTGATACATTGTCCAAATAACGTGATATTAATGGGCCAAGATAATAACCTAATCTAAAATAAAAATAAGAGATTGCTCCCAATTCTATAAAACTCCAATTTTCATATAACTTCCACGTTGATGTTAATATTATTTGGATTAAATAACCAACTATCACGCAAGATAAAAACATAATTACATCACTTATTTTATGTTTTGTTGAAAAATGATAGTTTCTTAAATACTTATAATAATTATGTTCAAATACCGCCTTTACATACGATATTTTTTCTATTAATTTCGAAGCGAATGATTCAGGAATAATTGTATTGTAAAATGACATATTAGATTAATAATGTTTTTTTTATTTAAATACATTTATTAAATGTTTAGTCGTTAATTTTCAGTTTGTTGTGCTTTGATTTTTTTAAAATCATTCCAAGAAACTGGTTTTGCCTTTTTATATTTATGTTTTTTATTTTGTCTTTTTTTATCTTCTCGCAAAGCACTGTCAATATACAATTCTTTTAATATTTGTCCTACTTTAACAGAACCTTCGTGTTGATCTAACTTTCCAATTTCTATTTCCTTCAATATAGAAACAAACTTAAATAAAATAGTTAAATCCAATTCATCTTTTACTAGCTTATTGTATAAATTAGTATAGTTATTATAAAGAAATGAGCATTGTTTTTTACACATATTATTAAATGTGTCTTTAGACACACGACTGTATTTCTTTTTTAAATTTAAATACACATCTACTTGATTTTTGATTTTATCACTATGTTTTAGTGTTCTAATTTTTTCAGTTGTTTCTTCTGGTTTAAATTCATTTATCATATTTTTCAACTTTAATCTTTTTTCTTCGTCCATGATTATACAATAATTATTTTTATTGTTTTATATTATTTTACGCGTTATTTATATAATGCCTACAAAACGAAATATCAAAAAAAGATTAACTAGAAAATTAAAAACTTTAAATAGAAAAATGAAACGTAAACTTACAAGTAAAAAAAATAGGAAAAAGCGCATCAGCTTTAAAAAAATGTCTAAAAAACGATTGACTAAAACAGTAAAAAAAGCAAAGAAAAAAATATTAAAACAATTGAAAAAAATAAAGTTGTTTATGAAAGGAGGTGAACCGGCGCCAGAATTGATACAAACAGAAACACAGACACCTGATAGTATGGAAGCAACAGCAGGAAGTATGATGGTTGCTGGTGATGCAAATGAATTAAATATTTTAAAACCTCAAATAAAAGAAGGTATGTTTGGCATGTTTGGAGGTGCTAAATTACCAAAATCCATTAAAAATAAAAGAAAAAAGACTATGAAACATTTAAAAAAACTTAAAAAAAGAAAATAACTATAAAATAAGTATAAATAGAAATAATTATAAAATAATTAATAGTTGATTTTATATTTTTATAAAATATTAAAATCAAAACATAGTTTATTATGGAAGCATTGCGATTATTAAAAGGAATGAATATTATGAGAAAAACTGCTGTTAAATCTCCAACGCAAAATAGTGATTTATTAACAGCTATTCTTATTATAATTATTTTTATAGCATTATATGTATCTTCTTTTTTAGCTATAGGTTTAAAAAAAATTAAAGAAAATTGGAATGAATATAGATGTAGTCCAATGGCCATGCCTTTTGCTGGATATTTAGGATATGATGCTATGGAAAATTTTGCCTTTTGTATTGGAAGTATTCAAAAAACACTAATGAACACATTTTTAAAACCTATTTTTTCAAATTTAAATATTCTTGGTGATGTTGCTGCCAGTATTATAGGATCTATAAAATCATTAACCGTATTATTGGCAAATATGAACATTGGTTTTGGAATGGCTAGTTTTGATATTTTAAATATATTTAAAGGTATTATGGTGAAAATGCAATATTTTATTGTAAATATTAAAGATGTATTTGCCAAATTTGGAGGAACAATGGTTGTCATGTCTAATATAATACAAGGTGGTTCATTAACAGCAACAAGCGCTTGGGAAGGTCCTATTGGGGAAACGTTACGAACATTATGTTTCTCTCCCAATACATTAGTTACCATGAACGATGGTAAATTAAAAAAAATGAAAGATATTGTAATAGGAGATACATTGAAAGACGGAGTAGATGTTATTGCTACATTAAAAATTAAAGGAGGAACAGAACATTGTTTTTATAAAATATGGAGTGATAAATTACAATCAGATATATTAGTTACTGGTAGTCATAAAATTATTGATCCAACATCAAATAAGTTAATATCAGTTGAAAATTGTGATTTAGCAGAAAAGACTAATAAATACAGTGAATCTTTATCTTGCCTTATCACATCCAATCACATAATTCCAGTTGGAGAATACAAATTTTGGGATTGGGAAGATTAAAAATATATAATATGATTTAAAATAAAATACAAAAATCATATTATTATCCATTTTATATATAAGATGAACGATACTTTTATTTTAAATGTAAATAAATTATACAGAAATAAAACTTATTTAGAAAAATATGGACATTCCGTGTTTATAACGGTTATTGTCATTATTGCTTTTTTACTTGTATTTTCTTATTTTTACATAAAGGCTAATTTGGAACCATTAAAACAAGATTGGAACAATGTTAAATGCCATCCTGGTGTTATTCCATTTGCCGGAATGATTAATAAAGATCCAAATGATACTGTTTTTCAAAGCACCACTAAAAATTTTTCTGTTTGTACTAATTTAATTTTAAAATCAATTGTTGATATATTTACCAAGCCTATTTCTGGTATCGTTGGAACGTTAAATGCCATATTTAAAAAATTAGCGGGGTCTGGTGGTGCTATACAACATTTATTTGCAAGGGCATTTCAACAAATAGCAAAATTAATGAACTATTTTATATCGAGAATAGCATCTGTATTGATACCTATTCAAAAGTTATTTATAAATATCAAGGACAGTTTAAATAAAATGAATGGAGTGCTGTCCACCTTATTATTTACATTAATAGCAAAATTTTATGCTTTGAAATCATACATTGGAGCATTTATGGACCTAGTCATTATTGGTATGATAGGAGCATCTGCTGCTGTTGTAGCTTTATGGTTATTACCATTTACATGGCCTATAGCTGCTGCTGGAACTGCCTTTTATATAGTAATTATGACGTTAATGATTATTATTAAGGTTAATATGGCTAGAATATTATTAATTAGTTCAGGTAGTATACCTGCTAAACCTGGAAAACCATCAAATTGTTTCCACAAAGATACAATGATTCATACAAAACAAGGTGACATGAAAATTTCTCAACTTTCTCCTGGGGATGTATTATTAAACAATGATATTGTTACAAGTATTTTTAAAACAAATGGAAAGAAAAACACAATGTATAACATTAATAATACAATTGTAACTGGTAATCACCATATATATAATCCTTCATTAGGATGGATTCGTGTTGAAAATGACCCTAGAGCAGTTGTTATAAAAGAAAAACAAGCATTCGTTTATTGTATTAATACTACTTCAAAAAAAATAGAAATTAATAACAATATTTTTATGGATTGGGACGAAGTAGATATTACAGATATACTAATATTAAAAAACAAAAAATATATTTATACAAAGAAGGATATTCACACGTATTTAAATAATGGTCTGTTTATAGACACGCCAATCGAGATGGAAAATGGTGAACTTAAGGAGATTCAAAAAATTAAAGTAGGGGATAAGTTAAAAAACGATATTACAGTGACAGGAATAGTTGAATCGTTGGATGATAAAAAAACCTACAACTATTTTAATGAAATGTTAAATTTAAAAGGTAATAATATAATGTTTGATAAATCTAATTTAGCAAATTACCATAAAAAACATATTAAAAAACACAAATTCAATAATAAATTATACCATATTATCACGGATAAAAAATATTTTTATGTAGATGATGTTAAAATATATGATTATAATGCTTGTTTGGAATATTTTTTAAATAATTAAGGAAATACAAACTGATTTATCAAATAAAATACAATAAATTTTAAATATTATCTATTTAATATTTATATGAGTAATATTTCAATCACTCTTGACCTTAATATTGTAAATATTTTAATTATCATAATAATAGCTGGTTTTATTATTAGTAATACTTGTATAAGTTGTATTAACAAAGAAGGTATGGCAAATATATTATACAAAACGTCTGATGGTGTTCATAATGATAAATATCAAAAAGTATATCAACCTGGTGAAAATTATGAAGAAGTAAAAGTTCCTTTAGAAGAAGGGCAATTATTTTATTATGGAAATAATGATTTTAAACCAGAATGTTGTAAACATTCAACAGTAAGTGGAACTGGTGGATGTGCTTGTGAAACTTCTGAACAAAAAAATTATTTAGCATCCAGGGCAGGAAATAAAAGTGTTTCTGCGTGGGATCAACAATTTTAATTAAATTAACATTGTCAATATTTAATAATTCATTTTATATATATATTATATATACCATGAGTAAAACACTTACATTTAAAAATACATTGTATAATATTATTGACAGTGGAGATATAGGTAATGGATGGAAATATGTTGAAGTAATTGATAAAAAACAAGCGTTTTCTCTCCCAAAATGTCTTTATTATAAAGGAAAGTCCATGAAAAATTTATTGAGTTATACTGATTATGTAAATCATTTAGATATGGGAAAAGATTTTATCAATGATTTTGTAAAAGATATTTTTAGAGAATGTTATCCTGGTAGTAAGAACCCTATTTGTAAGGTAAAAGAAAGCTTGATGGTTGGGGGTGCTAATATTAGCCCAAAACAAATAGTAATGATACTAGACGTTTTAGATACAGATGAATATAAAACAAATACATCGGATGACAATATAAAAACAATATACGAGAATACAATGAAAAAACAGAATAAAATACCGATGGATAAAAAAAAACAAAATGCAATAATCTCATTTATAAGAAAAGGCAACTTTCAAGAGGGAAATTATAAGATTGATGATGGTTATGCGGTTATGATCGACAATGACTTGATTGAAAGATTGAACGAAGTAAAGGAAAAATTAGAGAGTCAAAACGCAGCAAAAAGTAATGATGATAAATTAGAAGGAAATGAAGAAGCAGCAGCAGCTACAAAAATTCAAGCGCTTTATAGAGGATATAAAGCACGTACACAACTAAAAAAAGTAAATAACAATGATCAAAACCAAACAAAAAACGGAGAAGAGACAAACATATCTACGTATAATAATGATAATAAAGTCAAAAAACAAGTAGTAGCAACAACAGACAGAGTAGAAGACCAAATACAAAAACAAAAACAAGATGAAGGTGAAGAAGACAATAAAGTTGAATTACCAGGATATTTAGATAAATTATTTGATATTTCTGGAGGTGGAAACACCAACCTCAACAGTAATACAATTGTTTATTTTAACATTAAAAATAATCTAGATGTTACTGATAAATTATTACACTTAAACGAGAAAAACACTAAACTCTTTGAGAATTATCTTTTTGAAGAAGCACCAAACGTTGATGAACGTAGCCACGCATTAATTAACCTAATAAAAAAGATAGAAATAAAAATAAATGATAAATATTATATGTTAGAATCCAAGGAACTTAAAGAAGAAGAAGAAGAAGAAGAAGAAGAAAGAAGAAAGAAAGAAGATGATGAAAGAAGAAATAGGGACAAAAAAAGTACAACAAAGAAGAAAGAAGAGCTAAGAAAGAAAGAATACAGTAGTGGCGCTCCAAAAATTTTAAGAATTATTCAGAAATTAATTGTTCGTGATATAATTGAAACACGAACAAAATTAGGGGGGGAAGACTACCGTAAACACGCACGTGCGAACAAATCTCATTTTTTATTTTATTTAGTGAACTTATTCGAAGATAATGAAAAAAAAAAGGGTCGAACATTATTTAGAATAGAGGATAAAGAAGTAGAAAAAGCAGCAGCAAAGAAAAAAGACCAAACAACAACAGTAGGAGATAAAACAACAATAAAAGAAGAAAAACAAGGAGCAACCCCAAAAATAAAAAAAGGAACAGAAACAGAAAATAACGAAGATGACGAAGCTGAATCCGGTGAAAATTCTGACGATAATACTGATGCGAACAAAGTTGATAAAGTGAACGAAGGAGACATAGTGGATACAAACGAAAGTAAAGATAGACAATAGTAAAGAAATTCAACCATTATACCAATCAGTATTAGAAAATAATAAAAATAAGGAAAAAGTAAAGTAAAAGTTGATGGATAATTCAAAAACATAAAATATCATATATAATGTTAATTAAATATGATATAATTAAAAGAAATTAAGATTTTTTAATAGAACCATGTAATTTAAAACACTTTACCTTTCCTATTTTATGTTGGTCTGTAATTGTAATATTTTCGTGTGATATCTCTGTATATTCGTTTTGAAAAAATGCTTTGGAGTCAATAATCGCTTGATAACCATCTTCGTATGTTGTTAAAATACTACCAAAATATCCACCACTAATATCAGTATTGTCTGGCGGATATTGTGTGCAATGTTGTTTCTTTACTATCTGATCATTATAAGTTGTAAAAAACACATTGGATACATCTACCGTTTGGTAATAATCAAAATAACCTTTAGTCATTGCAAGAAGAGTGCTATGGTCTTTTGTTTGTGATAATTTACCACCACTGGTCTTATGAACGTTTGATTTTGTATTATTAATATCACAAAATAGTTGTTTGTTTTTTTTTGAATTTATATAGTCATTGGCACTCATTTTTGTATCTATTTTTGTAGGATTTTTAAAACTTCCACTCATAATTAGTATATTATAAGATAATATTTATTAATTTTAAAATGTTAGGACAAAATTATAAGTGTTAACTTATAAGTATAAATTAATCGTGTAAGTAAATAGATTAAGATAAATATAGATAATTTATTATATAATAATTTATTATATGGACATCTGCCTACAAATTGATAAATATTCAAAAAGCGACTTATATGATATTTTTGAATTAAAAGAAAAAGATGTAAATCAATTAAACATACAACGTAAATGTTCTAATTATATTAATGAGATTGAATCCAACCAAAATATTGAACTAAAAGAAAAACTACCTTTGGTCGATTTTTTAAAAAAGGCAATGAATAAATTAATTGTTCTTAACAACTCATCCACCCTTACACACAAAGATTTTACTGGTGATTTAGAAAAAAATAAAACTTTTCACGGTGAACATTTTATTATTAAAAAAGATCCTAAATCAAAGGTAACTTCAAAAATAAACCCATTAATACGAAATACAATAGGTTATGTTTTAAATATTAATACTATGTTTCGCAACGATTACTATAATACACGTTCATCCGATTTTCATATTGAATTAAATAATAACTTACACAATGTAACAGCATTAACATTACAATCTGCTGAAATTCCTGATTTATATTATACATTTTCAAGTGTTAATAAAACAAATGAATTTACTATAGAACTTTTTGATGTAAGTAGTAATAATGCTGATAATGCTAATGTAAGTACAGATGTCAGTATTATAAATCAATCCAAACATGTTATTAAAGTAAAAGACGGCATTTATACACCCCAAACATTAATGAGGTATTTAAATGAATATGTTTTCAATGATAGTAGTAACAATAGACTTAGTAGAGTTGGTGCTTATTATGATGAAGTAACTAAAAAATTTAACTTAGTAAGAGATATAAGAGGAACAAGTAATAGTGGTATACCTGTTACAAACTTAGCAGGGGATCCAGTTGAATTAAGATTCAATATTGATTGGAGAGTCAGTGATGAACCAAATAGACCTATACAAATGAATATGGGGTGGATGCTTGGATATAGAAAACAATATTATGATTATGATACGGATTATGTTAATAGGACAGAAGCAAATACAACAACCGTTCAAGGTTATTCTCCAGAAGGAATGTTTAATACTCAAGGTAGTCGATATTTATTTTTAGCGGTGGATGATTATAATAATAACTATGCTCAAACCATTTTCTCTCCCTTCCAAGAATCTGTTTTTACAAATAATACCATATTGGCTAAATTAGTTAAAAATGCACAGGGCAATTATAATTATGAAAATCCGGATGTTGAAAAATTTTATGTTAGAAAATACTTTGGTCCAGTCAATATAACAAAATTAAAAATAACAATACTAGATGAATTAGGAAGAGTAATTGATTTTAATAATACGGATTATTCTATATCATTAAGGATTGAACAGCTATATGACTCAAACTCGAATAATGCTTAATAAAATCATTAATAGTCAATTAATAAAATCTTAATAAAAAATAATATTTAAAAATTATTGATAATTAAATATTATAGTAAAAATGCTAGTTATAGTAATGTTTTGTTTATGTTGTTTGTTTATAGGTGTGATTGCATCTTTAAAGTTATATGTTACATCATCGTTACCATATTAAAATAAAAATTATATTGTTTTAGTTTTTGTTTTTTTTGTTTTTTTTGTTTTTTTGTTTTTTTTATTTTTTATTTTT
>Ga0228666_1000652_pt1 | contig 17991 bp, 14 predicted proteins | sample 80DmetaG_FD_182702 | JGI IMG/M metagenome (GOLD analysis project Ga0228666, IMG submission 182702) | Seawater microbial communities from Monterey Bay, California, United States - 80D | ecosystem: Environmental > Aquatic > Marine > Coastal | place: USA: California | collected 2016-10-11 | reverse complement strand
GAGCACCAACTACCAATACACCAAACAATGTAAACCCAAAACGAATTACACTCTCTAGAGGATGATGTCTATTAGCTGTAGTAGTATCTACTTTATGATCTGAATGATGGACCAAATGAATCATCCATAAAGGTTTAATCTTATGTTCTGTATAATGAGCTAAATAAGCACCAAAAAAATCTAATAAAACTACCCCCAATAAAATATACAACCATAATGGTATTTCTGGCATCCAATTAATAATTCCAAAATTATTGGTCTGTACCCAATCTGCTGTAAATAACAGCAAAAAAGCTAATGAAAAATTAATGATTACTGTGGTTGCTGTAAAAAATAAATTAGGAATGGCATGCTTCCATTTTTTGTAGTTAAAAAGGAACAAGGGCAGTGCACCTTCTAGAAGCCAAAAAAAAGTAATACCGCCAACTAGTATCAAACTTCTATGTGAAGAAGGTATGGTTTCAAAATAATTGAATAAAGTTTCCACTGTAGCTAAAATTTATACTAAAATACAGAAAGTTTTTTACTTAAACAGAGAGAGTGTTTATTTAAAGTCAATAAAACTAATAACTTAACTTCGTTTTACTTTTTTATTATAGTGCAACGGGATTCGTTTTTTTAAATTTTCTATAATGGAATGAGTGGCTGGGCAAACTTCAGTATTAGCAAGTGTTAAATCTGTAATCTGAATAAACTTCTTTCTGTTAGTGTGTGGGTAATCAGAACAAGCTTTTGGCCTAACATTATATATAAAACAGGAGTTGTCAGTAGCATCAAAAAAAGAACATGGCGCTGTTTTTAATACCATAAAATCATCTTGATCTCTTTCTAGATATTGCTCTATAAAATTACGTTCTTTCATATTTAGATGCTTAGATATACGTTGAATATCTTTATCTATAAAAATAGGACTAGTTGTTTTACAACAATTCCCACAAGTCAAGCAATCTGTTTTTTTAAACTCATTATCATGCAGTTCTTTCATCACAACATCTAAATTCTTAGGTGTTCTCTTCTTTAGCATTTTAAAATACTTTAAAGTCTCAGGATAGGTTTCCTTAGATAATTTCGATAATTGTTCTAAACGTTCTTCCATAATTACAAAGTTATTTTTAACTAGGTTCAAGCTCACATAACTATCTGATAAAATTAGTTTATAATGTAAAAGCTAAAGCAGTGTAAAAGTACCATTAAAATCTAGGTAAACATCTATCAAAAAATAAAATAAAATATGTAATTTTGCACTTCAATTTATGATACTCAATGAATATTCAAACCCTTTTAGAAGCTAAAGTAAAAGAAGGTTTTTCATCACTTTTTGAAACCACATTGCCATCGGTTGAATTTCAAGCAACACGCAAAGATTTTGAGGGTGATATTACCATTGTCGTTTTTCCAATGCTTAGATATAGGAAAGGGAATCCAGCTCAAATCGGAGAAAATTTAGGCAACTTTTTAGTTAAAAATGTTCATGAAGTTGTAGCATATAATGTAGTTAAGGGGTTTTTAAACCTAGTCATAGATGATCAGGTATATCTTCAATCTTTCAATGACATATACTCACTAGATAATTTTGGTTTTTCATCAAAATCAAAAGACGTAGTTATGGTAGAATATTCTTCTCCAAATACGAATAAGCCTCTACATTTGGGGCATGTTAGAAATAATTTATTAGGATATTCTGTTGCAGAAATTTTAAAAGCGTCTGGGAATAAAGTTTATAAAACTCAAATCATTAATGATCGGGGTATTCATATTTGTAAGTCTATGTTGGCATGGAAAAAATTTGGAAACTCAGAAACACCTCTTTCAACAGGTGAGAAAGGCGATAGCCTTGTTGGAAAATATTATGTAAAATTTAATGACGCTTATAAGCAGGAAGTAAGCAATTTAGTTATCGAAGGAATATCTGAAGAAGAGGCAAAAAAACAAGCACCTATTCTAATTGAGGCACAGCAAATGTTATTAAAGTGGGAAGCAGGAGATTCCGAAACTGTTGCGCTTTGGAATATGATGAATAGCTGGGTATATGAGGGGTTTAAAACCACCTATAAAAACTTGGGCGTAGATTTTGATACTTTGTATTACGAAAGCAATACTTATCTACTGGGAAAAGATGTCATTGAAGACGGAATTAACCGTAAAATCTTCTTTAAAAAAGAAGATGGATCAGTATGGTGTGATTTGACAGACGAAGGGCTAGATGAAAAACTAGTATTACGCTCAGACGGAACTGCTGTATATATGACCCAAGATATTGGAACAGCTATACAGCGCGTAAAAGATCATTCAGATATTAATGGAATGGTGTATACAGTTGGAAATGAACAAGACTATCATTTTAAAGTCTTATTCTTAATTTTAAAAAAATTAGGATTTTCATGGGCTACCCATTTATATCATTTAAGTTATGGAATGGTAGATTTACCCTCTGGAAAAATGAAGTCTAGAGAAGGAACTGTTGTAGATGCAGATGAATTGATGAATGAAATGACAGATACTGCTAAAAATATTTCTCAAGAATTAGGGAAATTAGATGGTTATTCTGAGGAAGAAAAATCTGATTTATATCATATCATAGGTTTAGGTGCATTAAAATATTTTATATTGAAAGTAGATCCAAAAAAAAGAATTTTATTTGATCCCAAAGCTTCTGTAGATTTTCAAGGTAATACAGGTCCGTTTATTCAATATACCTATGCTAGAATACAATCAATCTTACGAAAAGCTACTTTTGATTATAGTCCGCAAGTAAATGCCTCTGATGTTTCTTTGCATGTTAAAGAAAAAGAATTAATCAAACAGTTAGAATTATATCCAGATACAATTCAACAGGCTGCAGATAATTACTCCCCTGCTCTCATTGCCAATTACACATATGATTTGGTGAAGGAATTTAATTCATTCTATCAAAATGTTTCTATTTTAGGTGAATCAAATGAAACTAAAAAAAGATTACGTGTTCAATTGGCAAGTAAAGTGGCGGACGTTATAAAATCTGCTTTCAATTTATTAGGAATTCAGGTTCCAACTAGAATGTAAAATAGTGTAAACGGAGTTAATAACACCTAGTGAAAATTACAAAATAAAAACAAAAGATTATGAAATACGATATTATAATTGTTGGTAGTGGTCCTGGAGGATATGTTACCGCCATAAGAGCTTCTCAATTAGGTTTTAAAACTGCTGTAGTAGAAAAAGAAAGCTTAGGTGGTGTTTGTTTGAATTGGGGATGTATTCCCACAAAAGCATTGTTAAAAAGTGCTCAAGTTTATGAATACCTTAAACATGTAGATCAATACGGTTTAAAAGCTGAATCTATTGATAAAGATTTTGAAGCCGTTATTAAAAGAAGTCGAGGTGTTGCAGAAGGAATGAGCAAAGGAGTTCAATTTCTAATGAAAAAGAATAAAATTGATGTTATAGATGGTTTTGGAAAAGTTAAGGCTGGTAAAAAAATCGATGTAACTTCTAAAGATGGAAAAATTACTGAATATAGTGCAAGTCATATTATCATTGCAACTGGAGCTCGATCTAGAGAATTGCCAAATTTACCTCAAGATGGGGAAAAAGTAATTGGTTACAGACAAGCAATGACCTTACCTTCTCAGCCAAAATCTATGATTGTCGTTGGTTCTGGAGCCATTGGAGTTGAATTTGCATCATTTTATAATTCTATGGGAACAGATGTAACAATAGTAGAATTTCAACCAACAATAGTACCAGTTGAAGATAAAGATATTTCAAAGCAATTTGAACGCTCTTTAAAAAAGGCTGGAATTAAAATTATGACAAGTTCTTCTGTGGAAGCTGTGGATACTTCTGGTGATGGTGTTAAAGCAACAGTAAAAACTAAAAAAGGAGAAGAAACTTTGGAAGCAGATCTTTTATTGTCTGCAGTAGGAATTAAAACTAATATTGAAAACATCGGATTAGAAGATGTTGGAATTATTACTGATAGAGATAAAATTTTAGTAAACGATTGGTATCAAACTAATATTCCTGGTTATTACGCAATTGGAGATGTAACTCCAGGTCCTGCTTTAGCTCATGTTGCTTCAGCTGAAGGAATAACTTGTGTTGAAAAGATTGCTGGATTACATAGTGAAGTTATAGACTACGGAAATATACCAGGTTGTACTTATGCTAGTCCAGAAATTGCTTCTGTAGGTCTAACAGAAGAACAAGCAAAAGAACAAGGATATGAATTAAAAGTAGGAAAATTTCCTTTCTCTGCATCAGGAAAAGCAACAGCTGCTGGAACACCTGAGGGTTTTGTTAAGGTAATATTTGATGCTAAATATGGAGAATGGTTAGGTTGCCATATGATAGGTGCTGGAGTAACAGACATGATTGCAGAGGCAGTATTGGGAAGAAAACTTGAAACTACTGGACATGAAGTTTTAAAAACAATTCACCCTCACCCTACAATGAGCGAGGCAGTTATGGAAGCCGTTGCCGATGCATATGATGAAGTTATTCATTTATAATAAAAAATAAAAGACCGAAGAAATATCTTCGGTCTTTTATTTTGGCATAGTTATTGGTAATTAGTTTAAATATATATAAGTTTCAATACCAAAGACTTTTAATGAAGTATTTATGGGATTTATTGTAATGAATAAGAAAGATTTACCCCCTAAACCAAAGCTAATAGCTTTGGTTTTTGTATTTAAAAAGCTTTTATTAATTAAATAAAGTAAATTTGTATCATCTTCAATAAGAATAGTTTTCTAACTTAATGATTAAAATAACTAATTATATAGGATTTCTAAAAGAAATTCTAAAAGCCATTATTAAACTCTGTTTTGCTGGTTTTCTCATAGGATTCTTAAAATCTTATGATACTATCATAGCCATTATTTTGTTTTTAAAAATTCTTCAAATTATTTACAAAAATATTATCATCACTGAAAGCAAAAATTGGATATTACTCATTGGAATGATAGTTACCGGTTTTGGTGGAATGATTGGTGAAAAATGGGGTGTTAGTAATAATTATTGGAAATATCATGAAATCTCTAGAGATTTACCTTTATGGCTCCCATTTGCCTGGATGTTGGCTTTCTACTTTTTGTATCGAATAGAATCTGGATTGATTCCTTATTTGAAAAATAAAACCATCAAAAACAAAGTGATCATTGCCTTTTGGTTATCGCTAATTATTCCAGCTTTTGGAGAAATTATCACCATTAATTTGGGTGTTTGGACCTATTATTGGCCTTATCAAATTTTTGGAGTTCCTATCTATGCTTTTGTATGTTTGGTGTTTGTTCACATGCTGGTATATGTCATTTTATCTTCCATTTGTAAAAAATGGAAGATCAACGACATTGTATTTTCTTAGATTGAAACTTAAAACTGCCAAGCTACAATTCTAGTTACTTTATTTCCTTGATGCATCGGAATGATGGTGAAGTTTTTCACTTTTAACTTTTCTCCAGATTTTTGAAGACTTTCAATATTTTCTTTTTTAGATACCAAACTTGTAAACCAAAAACTCGTGTCTTTATACAAAGAACTTTGATAGAAATAATTGTGTAAGAAAGCCTTCTCACCACCAGGATACCATAATTCATTATTATTTCCTGCAAAATTTCTTACGGCATTATTTCCTAAGTTTCTAGACTTTCTAGCATTGGCACCTTTAGCTTCCATTTCCGATTTATAAAAAGGAGGATTACAAATAACCGCGGAAAAAGAATCTCCTTTTTCTATGATTCCTTTTAAAATATTAGCTTCATCTAATTGTTGTCTTAATGTAATTTTACTCTTTAAACCATTATCATCTATGATATCTTGAGCAGAATCTAAAGAATCTAATTCTATATCAGAAGCGACAAAATTCCAGTTGTATTCTTTAACTCCTAATAAAGGATAAATACAGGTTGCTCCAGTACCTATGTCTAAAATTTTAATATCTTTTGAAATGCCAGAGGATTCCAACAAGTCAGCTATATAATGAATGTAATCTACTCGTCCAGGAATAGGCGGACATAAATTTTCATCAGGAAACGTCCAATCTTTAATTCCATAGTGTACTTCTAATAAAGTCAGATTTAGTTGTTTGACAGCTTTAGGATCAGAAAAATCTATGGTAACTGTTCCATATTCATTCTTTCTGACAAAGGGTACTAAATTCTTATTGTGTTTGGTTAAAATATCGAAGTTATAACCATTTCTATGCTTATTTCTAGGATGCAATCCCGGCTTTTGAATCATTTAGAGTTCTAGAATAGTAAATGCTTGTTCGAGGGGTTTTAATGATTCTTTTAATGCAGTAAGTAGTCCTTGACCATGTTGTAAATAATACTCAGAAAAATTTCGTTGTCTTTCCTCTAGACTATTATTAGGAAATAATTCATTATGTAATGCAATTATTCTATTGGTGAAATCTACTTGTTTTCTTTTCTCTGCGCGTAATAGTCTTTTTTCTAAATTTTCTAATCCTTTAATTTGTTTTCTATGTTGTGCATCTACTGCTCCAATAAACGAAACATCAGTTTCATTGGCTATTCTTCTGAGTGCTAAAAATTGTTGGGTTAACAATTCTGAAGCATCTGAAAAACTAAATTTAATATCTGAATTCTCTTTTACTTTTTTAGCTAGTAATAGGTGCTGTTTCATAAATATCTCTTCAAAAGAAATATTTAAATTATGTAATTTTTTGACTTGAGTTTTGGATAGAATTTGAACTGAATTCCTCAGCAACAAAATTGGAAAAGAAACTTTTACAGTTTCAAAGTAGGTTTTTAATTGAAGCCAATAAGCTAGTTCACCTCCTCCTCCAATATAACAAAGGTTTGGTAAAATTACTTCTTGATATAGAGGTCTCATGATAACATTTGGACTAAATCTATCACTGTGACTCTCTAGCTCTTCAAGAATCTCATCTTCCGAAAAAACAAGGTCTGTGTTTTGAATAAAATACTGCCCTTGATTTTCAACAATTCGTTCTCTAGAATTTTTAGTTAAATAAAATAAATTAATTTCTCTTGGATTTACCTGAACTTTATATTGCTTCTCTAAATTTACTATGGTATTGGAAACTGCTTTCCAAGAAGTTTGATGAAGTAATTCATCTTTTATAAAAGGAGTAAAAATATTTTTCAACCGTTGGTCATCAGCATCTAAAATTACCAAGCCATATGTTTTAAATAAGTCATTAGCTATATATCTAGTTGCATCGGCAAGAGAGCTATGATTAAGATAAGCTCTTTCAAAAAGTTCTGATAGATATATAGCATTTTTAGAATTTCCTATTTTTTTTGAAAAACCAGCAAAAACATCCTCTATACCTTCTAACAAAAATCTTCCTACTGCCCCACCATCTTGTCTATTCCAAATAACTTTTTCACCTTTAAAATTAAAGTAATTAATTTCTTCAAAATCATGATCTTCTGTGGCCATCCAATAGACAGGAACAAAGCGTTGCAAAGGAAATTGCTCCGCTAAAGTTTCAGATAAATTAATTGCAGAAACTATCTTGTATAAAAAATATAATGGTCCTGTAAACAAGTTTAATTGGTGACCTGTTGTAACAGTAAAAGTGTCTTTGTTTTCGAGTGATTTTATGTTTTCTAAGGTGACATCAGAAGCATTTATATTACTATACTGATCCTGTAAAACACTTACTAATTTTTTTCTAGTTGAGAGTGAAAAACTCTCCCCTTTCTCCTTAATTTGAGCGGCAAAACCTTTTAGATCAGGAAAATTATTATAGTATGGCTGAAGTGATTCTTTCTGATCTAAATAATCAGTCATAGTCTTGGAAAAGAATCCTGTTTTTTGGAATGGTATATGAGTAAATTTCATAAAAACATAAAATAATGCTATTAAAACAACTTAATATACAGCATTAAACATAAAAAATTTATCAAAAATACTAAATTTGAGGTAAGGAATAAGTCAATAAACTATCTAACAGCATTTAATTATTTAAAAAATACTTTAGCTCTTGATAATTAGCAACACTTAGGGCAACTTTTTCTTTACTCATGACCTGCTTAATTTGAGAGGGTATTTCTACATCAACTGAAAGAGTTTCTTGAACAACATCTAAAAACTTAACTGGATGAGCAGTTTCTAAAAAAACACCGAACTCATTTGTTTTTAGACCATGTTTTTGTAAACCTAAATAACCTATTGCGCCATGTGGTTCAGAGATATAATTAAATTTATCATATATACTCTTCATCATTTGTTTAGTTTCATCATCTGAAAAACTATAAGAAGAAAAAGATTTCTTTAAGCTAGATAGCTTGTTATTAAACAATTCTTGAATTCTAATAAAGTTACTTGGATTACCTACATCCATAGCATTTGATATGGTAGCTTTTGATGGTTTTGGGTCATAATTCCCATTTAATAAATATTGAGGAACGGTATCATTTATGTTTGTTGAGGCTACAAAATGCTTCACGGGTAATCCTAATTTTTGAGCCATCAAACCTGCACAAATATTTCCAAAATTTCCACTAGGAACAGAGAAAACAATATCTTTATACTGTTTACTTACTTGTTTATAGGCAAAGAAAAAATAAAACATTTGAGGTAACCATCTGGCTACATTTATAGAATTTGCTGATGTTAAATTCCTGGAAATATTTTCATCCAAAAATGCCGATTTCACCATTTCTTGGCAATCATCAAATACACCATCTACTTCAAGAGCTGTAATATTATTTCCTAAAGTGGTAAGTTGTTTTTCTTGAATCTCGCTTACCTTTCCTTTAGGATACAAAATAACGACTTTTACTCCTTTTGTATTCAAAAAACCGGAGGCAACAGCTCCTCCTGTGTCACCAGAAGTAGCAACCAATACAGTAATGTCATCAGTTTTATCTCGATTAAAATATTCTAAGCATTGAGACATAAACCTAGCACCAACATCTTTAAAGGCCATTGTTGGACCATGAAATAATTCTAGAGATCCTATATTATTGTCTAAATTAACAACAGGAAAATCAAAAGATATAGTTTTTTTGATAATCTCTTTAAGAATAGTAGCTGGAATTTCATCTCCAATAAATTGTTTGATTACTTCATAAGCAATATCTTCATTAGAATACTTATCAATATTATTTATAAAGTCTTTAGAAATTGGAGTAATCTCTTCAGGAAAATATAAACCTCTGTCAGGCGCAATTCCATTTTGAACTGCTTTTTTAAAAGATGTTAAAGGTGATGAATTATTTAGACTATAATATCTCATACTAATTTATAAAATTTTAATTCCTTGTTGATTAATTTTTGAAACATGAATATCATAATCTATATCAGTGTTATTATAAATATCTGCCATTTTTATTCCAACAAGCTTGGCCGTTTCCTCTCCCTTACTCAGAGCAAAAATAGAAGGTCCTGAACCTGAAATACCCGCACCTAATGCACCTGATTTAATAACTCCCTTTTTAATTTTGTTAAATTCTGGAATTAAAACCAATCGATTAGGTTCTACAATTTCATCATGCAAAGATCTTCCTATCAAATCATAATCATTAGTGAATAATCCGCTAATTAAACCTCCAAAGTTACCCATTTGAATCACCATTTTATTTAGCGATACTTGGTTTTTTAAAACAGCTCTAGAATCTGAAGTTTTCACTTCTATTTGAGGATGAATAATTGTCACATACAAATCATTGGGAGAATTAATTTTTAAGACATCTAACGGATGATAACTTCTTACCAATGTAAAACCTCCAAGAAGTGCTGGCGATACATTATCTGCATGTTCAGTTCCACTAGCTAATTTTTCACCTTGCATTGCAAAATAAATTAACTCTTGTTTAGAAAAGGGCTTCCCTAATAATTCATTTATTGCAAATACGGCACCGGCTGCACTTGCTGCACTACTCCCTATCCCACTTCCTGGTTTAATCTTTTTGTGTATTTCTATTTCGTAACCAACAGAAGCATCTAGCTTTTCAAGTAAGGCTAAACCCGCTACACCAGCTACATTCTTATGTGCTTCTAATGGTAATTTCTGACCTGTAATTTTAGTTATTTTTATTCCCTTTTCAGGAACTTCTCTAATTAACATTTCATCACCAACACTATCCAAACAAAGACCAAGAATATCAAAACCACAAGATATATTTGCTACTGTAGCAGGTGTAAATATTTTAATTTCTTTCATCTTATTAGCCTCTGATTAATATTATATACTCTAAAGGTTTCCTGTTCTAATAACATCTGCAAATATACCAGACGCTGTTACATCAGCACCAGCACCAGCTCCTTTAATTATTAAAGGTTGTTCAGAATATCTATCTGTATAAAACAATACAATATTATCACTTCCTTCCAAATGATAAAAAGAATGAGATGGATTTATTTGTTGTAAACCTACTTTAGCTTTACTGTTTTCAAACTCTGCCACATATTTTAAACGACAATTCTTTGCTTTGGCTTCCAAAAATAATTGTTGAAATTGAGGTTCGTCTTTCTCTAAAGACAGATAAAAATCAGTATTATTTTTTGTACTGAGACTTTCTTTTGATAAAAATGAATTATTTTCAATGTCTTCTAATTCTAATTCAAAACCACTTTCTCTAGCTAAAATTAAAATTTTTCTAGCTACATCAATACCACTTAAATCAATTTTGGGATCTGGTTCAGTAAAACCTTCTGTTGCGGCTTGTTTAACCACAGCTGAAAAAGTAGTTGTTTCATCAAATTTATTAAATACAAAATTTAGGCTACCAGATAGTACTGCTTGAATTTTATGAACTCTATCCCCTGAAGCTATTAAGTTTTTTAACGTATCAATAATAGGCAATCCTGCTCCAACATTGGTTTCATAAAGAAAAGAAACATTAGATTTTCGAGAAACATTTTTCAAAGTATTGTAGTTAACAGAACTAGAAGCGCAGGCAATTTTATTGCAAGTTACCACTGCAATGTTTTGTCGTAAATAGGCTTCATACATCTCTGAAACATTTTGATTTGCAGTTATATCTATAAAAATACTGTTTCGGAGGTTTAACTTAGAAACTCTAGAAAAATATGAATCAATTCCTGCCTTTTCTCCATTATTTAAAAGTTCTTTCCAGTTGGTTAAATCTATTCCATTTTCGTCAAAAAACATGAGCCTAGAATTAGAAACTCCTATAACTCTGATTTTTAACTTTAAATTTTCTTTAATATATTTATTTTGTTGATTTATCTGAGCTAAAAATTTCTCACCTACATTACCTACACCGGTTACAAAAAGATTTAATTCTTTAATTCTTTCTTCAAAGAAGCGCTCATGTAAAGTATTCAGTGCTTTTTTTGCTTCTTTTTTATCGATAACAGCAGAAATATTTTTTTCTGATGCACCCTGAGCTATGGCACGAATATTTATGTTGTTCTTTCCTAGTGCACTAAACATTTTACCACTTAATCCGTTATAATTTCTCATATTATCTCCAACTAGAGCAATAATACACAACTGTTTTTCAATTTTAACGGGTTTTACCTTTTGCAATTGAATTTCATATTCAAATACCTCATCAATAATAGTTTTTGCTTTTGAAGCATCATCGTCAGAAATTGCAAGACAAATAGATAATTCTGAGGAAGCCTGAGTAATTAGAATAATATTGATTTGATGTAAATAAAGTACTTCAAATAAACGTTTAGAAAAACCAGGGACTCCAACCATACCGTTACCTTCAAGAGTTATAAGAGAAATATTCTCTATATGACTAATCCCTTTTACTGGTTTATTTATACTGGTTTCTTTCGTGATTAAAGTTCCTATATCTTGTGGCTGAAATGTATTTTTTATGACTATAGGAATCTCTTTCCTTAAAACTGGTTGAATTGTGGGAGGATATATTACTTTTGCTCCAAAATGAGACAGTTCCATAGCCTCATGGTAAGATATGTGATCAATGACAGAAGCTTGTTTTACAATCGATGGATTTGCTGTAAACATGCCACTTACATCTGTCCAAATTTGTAATTCCGAAGCATTTAATGCAGCAGCTATGATTGATGCCGTAAAATCTGACCCACCTCTTCCTAGAGTAGTTGTTTTTCCATGAACGGTTCTAGCTACAAAACCAGGTATAATAGTAACTTTATGTGAATGTATAGAAAAATATTCATCACAATTTTTAAATGTAGCAGAAAAATCAACTATTGCATTATTATAATTATCTGAAGCAACAATTAATTCTCGGCTATCTTTGTAAACTGTAGTAAACTCTTCATTAGCGGCTTTTGCAATAATATAAGAAGATAGCAATTCACCAAAACTAGAGACCTTAGCTAAAGTTTTTGGGCTTAGTTCTCTTAATAAAAAACAACCTTCATATAGCGTTTCCAACTGATTAAACAACTGTTTGATATGGCTATTTACTGGAGTTTGGTGTTTAGTTGGGATTAATTCTTGTACAACCTTAAAATGATGATTTTCTAGTTCCTCTAAAACTTTGAGATATTCTTCATTCTTTTGTGCAGCCAACGTGGCTCCTTTAATTAAAGCATTTGTTGTTTTACCAAATGCCGAAACAACAACAACTACACTTTGTTCTGCAGAGGAATTAGCAACAATACTTAATACTTTTTTAATGTTTTTTGAATTGGCGACTGATGTTCCACCAAACTTTAATACTTTCATTTTATAAAAGTTTTGAGAGAATTTTTAAAGATTTTTCGATGCTATCGAAATTCGAATTATTAACCTGATTAATATGAAAAATATATACCCCTAAAGGGTAATAGTGGAAATGGTAATAATCACGATAAAATTGATTATTATCTTGTTTTGTAGTGTATTAGTTATGTATTCAACAATTTGTATCACGGTTCAAATGTATGACTTAAATTTAGTTGAGAAAAAAAAAAGTAGTATTACAGAGAACTTTTATGAATCTGATAAAATCACCTATCAATATTTAAGGAATATTTATTTTTTATGATTTCACCTATAGGTATATTTTGAATATTACTTTCTAGCCAGGAAATAATATCTAGATATAAGAAGGCTCTACTCTCATATGGATCATCTTCAAAAGCTTTTAGTTTTGAATGTAATTGTATGAACGCCTTTTTAATGTCTTGCGGATAAATATTTTGTAAACTTTTAATGAACTTAATCATTTCTTTTTGAACCTCGTGTAAATCATTCATTTTGAGTAAAAACTTGTAGGTACTTTTTAGTAGCGTATCAATGTGATAATCATATCCTGCTTCATAATGAGCAAATAAGTTTAATATTCTAGAAAAACACAACAAGTCTTGTCTCATAGATAAAGATTTATTTGAAATAATTTTATCTAAGTAAAAAATACAGGTATCATTATCTCCTGAACCAAAATACATACTTGCAAATTTATAGTAGAAGGTCATTACATGGTGTTCATCTATTCTATTTTTAAATAGAACTAGTTGTGAATCAATATTGGGGATAATTTTTAAGCCCTCTTCAAAATCTCCATCAGTAAAATATAAATTAATCTTATGAAGGTTTATATACAAAAAACTTAAAGCCTCTATGTTATTATCTTTAGGAAATCCATCACTTAATATAATTTTCTCTAAACTTTTTAGAGTTTTTTTAAAACGCTTCTTTCTTCTTATAAAAAAAAGAGATTCTAACAAGTAATTATTCCCTTTTAAAAAAAATACTGGATGTGAATTAATCATTATTGGATTCTCATAAAACAAGGTTACCCATTTTGATGCATATTTATAACAATTTAAAAAATCTTGAGTTAAAAAACTATACCACAGATGAGCTTTATACAACCATAACTTTTCTCTAAACCCTAATTGACTTATTTCATACTTTGGTAATCTTTTATAAAAATAGTCTGTGATATGGATATTTTCCTCTTCATTTTTAACATACCCAGATTTTAAAATAATACTGTAAAGTTGAAGTGATAAATTAGATAATTTACTAGCAATAACATTTAAAGCACTTAACTGTTTAGCTTGTATTGTTAATTCATCAGCCCTGCTACTTATACTTCTTGTAATATATTGAGATTCAATAACTTTTTCTAATTCAACGACTTCGTAGGCAAGATTTTTTTCTTCATTTAAAATAGCAAACTCTTTAGCTTTTTCAAGAATTTTAAGACTTTGTTTATATAATCCTTTGTGGTATAAAATTGATGCAAAATCTAGTTGCTCTCTAATTTGAGATCTAACATTTTGATGTGAGGGACTCAATTTCAAACTGATTAAAATCTGCTTGTAAAGATGAGCTTTAACATTAGCTAATTGTTGTTTTTTGATCCCACCTTTGCTTAAAATAGAAATTTCATTGTAGGTTGAAGCTTTATCTAAAAAATTGAATAAATTTAGAAATTTTGAATCAGTATTTACACCTAATCTACCAACATATAGTTTAAATTGCCTTTTTTCGGATTTTGAAAGCGATTTTATTAGTTGAAATAAATTATCTTTTTGAGATTTAGTCATATTTAAAATAACCTATTAAGCTACTGTATATTAGTTATTTAAGCATTAATTACCTTGTTGAACATCGTAATAATTTAAAATTAAAAGATGTCTAAGAGCTATCCAAAATATAAATTCGTAAGGCAATACAAAAATATATTTTAATAAATGTCAGATTCCACCATACAAATTTTTGATACAACATTACGAGATGGGGAGCAAGTCCCTGGCTGTAAGCTAGATACAAATCAAAAAATAATTATAGCGGAACGTCTAGATATTTTAGGTGTTGATGTTATTGAAGCAGGATTTCCAGTATCTAGTCCAGGAGACTTTAAATCTGTTGAGGAAATTTCAAAAATTGTGAAAAATGCCTCTGTTTGTGGTCTTACTAGGGCCGTGAAAAAAGATATTGAAGTTGCGGCTGAAGCTCTTAAGTATGCAAAAAAACCAAGGATCCACACGGGTATTGGAACCTCAGAATCTCATATCAAATATAAGTTTAACTCCAACAAAGAAGATATTTTATCTCGGGCCTTTGAAGCGGTTAGATACGCAAAATCTTTTGTTGAAGATGTAGAATTTTATGCAGAGGATGCAGGAAGAACAGAAAATGATTTTTTAGCAAAAGTCTGTGAGGAAGCTATCAGAGGTGGAGCCACAGTTTTAAATATACCTGATACAACTGGATATTGCTTGCCCAGTGAATATGGGGCAAAAATCAAATACCTAAAAGAAAATGTTAAAGGTATTGAAAACGCTATCATTTCGTGCCATTGTCATAATGATCTGGGGTTAGCTACAGCAAATTCTATAGAAGGTATTATCAATGGAGCCAGACAAATAGAATGTACCATAAATGGTATAGGTGAAAGAGCAGGAAATACTGCCCTGGAAGAAGTAGTTATGATTTTAAAACAACACCCTTATCTGAACTTAGATACCAATATTAACACCAAGCATTTGTATAGTTTAAGTCAACTAGTCAGTGAAAGTATGGGAGTTTACACACAACCTAACAAAGCCATAGTTGGTGCTAATGCATTTGCACATAGTTCTGGAATTCATCAAGATGGTGTTATCAAAAATCGTGAAACCTATGAAATAATAGATCCTAAAGATGTTGGGGTTACAGAATCTGCTATTGTATTAACAGCACGAAGTGGTAGAGCTGCATTAGCTTACAGAGCAAAAATTGTTGGTTATGAATTAACAAAATTGCAACTAGACATTGTTTATGATAGTTTTTTAAGTTTTGCTGATAAGAAAAAAGAGGTTAATGATAATGATATTCATCAAATTATTGAATCTACAAGTATTTCAAATCAAATATTAAAAGTTTAGTTACCACCTCACGATAAAATACTATGAGTAAAACACTTTTTGATAAAATATGGGACCAACACGTTGTAGATTCAATTGAAAAGGGACCACAAGTTCTATACATAGATCAACACTTAATTCATGAAGTTACAAGTCCTCAAGCTTTTAACGAATTAAAAGAAAGAGAAATTCCTGTATTTAGACCCAATCAAATTATTGCAACTGCAGATCATAATACCCCAACTATTAATCAGCATTTACCAATTAAAGATGAATTATCGAAAAATCAATTAGAACAATTATCAAAAAACTGTTCAGATAACAACATTACACTCTTTGAATTAGGCCACAAATACAATGGTATTGTTCATGTAATGGCTCCTGAACTTGGAATCACACAACCTGGAATGACCATGGTTTGTGGAGATAGTCATACTTCGACTCATGGTGCTTTTGGTGCCATCGCTTTTGGAATTGGAACCAGCCAAGTTGCACAAGTATTTGCAAGCCAATGCTTACTTTTAAAAAAACCCAAAAGTTTACGAGTAACTGTTAATGGGAAATTAAAAAAAGGAGTACTTCCAAAAGATGTTATTCTATATATTATATCAAAACTTGGAACAAACTCAGGTACTGGATACTTCTGCGAGTATGCAGGTAATGTTTTCGAAGAAATGAGTATGGAAGGTAGAATGACAGTATGTAATATGAGTATAGAAATGGGAGCTAGAGGAGGAATGATTGCTCCAGATGAAACAACATTTAATTATATAAAGAATAGGGAATTTGCTCCAAAAGGGGCTGATTTTGATAAGAAAGTAGCCTACTGGAAAACTTTACCATCAGATATTGATGCTGTTTTTGATCAAGAATATATTTTTGATGCAGATGATATTGGTCCGATGGTTACCTACGGAACTAACCCTGGAATGGGTATTAAAATTACAGAAACTATTCCTGATGAAAATAACAGTTCTTTTAAAAAATCATTAGAGTATATGAATTTTGAAGCTGGGTCATCATTAATTAACAAGCCTATCAACTATGTTTTTATAGGGAGTTGTACAAATTCAAGAATTGAAGACTTTAGAGTAGCAGCCAATTTTATAAAAGGAAAACAAAAAGCAGACAATGTTACTGCTTGGTTGGTTCCTGGAAGTAAACAAGTAGAAACCCAAATAATTGAAGAAGGCCTAAAAGAAATTTTTGATAATGCTGGATTTGAGCTAAGACAACCTGGATGCTCTGCATGTCTGGCAATGAATGACGATAAAATACCAAAAGGTGAATATTGTGTTTCAACTTCCAATAGAAATTTTGAAGGAAGGCAAGGTCAGGGATCAAGGACAATTTTAGCTAGTCCTCTAGTTGCTGCTGCTACAGCTGTTGAGGGTAAGATTATAGACATAACAAAACATTTAAATTAATGGAAAAGTTTACAAAAATTATATCCAAAGCAATTCCATTAGCCATAGAAAATATAGACACTGATCAAATTATTCCGGCTCGATTTTTAAAAGCTACAGATAAAAAGGGATTTGGTGACAATGTATTTAGGGATTGGAGATTTGATAAAAATGGAAATATTAACACAGAATTTTCTCTAAACAACACCAAATATTCAGGAAGTATTTTGATTGCTGGTGACAACTTTGGTTGTGGATCAAGTAGAGAACATGCAGCTTGGGCACTTGTTGGTTATGGGTTCAAAGTGATTGTTTCTAGTTTTTTTGCAGATATCTTTAAAGGAAATGCTTTGAATAATGGTTTATTGCCTTTACAGGTAACTCCTTCTTTTTTAGCTATGTTAATGAAAACTATTCATGAAAATCCTGATACTAAAATTGAAGTAGATTTAGAAAATCAAACCATCTCTATTTCTGATACTAATAAATATGAAACATTTGATATTGATCCTTACAAAAAAACATGTATGATCAATGGGTATGATGATATTGATTACTTATTAAGTAAGAAAGAAATGATAGAAGCTTTTGAATCAAAAAGAAAGTAATTACTATAAATAAAAATCTTATATTTCCGTTTATTCTTGGAAACCTAAAAAAAATGAAATTAAAAATTGCCCTTTTACCCGGAGACGGAATTGGACCTGAAGTAACTAACGAAGCTGTTAAAGTATTAAAAGCTATAGCTTCAGAGTTTGACCATACATTTATTTTTGAAGAAGCTAATGTTGGCGCAATAGCTATAGACAAAACCGGAAATCCTCTACCTGATGAAACACTAGAACTTTGCATGTCTACA
>Ga0228666_1000651_pt1 | contig 17999 bp, 13 predicted proteins | sample 80DmetaG_FD_182702 | JGI IMG/M metagenome (GOLD analysis project Ga0228666, IMG submission 182702) | Seawater microbial communities from Monterey Bay, California, United States - 80D | ecosystem: Environmental > Aquatic > Marine > Coastal | place: USA: California | collected 2016-10-11 | reverse complement strand
TATTTTTATTTTGCAATTATGAAATTTTTTGTTTATTATGATAAACTGAATTTATAAAAAGAAAAATCGATGAATTGAAATTTTTGATCAAGTTTTTTTCAATGGACTCCCCCCCCCTCAAAAAAAAGTAACAGAGTCAACCCTATTTTGTTACTTTTGTTATATTATGCTGTGTTTTTAAGTAAAAAAGTTATATTGTATTGTTATTGAATGTGCTGCGAACAGCGCATATTTTAAAAATTGTGAGAAAAAGTAACAAAAAAGTAACAAAAAAGTAACAAAAAAAAGTGTTTTTGAAGTAAAAAATATTCTTCATATTACCATATATGCTATAAATTAATGAAAATAATAAAAAGTAACAAGAGTCAACAAAAAGTCAACAAAAGTCAACATTCGAGTCAACAAAAAGTCAACATTTTTTGTTACTTTTTTATTTGAGTATAAATTATATAAAATTATACTCGAATAGTATATATGCACCAGTAGATGAAAAAATATTACTGTATTTACTGCGAATATGATGCCAAAGTGAAAGGCAATTATGACAAACATGTGAATACCAAAAAACATCAGATGTTAATAATCAAAGAGTCTATTATTTCTCGTAAATTATGTAAGTATTGCAATCGAACATTAAGTAAAATATCCCGAAATTATTCAAGATATGAAGAGATATCTCGAAAATAAAGAAGAAAATGCAACAATAAATGAAGTAAAAAATGAAATATTGGTGATGCTATATAATTTTCGTAACCAAATTGACCCTTCAGTGCAAAATTAGTGATAATGTAGATTTATTTGCTTGTCTCGCCACTATGGGAGCAGATCGCTAAGTTGTAGTTAATAATCTTGGCACAACATTCATAGTTATAAGTTCCTGGAACAACAACTTACAACTGTAAGGTATTTTGACAAAGGAGAAGTCACTTCCGTTTTCACATATGTTACATTTGTGTATATTTTCACTGTCGTTATATGGGACAATAACACCACAAGAGTTGCAAATATGAACGCTATATTTGTCTGATACATCATAAATTCGGTCTTTTGTAAATTTGGATGCTCCGTGCGAAATCATACAATCTCTCTCCATTTCACCAAAACGGAGGCCTCCATCGCGACTTCTGCCCTCAGCGGGCTGACGTGTCAAATTTACCATCGCTCCAATGCATCTACCATGTTGTTTGTCAGCAACCATGTGCTTCAATCTTTGATAAAATACTGGTCCTACAAATATTGATGTTTGTATTTGCTCTCCGGACTTGCCATCATAGAGGATCTCATTGCCTTTGGATTCAAAATTTGCTTTTTGAAGATTTTGTCCAATCATTTTCAGATCAATATTACCAAAACTAGTACCGTCTCCATATAATCCTAACTCTAGTAAGGCTTTTCCCAACAAAGTTTCTTTAAGTTGCGCAATAGTCATTCGAGACGGAATTGCGTGCGGATTGATGATAATATCAGGCTTTACACCGTCTTTATTAAATGGCATGTCTTCTTCATTGATAGTATGCCCAATGGTACCTTTTTGTCCATGACGCGAGCTGAATTTATCGCCAATGTTGGGAATTCTAGTTGCGCGTATTCTCCCTTTCCAAAATGTGTAACCATCGCCGTTTCGATTTACATAGTTCTTATCAATGAAGCTTTCTTCATTTGTCTTGTATGAGCGACTATGGTCTTCGTATTTGATGCTTTTATTATCATCGTTTTTATTATTCTTGATTGTTGTTACTTTACCCATAATAATATCTTTATCTTTTATGAGTGTATCTTCTGCCATAAGACCACGAGAATCCAATTTATTGTAGTTTCCAAATTTTATATTTTTCGTGTTTAATATGTTCGGTTTTATTCTAAGCTCTTCTTCTCCATTAGCTTTTTTGTCTTCGTCTTTTTCCGTATGATAAATTGTAGCATGAAACAATCCTCTGTCGATTGAACCACGGTTGAAGAGAATACTATCTTCTTGATTAAAGCCGGTGTGAGTCATAATTGCGACAATTACCTGATTTCCAGAGGAAAGCGAGCTTATTTTTAACATATTCATTATTCTAGTATCTACAAGAGGTTTCATGGGATAACTCAAAATATATCCAGTTTTGTCCATTCGCTTATTAAAGTTCGACGCGTAAATACCAATCGCCTGTTTTCCCATGGCACATTGATACGTGTTTCTCGGCGACTGATTGTGCTCCGGGAATGGAATGCAAGAAGCCAATACTCCAAATATAGTACTAGGGTGGATCTCACAATGAGTATAATTATAATTACCTTTGCCAACATCCCGCGAATACATTGAAATCATTCCTGATTTTTGTTCTTCACTGTCTATGTATTCAATAACAGATTCAGGAATTTTAGACGACGATACCAAATCATTCCATGTTAGTTTTTTGGTTGTAATTTGTTTTACAATATCACTTGTAATTGTTAGTTTGTTGTTCGAAACTTTGTACAGTGGGCGAACAAGGCGCCCCGAATCATTTGTTATATATATTACTTTCTCTGAATAATTGAATACAATAGAAGTGTAAACGTGTATGATACCCTTGTATTTTTGCTCTTTAACGCCTTTATAAAATTTCATTGGATCAAGCGTTACTCCCAACCATCTTCCATTGAAGATTACCTTTACCTTATCATCAAAGTAATCAATCGTATGTTCATGTGAATTGACATCTACAAGTTTATTTATGACATAATCATAAATACAATTGCTGTCACTTTGATTTGTGATGCAAGTCATGTATGCCAGATTTTTGACAACTCCAACGGATTGTCCCTCGGGGGTTTCAGCCGGACACAAGAAACCAAAACTGCTTCCATGTAATTTGCGCGGCTCAACTAATTTACCACTCTTGTCAATTGGTGTATTAATTCTTCTCAAATGACTTAGCGTTGATGCGTATGTTAATCTATTCAATACTTGTGCAACGCCTACTTTGTTCGAGTTCAGTTGTTTTATACCAAAATCTCCAGTTGATAATGCTCGTTTGAGACCATTTTCAATTGTGGACGATTTCACTATTTTGTAGACATTTGTCAGATTAATAATATTTTTATAGTCTTCAGTTGACTTCCAGGAACCATTATTAATTTCTTTGATGACGAGTTTAATAATGTCTTTTACAACTTTATTGAAATAATTTCGGAATAAGTTATTCAAAAGACATCCCGTCAGCTCTATTCGTTTATTTTCATACGAATCGCGATCATCCGGCTTTCTAATACCCAAATGACAACTTATCAATTTGTTTGCCATGATACCAAGAAGTAGCTTTTTTTCTTTAGTTGTTTCGCAGTTCGGAAACAGGTCATTGTTGATAATATCAATTGCAAATAATCTCTTTTTTTGCTCTCCTTCATCAACACCCATATTGATAGGTGTATACATAACGTTCGCCTTTATATAGTCTATACACTCGTCTTGAGTAGGGTATTTTTCAGAAATCTCAATACTTCCTTTGAGAAACTTTAATAATGGAATATTCTCCTCCTTTTTAATGTCGAGTAGGATGTGTTGGCAAATATCCTTGTCCGAAACAACGCCCATCGCCCGAAAGAGAACAAATAGTGAAATCGGTTTCTTCAATTTCGGTATTTGGACGAAAATGGGGCGTCCAAACTTTCCTTGCTTTGTAGATATCATCATGTATATTTGTTTTGGTGAAATGACTTTTTTGCAAGGTACGCATCTCATTTCTGAAATATGACACCACTTACCACCATCTTTATTCTTGAATACGTAAATCTTATTGTCTGCGGCCTTTTCTTGTCCTAAGCAAGTCTTCTCAGAACCATTGATAATAAAGTACCCACCCGGGTCCATCTTACATTCTCCCGTTTGCTGTCCGTTGAGAGAATTATACTGGTTCAATATGCAAATCGAAGATTTCAACATGATAGGAATTTTACCGAATTGTATTTTAGTCAATTTAACTGTTTTTACTTCCTTTTTTTCAAGATTTTCGCCTTTACGAATAACATATTCGATATTTAGGTCTAATGTAATATTCGAGTTGTAAGTAAAGTTACGCAGCCTTGCATCATTCGGAAACATTAGTTTGGTTGCACCATTATTTTCATGTATTTCGGGACGATAGAGGTTTAAATTTTCAAAATTTACGTAAATTTCAAGACGATACTTGTTAAACTCTTTTATATAATCATGTGGTGAACGAATAATTACTGGATTGAACATTTCAATAGTTTTTTTCATTTGATTTTCAACAAAATTATTGTATGATTCCAGTTGATGTTTGACAAGTTGTTGTAAATGGTTGTTTAAGAAATAACTACCAATTACGCTCCATGATTGTTCATCGTTGATCATATGAGACGTTTCAACTTTCTCCATGGTTTAATATTGGAAGTTGTATATGATACAAATCAATTTTTTATTTAAGTCTAAACATTAAAAGAAAAATATACATTTTTATTATTATTAAATGGATTCAAATCAATGTAAACGAATAAATGTTAGTGAACATTTTTTTTCATATGGTAAAAGTGGGAGTAATGCTTCCGCCAAAAGAGAAAAAATTAAAAAAAAACGTTCTGTTAATAATATTTCTGATATAAATACTAAAAATGTAAAAGAATTACTGCTACAAAAATTAAAGCAATACAAAAAGGAGCAAACTCGCAAAAAGAAAACTGTTCCAGAAACACCAATCGATGTAAGCTTTACAAGTAAAAAAAGTATGGTTTCCGCGCCCCATGCAATTGTGGTGGAAACGCCATTGTCTATGATGAATCCATCAACTTCGGTAATACCATCAACTTCGGTAATACCATCAACTTCGGTAATACCATCAACTTCGGTAATACCCGCAGTATCCTCTATGTCAACACCTGGTCCGCTATATGGCAACTTGAAAAATGGTAAGAAACCAACCTTGAAACAACTCATTAAACGTAGTCGTTCAAGTCACCATAAAAATCCTAAGAATAACGGCGAAAGGCTCACCGTTGAAGTCGAAAAGAAATATACATTGGGGCGTAATAAGACATTGAAAAAAGTCGGTGTATTTATTAAAAACAATGAATTGCGTAGAAAAATAGACGACGACAAGAGAGAACTTCGAAATATTAAACTCAAAACAGTAAAAAACTATCTTAAAAGTCAAAATCTGATAAAGTATGGCTCATATGCACCAAATGAGTTACTCCGCGAAATACATGATACATCAAAATTATGTGGCGATGTGAACAACATCAACGGTACTAATCTTGTTCACAACTTTATGAGCGACCCCTAAGCTAAGATAATTTAAAGAAATAGAAGTTAAACCGAATATCATATACAAATATTATACAAAATATGGAAATCCAAGAAATTTTTGATACAAAAACTGAAATCATTGGCAACAAATTGGTATATACATTTACTTTGAGAAATAGCGAAATAACTCAACTACGGTTACTGAAGTCGATCGAATGCATGCACAAGATCTTAGATACACTTTTTTCAGAAAATGTTAAGAACGTGTGTTTTGTTTTTGCCATTGATAATATTACAATACCAGCAAATTATGAATGTATCAAAGACTTAACAGAGGTGTTTTCCGAATATGAACAAATCGTAAAAGAAAAAGTGAAGTTTTCGATTATTCAATCCAAAAGCAGTATATTCCAACTATTGTTTTCTATATTCAAAAAATACTATAAACCAATTAAACCAATGTATGTGTGTAATGATGAAGATGATGTACAAAAATGTCTTTCTAGTAGAAAAGACAGGGAAAAATACCAAAATGTTTCAGATATGATATGAACCTAAACTCATTACATATCTATACAGTCTCAAATATACGGGCTCTGCAGTACGGACACGTATTATTCCGTTCTAACCACATATTCAATGCAGTTTTGTTGAATATATGACGACAATTTTTTGTCATGTATACATTTTGATTTTGATAAAATCTATCTCTTGTAATTGGACAAATATCATTGACCGGATTTTCAATAAATTGGAACTGTTTAACATCATAAATATGACAGTCTTCTGCGTTGTTTTCATCATTTAGTAGTGATGTATTCGATGAATCTACTTCAATAATATTTAGAGATACATCTCTATTTTGTGTGGTGGTCTCTGTATTCGAAGGAAACAAAGTCTCTAACGCGACATATAACAAAGGCGTGACATCTGTATTCAAATTAGTATTATATATATCGTTTGTTGGTATTCTACTGGTGCTAGTGTTTGTTTCGTTCGCGGTATTATTATATATACTTGACGGTCGGTCAAATTCACGATTGAAGATATTGTAACCATTTAAGTTGTTTCTTCTGATATGGGCCATATTTGTTTGTTGAATTTCGAGTATTGATTGGCTATCTCTAATGATATCGCACAGCATGCTTATATTATTGAAATGTGTTGTCAAAAGCCTATTATGCTCATCATTTATTCGCATATTTGTGGTCGCATTTGATATATTATAATGCGGCATATTATAAACACAAAAACATATTTAAATATTATTTTTGTTATTTATTAAGTTGATGTCTGTGGTGACTTCCGAGTATTCCGGAAAAGGGTTGACTGGTTTGGTCAACTTAGGAAACACCTGCTATATAAATAGCGCGGTACAAGTGATTGCAAACATGCATATTCTCAATAAACAAATACATGAATTTATTGAAAATAAGCAGCAGGCGAAAAACAGGGGTTCTTCTTTTTTGAAAGAATGGGATGATTTAAGCATAATGATGTGGAATAAAAATGTTGTTATTTCACCCAACAGGTTTAAACGCGCAATCGAAATAATATCAAATTATAAAAATAATGATCTTTTTACCGGTTTTGAACAAAATGACGCAATTGAGTTTTTCATGTTTTTAATCAATATTTTTCACGATACTTTGAAAACGAACCCAATCATTGGTGTAAATTCAGAAGTTATTAAGTTGAGGAAAAACTTCAAATCGTTTGATAGCTTTTTTAATCAATGCCACCAAGATTATTCTCAGATCGACGCATTGTTCACAGTGTATTGTAAAATCGAATACGTGGAAATAGGCACGAATAATATTCTAGCCACTCAATATGAAAATATGTATTCTGTTGATTTAGCACTTACAAAATTGAGTTTGAACGGATGTCTAGATGATTTTTTCAAAGAGGAGAAATTGAATAAAGAAAACGATAATCAGTATTATGACGACAACGATAAAACCTACAAAGATGTCGTGAAAAGAACACATTTATTTCATGCTTCAAAATATTTAGTTCTTCAACTAAAACGATGGAACTACAACTTCAAAAAAAATCAAAGAATTATTCATCATGACCCTTCAAGTATGTTAGATTTAGACCGGTTGTATGAAAATAATACATCAATGCCAAAATATGAATTATTCGCAATAATAAATCATTCTGGTAATGTTGGCGGTGGTCACTATACGAGCTGTATAAAGAATGGGAACGGAAAATGGTACAACTACAATGATACAATGATACATGAAATTCCAATGAATAAAATAGTAGGAAACAAAAATTATTGCTTGGTTTATCGATTAAAATAAAAACTAGTATATATATCAATGGATTTTCAAGTTGAAGACAAAAAATATTTACCTCAAGTCACTGAAAATTCGTGTCTGAATATTTTCGGAGAAACAAAAGTAACTTTTGTTATGCTTTTGATGAGCATTATCTTTATTTATGTAATTGTATTTTTTGTTTTAGGCAAGAAGAGTACTATGTCGGGTGGGTCGACACAAGGAACTTCCTCATCAAATATGATGATTTTCGCTTTAGAAATTTTGTTGTGGATTGTTTTGATATATGTTATATACATCAATTTACACAAATATAACAACAATAACTACGATTTTCAAAGTAGGATGGTAAACTTATTTGACAGTAGATTGTCTGAACTCAATGTTGATTCGAGTTTAAATGATAATGCAAATCAAGAATGCAAAAAAGAAGACAATGGAAAAGAGGTTTTTCATATTTCCAATAACAAGTTTACGTTTGAAGAAGCCAGAGACATTTGTGAAACTTATGGTGCTCGATTAGCGACTTACGATGAAATAGAAGATTCATATAACAATGGCGCTAGTTGGTGTTCTTATGGCTGGTCTCAAGGGAAACTTGCATTATTTCCGACGCAAAAGGCTCTGTACAACGAACTCAAAACAATTCCGGGTCATGAAAATGATTGCGGTAGACCGGGAATAAATGGCGGATATTTCAAAAATAAACTACACAAGTTCGGAGCAAACTGTTATGGTGTAAAACCTAAACCGACACAAAAAGATAAAGATTATACGCACGCGATGAATCACTTCCCACAAAATGCAGATGGAAAAAAACTGAAGAGTATTTATGATAAATACATAATAGCGCCTTTCAATAAAGATAAGTGGACAATGTCAAAGTCTTCCAACGTAGAAATACCTTCAATGGAAACATCTAAAGCAAAATAAGCATTGTTCTCAATTTGTCAGTTTCTATTCTAGTTTGTATCACCTGAAGACCAAGAATCATAAAATCCCTCTAAAGTTTTGCAATGACCTATTTTCTTGGTTGTAGTTAAATATTGATAAATTACTTTTCCGGAACGTTTGTATGTTCCATCAACATCGAGGTTTCTTTTGTCATTTTTATCTATTACTTTAATTATAAAACCTTGACCACTCCAAATACTTCCAACTTCAGGAGTTTCCATCTTTATCATTTATTGCGAGGAGTTCAATATCAAATCAATTTTAATACAGATTTTGTCTTTCGTTTGGACGTTTCATAGTTATGGATTTTTCCTTGATTTTTTGGGTTTTTTTGAGTTCTTTTTATTCGTAGGTCTTGAAACTACTTTACTCTTCTGCGTTTTATTGTTAACTGTATCAATTACAATGCCATGACCAAAGACATAGTTGTGGAAGATCATGTCAATTTTAGGATTGAAACTAGTTTCTTTACCGTGTAAACTGTTTTTGGTCTCTTTCATATTGTCACAACGGAGACCAAGTGGCAATTGATATTTAAACATTTTGTCTTCTTTCATTTACTGTACTATATAATAATGATAATTTATTTATATAACTTAAGTTCAGTTTTAGAAATTTTAGGGCGATTTTTCTTAACGTATTCATAAAGTGCATCCACATCAAGATGATTATCAATTTCATGATTATATTTTGAAAGTATTTCTTTGATGCATTTCAGGCTAATAGCCGGCGATGAAATCACTTGTCTTTGTTGAATTTTGTTATCATTTACAAGAAGTATTTTATTTTCAAGATTTTCTATGCTGATAGCTTCAACTAAATCGGTTTCGATGTCGTTTTTACATTTTCTTATTTCGTCCAACTCCTTTAGCGCTAAATCATATTGTTTCTTTATTTCGACAAACTCTTCAACTTTACTTTTTAGAAAACTTCTTTTATTCATTATATATCTATCGTTTTTTTTTTACGAGCATGAAGAGTTTTAGTTAAAATTATGAAAAAAAAAGGAGGATGTAAATATATCAAATGAGCCAAACAATACTCGAGAATATTCATATAGGAAGTCCCACTTTGGATGAAAGTACACAGCTTTATACGTTCGTTTTGGAAAATAATAACGCGCCGATGTCGTTCGTTTCAAGTTTGGAATATCAATTATCAATTGGTGAATGTAGCCAGATGGTTCCGATACCAAAGCGAGAAGAGCTAAAACTATTTCATGAGATATATAAAGAATTAAAAAGGATATTTTTGGAAAATCATGTGAAGTGGTTCGAAAATAAATTTTCAGAAACTGAATTAGATACTTTGTTTAGAAGTTATTTGGTTCCGAATATTAGTGAAAACCGTATTGATCTTCAAGTGAAAGTTGATGATGCCTTGATGAACTCATTAAAGACGTCAAACAATGAAAATAGTTATGTCGCAGGTGTTCCCAGTTTTTTGTTTGAAAAAATCGTTTTAAATCTTGAAAATGAAAAAATGGAATGTGTTGTTTTGATAAACAAGTTTGACTGTAAAACTTGGCCAAAGAATAGCGACGCAACTCTAGGAAAAGAGGAAACATCTGAAAAATCTAATATTAACGAAATTGTTCCATCACAAAATAGTAAAGATGATGTTGATGAGTGTCCGGGTAAAGATTTTGAAAAACAAGAAGAACAACAAGTAAGTGAAAACGACCCGGTCGAAGAAGTTGTCGTAAACGAAGAAAATGCTGATTATTTAGAGGAAGTTGATTTCGATGGCGAAGATTTGGAAAGAGTAAATGTAAATTTTAACAATGAAGAATATTATGTCATTTATAAGTATTTAACCAGACTTGTGAATGAAACTTTACATAAAGAGTTGAGGGGCGTTATGAATGAAAAAGAAGTAAACATGAAAACTGTAAATTTGAGCGAAATAATTGATGATAGCGATTGTGAAAGTGAAATCTCTGATAGCGAAAGTTATGATAGTGATTTAAATAACCATATTTAATAACTATTCATGAAAAATATTTTATATTATATTTTATATAATGAAACTAAAAAAACTTTTTGGTAAACGCATGTACAACTTTATGACAATAATTATGATTGTAGGTTTTGTTGCGCTCTTTGGATTTCTCTACAAGTATAACGGCGACAAAAGTGTATTTAACGATGGTATGAAAACTAAGTTGTCGCCATCGCTAGTTAATGGAACTCCCTCAGATGCTCCTTCTGCAGAAGGAGCCGAAACAGTAGTCGGTGCAAATGCAAGTGCAACCAATGATTTTCTTTCCGTTTCTGGAATAGAAACTACCAAAAAGCCGACAAGCTCGTGTAACAACCAGCCGATGATGGACCCGAAAGACCTTTTACCGACCGACAAGAATAATGAGTGGTCGAACATTGCTCCCAGCAAAGAGTTAGCAAAAATACCGTTCGTCAATGCCGGACACCACATTGGTGTAAATACGATTGGTTCATCTTTAAGAAATCCGAACCTTCAAGTTAGATCTGAGCCGGTTATCCCACAAACGAATACCGGTCCTTGGAACAATACCACAATTGAACCAGATGTTTCAAGAAAATCTTTAGAAATTGGTGCCTCCGAATAAGCACCGAAATAACACTGAAATAAGAACACAAACGAATATTTGAACAAATTTTAAATAAAATATACATTTATTTAAAATGCAAGACAAAGAAAATATTTTATGCTTCGCGTTAATAGTACTTACTGTTTTGATATGTTTAAAACTGTTTTACGATAGTGATACATTCCAATTAAAATGCATCGTGTCGGATGTAGATGGAAATAAATACTGTATTAGAGAAAGGAAAAACATGAAAAAGGCTAGTGATTTACTAGCAAAAACCACTGTGAATATGACAAAACTTGTCGAATATCTCGAGAAAAAATTTCCAGACAATGAAAATATTATTTTTCTGGCTAAGAACTACAACCCAAAAAAAATAAAGGAGATATTACCAACGAGTGAATATACAGCTTATAGTGAAAACAAAGGAGAGAAAATTGCATTTTGTCTAGGAAAAGACAAAAAAAACGTTGATGATCTCATTGATGAAAACACTCTTATGTTTGTAGCCCTTCATGAGCTTTCCCATCTTGCTACAAAGACAATTGGACATGACGAAACGTTCTGGAAAAACTTCAAGTTCATTTTGAAGGAATCCGAAAAAATTGGAATATATAAACCGATTGATTATAAATCAACCGCAACATCATATTGTGGAACAACCATTAAAGATAATCCATATTATGACACATAAGCTATATTTTTATAAACATGATGAAAATAATTGTCTTCATTGTAGTATGTTTTATCTATAAGCTTGAAAATATTGCAATCTATTTTAGGAAAAAAAGTATCACAATGAAAATCATCCTCTAGGACGCTTATATGAATTTCATTTATTAAATGTGATTTGTTTTGCATTATCGTATGATATATACTTTCACCGCCAATAATCCAGTATTTATCATAACTACTATTGCATATCAATTGTTCCAGATCTTCTTCCATATTTCGAATAACATGTAGCCCTTCGTCATCTGTTTGAAATGTTGATGAAATAATGTAGTTATGTCTGCTTTTAAGGGGTCGAAACTTTTCAGGAATACTGAAATATGTATTTTTTCCCATTATAACGCAATTATTACCACTTCCGGTTGTCTTGTCTTTGAAAGTTTTCATATCGCTCTTTATATTCCAAGGAAGTTTATTCTTCAGACCAATACCATTTTTGTTGTCACAACACACGATGATATTTAAAGATTTAAACATAATAATCTTGTATATTGTATATATAAATGGATTATAAAACCTTTAAGCTGTATTTACTTAATACCGAAAATCAAGTATCGCGTATAAACATATACGAATACAGTAACGAAAAACAATCGGATTATCTTTCCGAAAAAGATAATGAACTGATTGATTCTGGAGTTGATTATTCTAAGACTGCTTTGAATATTTATATGGATGACAGCATTGAGAATGTAAAGTTCAAGATGACATCGACATTAAAAGACAAAAATTTTGAAAACTACTATTTTTTTCATCAAATTGTTAAAAAAATTCTCACAAAGGATTTGTTTTATGTTCTTCGAAATAAAGACAATCTCATTTCTGGTAGAAAATTGTCCATATTTTTCCAAAATGCTTCTACAACCAATTCAACTATCATGGAACTTTCCACAAAAGTGGGAGAAGATAGTGATTACACGTTAGAAGAACTGTATGGTTTTATCGGCGAACATAATGCTTTTATTTTTGATGTACCATTAGATATAACAAATGACCCTAAAAACCCATTATTCATTGTGAACCCATTCAAAAATGGTTTTAATTATTCAGAACTGCAAACAGTTCGCAAAAATTCAAATCTTCTTTTCGAAAATGGAGATATTGTCGAAAAAACCATCTATGGTGTGCATGTAAAAGAATATTCTCAGTACATATCTGCGCGTTCTATTCTTTCTATAGAGGACACATTGAATGCATATTACAATAGTCATTTTCTAGCAAATAGAACAAGTTTTGATGGTATCGATGTTACAAATCGCGAATTTGTCGAAAAATACGAAGAATATAATTTAGTTGTAGACTATCAAAACTCTTTTTACGAAAAACACGTTGAAGGACGTCCAAGTGAAGTAGTAACTCCAAATATACACAAAATAGAGTTTGTATACAAACCAAAAACTAAGGTAATGTTCCCATTAGAAATATTCTTTAAAAAAATTCAAACCGGGGCAAATATTCCATTTGTGAAGTTCAATCCGGGTGTAAGAATGGAAAATGTCTATCGTCTTTATTGTAGAGGAAAAGACAACTTTGGTAATAAAGTCCCTATGTTGTCCAAGAAGGTAGTTAGAAAACTAAAAGAGTCAATTCATCGAATCAAATCGGTAACTTGTGTATTTTATCCGCAACCAGATGAAACATTCGTTATTGATGTAAATGAAATTGGTGAATTATATTGTACAGTGAATACAAGTAATTTGCGTTATGATAATATTTCGTCTCTTGAAAAATATATCGGAGATACCATGAACCAAGTGTTAAAGTTATTCATAAAATATTTTGATCCAACGTCCAGAGTGTATGACTTCTTCGCATCAGTGAAGAGCGAAAATATCGACATCATTGAATTGAAGTATCGTGCAAGCATAAAACAAAAGCTCACCGCGTCTGAATTTAAAGATACATTTAAATACTTCCCTAGTATTTTTTCATATCTTTCTGATAACGGTAAAGAGATGCTGGTATATAAACGCGTATCAAATTATGATAAAATGGCCGAGGTAGATGCATACATAACAAAGGCTTTGAAGAAACAAATTGATATGAACTATCTAGTCAGTTTGTGTGCAGAAATATATTTCAGTAATAACAAAGAAAAGGCAGTCGAAAAAGTTCAATCATTTTTGAACAAGTCGCGAGCGGATAATCATATGAAAGAAGGTGGTGAGATATTACGGTTTAATAGTAGTTTGTCAAATCCTGGTTTTAAGTTTTATATAGGTGATGATGGTAACATACAAATCGATTTAACGCTGATAGACAACTTTGAATACATAGAACACATTTTGTTCTACCTAAATAACTTTATGGCAATTTGTCTTGGAAAAGTTGATTCAAAGTCAGTCGATAAACATTTTTCTTTCATACTTGACAAAAAGATCAAAGATAGTGATATCAAAGTAGAACAAGACAAGAACCAATACTCGGATGATGTCGCAGAAACAGAGAACAGTAGCTATGACATTCTTGATGTGTTAGGTTCTGATACTGAAAGTGACAGTGATGTTGAAAATGATACTGAAAGTGACAGTGATGTTGAAAGTGACAGTGATGTTGAAAGTGATGTTGAAAGTGATCCTAAAAGTGATCCTAAAAGTGATCCTAAAAGTGATGTTGAAAGTGATGCTGGTATAGCTGTAACGGGTGTCGCCTCTGGCGATGTTATTGATGATGCGGTTGAAACTGACGACGTTGGTGAGAATAATGACGATATTGTAAAGAAAAAAACTACCAATAATGTTGAAGATAAAAATTCTTTCAATCAAAATTCTTTCAATCAAAATTCCTCGATGGATGATACAGAAATACAAAACCAAACAGAAGTGAAAAAAACTACCAATAATGTTGAAAATAAAAATTCTTTCAATCAAAATTCTTTCAATCAAAATTCTTTCAATCAAAATTCATCGATGGATGATACAGAAATACAAAACCAAACAGAAGTGAAAAAAACTACCAATAATGTTGAAAATAAAAATTCTTTCAATCAAAATTCTTTCAATCAAAATTCATCGATGGATGATACAGAAATACAAAACCAAACAGAAGTGAAAAAAACTACCAATAATGTTGAAAATAAAAATTCTTTCAATCAAAATTCATCGATGGATGATGAAGGTGAAGACGACGAAGAAGAACAGGATGTTTCTAAAAAAGGAGACATAGTAACAACTGGTAATCCAGAAAGTGATAAAGGCAGTGTTTCTGAAAGTGAAAGTGATGGGGGTAGTTATATGACAGATGTGACATTTGAAGAAGGAAGTGATCTAGAAGAAGATGAGGAAAGTGACCTAGATAAGGGCGAAGACGAAAATGAAGAAGATGATAATGAAAGCGAAGTTTCTGATAGTGATAATGAAACTAATAGTTTAGGCGCATTAAGCAATGCGTCTAAAGTGAAACATGGAACAACTATTCAAAATCTACATGATAGTAGTAGTGATGAAAGTAGTGTGGGGAGCGAGAACACTTCTAGACGTACAAAAACCCAAATAGGTGGAAAAGTAATCAAATTAGCATATGGTAATCCGTTAAATGAGCGCATGGAAAAATTTCAACCCCTTCTATTCAAGAATGAAGGGAAGGCAGGCAAGTACAAGGCCTACAGTAGAATGTGTCCTTCTGTAGACAAACGTCAACCAGTAATTATCAATGAAGCAGAAAAACAAATGATAGATGAAAAATACCCAGGATCTTATGATAATATCATCGAATACAGTACAAATCCCAATAAGGAAAAGTACTATTATATGTGTCCAAAATACTGGAATTTCAAGGAAATGGTGCCAGTAAAAGAAGAAAATGTTGACGAAAATACACTTATACCAAAAGGTGCCAAAACCGCAGATATTGACAAACACTTTGTTTATAAAATTAGTGATAAAGAGCAAATACCTGGGTTCCTGCAAAAGGCTGACTCCAAAAAACATGGGTTTTATGTTCCTTGTTGTTTCAAACTAAAGGACGGTGCAAAACAAGCCAAAATCATAAAAGAGGCCGAAGAACAAATGCGCATGGTCGAAGAAGCTGGATTAGATAACCAAAATGATATTATTGAATATATAAAGGAAAAACAGACAACAAACAATGAAACCAAACATGTCGACTATTTGTTGGGAGGTGACAAAGTTCCATTGCCATTATACAGACATGGAGTACTACCATTCGCAATTCAACGATTTTTTGGGTTAAATCAGACTAAGAAACAAGTGGAAGCGGACGACGGAAAAAATTTATTGCGATTTGGTGTTGGAAATAATCGAAATAAATCATTCTTAGCTTCGATCGCTAAGATTTTATTGGACGAAGAATTGATAAAACAAGGTGTCAAACTAGAAAATGCGATGGTTGAAAGAATAAAAGAAGTGATAAATGTAGATAACATATTATATTTTCACAACGGAAATATACCTTCTATATTCTACAATGAAAAAGAATTACACGATGTCCCTGTGAGTGATTATTCCCACACCGAAATCTACGAAAAGTTTTATAAAAAGACAAAAGACAATCGTCAGTTAAAAATCATCATAAATGGTTATCAAAACTTTGTAAAGTATTTGGAAGATGAAAAAGAAACAGTTGATTACTTTTATTTGTGGGATATAATCTGTTGTGGAATACTTGATACTAATCAAACACAAAAGTCGCGTAATTTAATAATTTTGAAGGAGGAAAACGATGATATTACCAACAATGTAAGTATTATTTGTCCAACTTCTTCTAATTACTTGTACAACAATCGAAAGCCTTCCATGTTAATCTATCAAAGAGAACGCTTCTTCGAACCAATTATACTTGGAAACAGAAAGAAAGACAAAATAGTGCCCACTAAACTGATTGATATTGAAACAGAAATCTCCGCAGAGTTAAGACATATTATGCAAGTGATAACCAATAATATTACACGTAATTGTGTGATTTCGTCCGATAAAAATAAGTACCAATTTGTTACCAATATCAAATTGCACGAATTATTGTCAAAAAATAGTGATTTCTCGGATAAATACAAAATTGAAACACAAATTGTAAACTATGATAATAGAGTTATGGGAATTGTAATATCTAAAATAGAAACTGGAGAAAAAGTTTTTGTTCCATTGAAACCATCGTCGCTTTATACCGAACGTAAAATAGATTACAACTTAATTGATGATAACATATGGACCACATATGAAAAAACAAAAGAACTTTTAAAAGAATTTTATAACGACACCAATGGAACAGTTGCATGTTTACCAAAGTTCAAGGTCATAGATGAAGGTATGTTGGTTGGTATTATTACAAATGGCAATCAATTTATAAAAATTTCAAATGTTGAACAGCCTGTTGTTGACGAGTTAGAAGAAATGCCCGATTATATAATGACCGACATCGAAAAAACTGTTTTCGAAGATCATAATGAAAGTGATCATGAAAGAACTACTCTGACAACATATTTGAAACTTGAACAAGAGTTTTACGTGGCATTTATCAAAACAATCAAATATGTTCTTAGTAAAAGTAACGAAAAAAGACAAAAAATAAAAAATTTATTGAAATTCGACGACCAGGGCAAAAATTCCGATTTATATGATGCCTTGTATATTATAATAAAGGATATCGCAGATGATTTTGTAGAGTTTATTGTTTACGACAATATAAATGCATTGACAGAAGTTGGTTTGTGTATAAATACAAAAGAACCGGCTAAGTTTTGCTTGTTCGACAACGGTGTAAACAAATTACTCGTCCCAAAAGTAAATCTGTATACATCAGAAGATAATGAAGTGAAGTATATTTCAGCATTGACATTCGATCTGATGCACAATGTTTATGTTCGACGTAACATTCTTACTGAAGATTTTAATATTTTTAATATATCTGCAACGTACCGTAAGACTGATAATGAAATTGTCTTATTAGAGAAAATGCTTATGTCGTATTTTGATAAATTAACTTCTTTGCGCAGTAAATATGTCTTGCGTGAAGTATTTGACGACATGAAACCAAAAGAAATGTCTTCGCATATAGAACATTCTATTTTTAATCCGGAACTTTCGAAACCAAAAGAACTTTCAGACGAAGAAGACGAAGAGGAAGAAGAGGAAGAAGAAGAACTAGAAGAGAAACCTAAATCACGGTTGGGTGCCGATTACTTCAAAAAATATGGGTCTAGTAAAGGGAACAATGAAGTAGAAGACGAAGAGGAAGATGAAGAGGAAGAGGAAGAAGAGGAAGATGAAGC
>Ga0228666_1000634_pt1 | contig 18586 bp, 1 predicted proteins | sample 80DmetaG_FD_182702 | JGI IMG/M metagenome (GOLD analysis project Ga0228666, IMG submission 182702) | Seawater microbial communities from Monterey Bay, California, United States - 80D | ecosystem: Environmental > Aquatic > Marine > Coastal | place: USA: California | collected 2016-10-11 | reverse complement strand
TAGCACAGAATAGCAATGAAGGATATATGAATTTCTATAGTAATGCTACTGCTACTTCTACTGTCAAAATTTCAATAAATTCAAATGAGAGGACCTACTTTAATAACGGCAATTTCGGTATTGGAACAAGTACTCCAGCACAGAAATTAGATGTTGTGGGCGATATTACGTTTGGACCAAGTGATAAAAAATGGAGATTAAATGCTGCGACAGAATTATACTTTTTGTATAATGGTACAGCTAAGGGTGGATTTAATCCAGCCGGTGCTTTCTCATGGCTGGATTTCACAGGTCAACATAGATGTATTGTTGAAAATAACACAATAGATAATGTTGGATTGATAGTATGTGCTAACAAAGATGAATATGTATCTATCTCTGAGTCTGAGTCTGACTATAAATTATTGAAAGGAAACCGTGCTATACAACAAAATGAGTCTTTACCTCTTGTTTCATTGTCATCTAAATCGAAAGATAAGTCGTGTTTTGGTGTGGTTTCAGAGCATGAAGACAAAGGGACGAATTCAAGAAAATTTTCGGTTGGTATGTTTGAATCTTATTATAAAAAAGAAGTAGGCGATGACCGTGTCTTTATTAACTCACTTGGTGAAGGTGCTATATGGGTTTCTAATAAAAATGGTGTATTGGAATCCGGTGATTATATTACAACATCATCTATTCCCGGGTATGGTGAGAAACAAGATTCAGAATTTTTAGCCAATTATACTGTCGCAAAAATTACAATGGACTGTGATTTTAATCCCCAATTACAACCACGAGAGAACATTCAAATTGTGACGTCATTAGATGCCTCCGGTAATTCTATTACTAATAACGTATTAAACGCAAACGGAGAATTACAATGGATCGACGAATTAGATTCTGATGGTAATATTATTCAAGAATATCAGTATAATCTACGTTATTTAGATTCACAAGGTAATAAAATGACTAAGTCTGAGTATGATACAAAGATAGCCAATAATGAAGAAGTGTATATAGCTGCTTTTGTAGGATGTACTTATCATTGTGGTTAATTTGGATGATTATATTTTCATCGTATATAACATTCCTCCCATTTGAAATGTCATAAAAGCACAAACAATCATAAAAAATACAGTACTAACATAACCCCTATAATACTAACTTAACTCACTTAACCTATTCTTTTGAAATTATCATAATATTAGAATCATAATTTCAAATCAAATCAAATCAATCGTACCAAACTTACCATTGTTCCAAGTATCCACCAACGCGAACATCCGCATTGAACGACGCATCTTTCACAACAAAGAGTTCTCCATTCAACGACGCATCGCCCGAAATCTTGAGTTCTCCATTCAAAGAAATATCTTCGGTAATAATCAATGTATAATCATTAATGGTTGTATTGATTGTCTTTGTATCTTTTGTTTGATATACAGACAAATTACCGCGAATCACCAAATCACCACTAATATCAACATCGGCATTCATCGACACGTCCATTGCGAATGTCGCATCATTAGCAACATATAAAGTAGAAGACAATGTGGCAGCCTTGGAAACCATCAATGTGGATTTTAAAGTTGCAGCCTTGGTAACATCTAATGTAGAACTTAATGTGGATGCTTTGGAAACAGTTAACGTATCATTCACCTTCAAAGTGCTACCCATGGTAGAAGCACCCGTAACGTTCAATGTGGAACTTAAGGTGGCAGCCTTGGAAACATTCAATGTAGATTTTAATGTGGCAGCCTTGACAACGTTTAATGTAGAACTTAGGGTAGATGCTTTGGAGACAGTTAAAGTATCATTTACTTTCAATGTACTACCCATGGTGGACGCGCCAGTCACTGCCAATGTAGAACTTAATGTGGCAGCCTTGGAAACCTTTAATGTGGATTTCAAGGTGGAAGCCTTGGCAACATCTAATGTGGAACTGAGGGTGGATGCTTTGGAAACAGTCAAAGTATTATTCACGTTTAATGTGCTACCCATGGTGGAAGCACCAGTAACAGCCAATGTGGAACTTAATGTGGCAGCCTTGGTAACGTTCAAAGTTGAACTTAATGTGGAAGCTTTGGCAACAGTTAATGTATCATTCACATTTAAAGTGCTACCCATGGTGGAAGCACCAGTAACAGCCAATGTGGAACTTAATGTGGCAGCCTTGGAAACCTTCAATGTGGATTTCAATGTGGAAGCCTTGGATACATCTAATGTGGAACTTAAAGTAGATGCCTTAGACACAGTTAATGTATCATTCACATTTAATGTGCTACCCATAGTGGAAGCACCAGTTACGTTCAATGTGGAACTTAATGTGGCAGCTTTGGAAACATTCAATGTAGATTTCAAGGTAGAAGCCTTAGACACAGTTAATGTATCATTTACATTTAAAGTGCTACCCATGGTGGAAGCACCAGTAACAGCCAATGTGGAACTTAAGGTGGCAGCCTTGGAAACCTTCAATGTGGATTTCAAAGTGGCAGCCTTGGATACATCTAATGTGGAACTGAGTGTGGATGCCTTAGACACAGTTAAAGTATCATTCACTTTTAAAGTGCTACCCATAGTGGAAGCACCAGTAACAGCCAATGTGGAACTTAATGTGGATGCTTTGGATACAGTCAAAGTGTCATTTACCTTCAAAGTACTACCCATAGTGGAAGCACCAGTAACAGCCAATGTGGAACTTAAGGTGGCAGCCTTGGAAACCTTCAATGTGGATTTCAATGTAGAAGCCTTGGTAACATCTAATGTGGAACTTAAAGTAGATGCCTTAGATACAGTTAATGTATCATTTACATTTAAAGTGCTACCCATGGTGGAAGCACCTGTAACAGCCAATGTGGAACTTAAGGTGGCAGCCTTGGAAACCTTCAATGTGGATTTCAAAGTGGCAGCCTTGACAACATCCAAAGTAGAACTTAATGTGGATGCTTTGGATACAGTTAATGTATCATTTACATTTAAAGTGCTACCCATGATGGAAGCACCAGTTACAGCCAAGGTTGAACTTAAAGTGGCTGCTTTGGAAACATTCAATGTGGATTTCAATGTGGATGTCTTGGAGACAGTTAAAGTATCATTTACATTTAAAGTGCTACCCATAGTAGAAGCACCTGTAACAGCCAATGTGGAACTTAAGGTGGCAGCCTTGGAAACATTCAATGTGGATTTCAAAGTGGCAGCCTTGACAACGTTCAAAGTAGAACTTAAGGTGGAAGCCTTAGATACAGTTAATGTATCATTTACTTTTAAAGTGCTACCCATAGTGGAAGCACCAGTAACAGCCAATGTGGAACTTAAGGTGGCAGCCTTGGAAACCTTTAATGTGGATTTCAAAGTGGCAGCTTTGACAACATCTAAAGTAGAACTTAAGGTGGAAGCCTTAGATACAGTTAATGTATCATTTACTTTTAAAGTGCTACCCATAGTGGAAGCACCAGTAACAGCCAATGTAGAACTTAAGGTGGCAGCCTTGGAAACCTTCAATGTGGATTTTAATGTTGTTGCCTTGACAACATCCAATGTGGAACTGAGTGTGGATGCCTTAGAGACAGTCAAAGTATCATTTACTTTCAAAGTGCTACCCATAGTGGAAGCACCAGTAACAGCTAATGTGGAACTTAAGGTGGCAGCTTTGGAAACATTCAATGTAGATTTCAAGGTGGAAGCTTTGGAAACATTCAATGTAGATTTCAAGGTGGCAGCTTTGGAAACATCCAAAGTGGAACTTAGGGTGGCCGCTTTGGAAACATTCAGTGTGGACTCCATGTCAGCTGATTTGACAACACGGACATTATAATTAAATGAGACATCGCCGGATTCCTCAACTATCACAGCATTACTTAGATTCACGCCGTCTACGCGCGTTTGAATCGCTAATCCCTGATTATAACCCACAAATTTTACACCACTTACGTCACCAACTGTCAAGTCTGAAGCAGTAGTAGAACCTGTACTGGATGTAACTGCGGATGTAAATCGATTAGCATATAATGTTCCATTAACTACAAAAGGTGTGTCGTTTATATCACCAGTACTTATGGTCATAACATTCTCCGAATTATCAATTGTAATAAAATCTCCTAAGTGGAAGTCACCCTTAATTGTAACATCCTGTTCGAAAACCGCATCTCCACTTACGTCCAATGTAGAACTCAATTTGGTTGCGTTTGTCACATTTAATGTAGACGATAATGTGGCAGCCTTAGAAACATTCAGTGTAGATTTCAATGTGGAAGCATTGGTAACATCCAAAGTGGAAGCTAATGTAGTTGCGTTTTTGACATATAAATCTCCATTTAATGAAGCATCACCAGATATTTTAAGTTCTCCATTTAATGAGATATCTTCGCTAACAATTAATGTATAGTCATTTATAGTTGTATTAATGATAGTTTCATTGTTTTGTTGAATAACTGACAAATTACCATTGATAATTATATCACCATCCATAGTCAAATCACCATTTAATGAAATATCGTTTTTGAATGTTGATTTACCAGTTACGTCCAATGTAGACGATAATGTAGCAGCTTTGGAAACATTTAAAGTGGATTTCATTGTGGCAGCCTTGGCAACATCTAATGTGGAACTTAATGTGGATGCTTTGGATACAGTCAATGTATCATTTACCTTTAATGTGCTACCCATAGTGGAAGCCCCAGTTACTGCCAATGTGGAACTTAATGTGGCAGCCTTGGAAACATTTAATGTGGAACTTAATGTGGATGCTTTGGATACAGTCAAAGTATCATTTACCTTCAAAGTGCTACCCATGGTGGAAGCACCAGTAACAGCCAATGTGGAACTTAATGTTGCTGCCTTGGAAACATTCAAAGTGGATTTCAATGTGGCTGCCTTGACAACATTTAATGTGGAACTGAGTGTAGATGCTTTGGTTACGGTCAAAGTATCATTCACTTTCAATGTGCTACCCATGGTGGAAGCACCAGTAACATTCAATGTGGAACTTAAGGTGGCAGCCTTAGAAACCTTCAAAGTTGATTTCAATGTTGAAGCCTTTGTAACGTTCAATGTGGAACTGAGTGTAGATGCTTTGGATACGGTCAAAGTATCATTCACTTTCAAAGTGCTACCCATGGTGGAAGCACCAGTTACAGCCAATGTGGAACTTAAGGTGGCAGCCTTGGAAACATTTAAAGTTGATTTCAATGTAGAAGCCTTGGCAACATCTAATGTGGAATTGAGTGTAGATGATTTGGATACGGTCAAAGTATCATTCACTTTCAATGTGCTACCCATGGTGGAAGCACCAGTTACAGCCAATGTAGAACTTAATGTGGCAGCTTTGGAAACAGTTAATGTATCATTCACGTTTAAAGTGCTACCCATGGTGGAAGCACCAGTTACAGCCAATGTGGAAGATAATGTTGCGGCCTTGGAAACCTTCAATGTGGATTTCAATGTGGAAGCCTTGGATACATCTAATGTGGAACTTAAAGTAGATGACTTAGACACAGTTAATGTATCATTCACATTTAATGTGCTACCCATAGTGGAAGCACCAGTTACGTTCAAGGTGGAACTTAATGTGGCAGCTTTGGAGACAGTTAAAGTATCATTTACTTTCAATGTGCTACCCATAGTGGAAGCACCAGTTACTGACAATGTGGAACTTAAAGTGGCTGCTTTGGAAACCTTTAATGTGGATTTCAATGTGGAAGCCTTGGCAACGTTCAAAGTAGAACTTAATATAGAGGCTTTGGCGACGGTTAAAGTATCATTTACTTTCAATGTGCTACCCATAGTGGAAGCACCAGTTACGTTCAATGTGGAACTTAAAGTGGCTGCTTTGGAAACCTTTAATGTGGATTTCAATGTGGAAGCCTTGGAAACGTTCAAAGTAGAACTTAAGGTGGAAGCCTTGGAAACGTTCAAAGTAGAACTTAAGGTAGAGGCTTTGGAGACAGTTAAAGTATCATTTACTTTCAATGTGCTACCCATGGTAGAAGCACCAGTTACGTTCAATGTGGAACTTAAAGTGGCTGCTTTGGAAACATTCAATGTGGATTTCAAGGTGGAAGCCTTGGAAACATTCAACGTGGAACTTAGAGTAGATGCTTTGGATACGGTCAATGTGGAATCCATATTAGCATCTCCAGTTACAGACAATGTGGAACTTAAGGTGGCAGCTTTGGAAACCTTCAAAGTTGATTTCAAGGTGGAAGCCTTGGCAACATCTAATGTGGAATTGAGTGTAGATGCTTTGGATACAGTCAAAGTATCATTCACTTTCAATGTGCTACCCATAGTGGAAGCACCAGTAACAGCCAATGTAGAACTTAATGTGGCTGCTTTGGAAACATTCAATGTGGATTTCAAAGTAGAAGCCTTGACAACGTTCAAAGTGGAACTAAGTGTGGATGCCTTAGATACAGTTAAAGTATCATTTACATTTAATGTGCTACCCATGGTGGAAGCACCAGTTACAGACAATGTGGAACTTAAAGTGGCTGCTTTGGAAACATTAAGAGTAGATTTCAATGTGGAAGCCTTGACAACGTTCAAAGTGGATTTTAAAGTAGAACTTTTACCTACAACTAAATTATCATTTAAAGATATGTCTCCACTTTTTACGTTCATCTTACCTTGGAATCGTGAAGTACCACTTAAATCTAAATTAGCCTGGGGATTATTATTCAGTGGGTCAAAACCAATAGAAACTTTATCATCATAGGCTAATACAGTTGAACCTACTTTTCCATTGAAACTTAAATCTAATTGTCCGGTTGCGTCATTAAACGAGAAGGATGTGAAATCACCTTGCGTTCCCACCTTTGAGTCTTCTACTTTAAAGAAAATAGTATTATTTTCCAAATACAAACTCCTAAATGGTTTCTCACTGCTACCAATATCCCATTGGTACGCTTCTTTGGGAACTAAGTGTCCGTTTATTTCAACCTGATTGTTTGTACTTGCATCAGTAAATCCAACCTGTTCTTTTCCCAATAAACGAATTAGTGTATCATCATTACCACTACCATCAGACGCAATGTATTTCAGTGTATTATCATGTTTATTTAATTGTAACTGGACATTGTCGGATAAATCTTTTAAGAACGCAATCTTCTGACGAGACACATCCACCATTGACTCAGTTGCATCACTCTCGTAACGCTTACCCATGACGTGAAATTCAGAAGCATCAATAGCCACTTTTGATACACCATCCTCAGCAGCGGTGTAAAAATTCAACGAATTGTCGGCACGGATATTAACCGCACCACCACTTATATCTAAAAACCCTTTTAAATAACTCTGTCTTAATTTATTTGCATTGTTTGACTGATCGAACCAAGTACTCATTATTCGACTATATAAAGTCTGCATATAAAAACTTGAATACATTAATTCTAATATTTTATAATTTTGATAACAAAATACTAAATAAAACCTATCATATTTATTTAGTATTATGTTATAATACAGTAAATCATTCTATCTGGGTAAATATATAAGAGGTTATAATGTCATCTCAAGATGATTGGTTAGTTGACCCCAAATCAAATAGATTTATAGATACTTACATGCGTGGGTATTTAGATATGAGTGGCGGTAATTTCACACTTCGTAACAATAATATTCATGTAAATGATGGTGATATTTCGTTAAATGGACGGTTATTCGTAAATAGCGATGCTTCACTAAATTCTAAATTATTTGTTTCGAATGATGTATGCATGAATCAAATATTAATGGTAGGAAATGATGTTAGTTTGAATTCGAAATTGTTTGTTGCAAATGACGTATGTATGAACGAATTGTTAATGGTAGGAAATGATGTTAGTTTAAATTCTAAATTGTTTGTTGCCGGTGACGTATGTATGAACGAAACATTACACGTAGGTAATAACGTTACATTTGATTCCAAACTTCTGGTTGAAGGTGATTCGTCATTCAATTCCAATGTAGATATTTCTGGAGACTTGATAGTACGCGGAACTCTCGGCGTTTATCAAAGACAAGATGTCAAAGTCATCAATACTACGGTTAACAATTATCAATTAATTATCACAGAAGATATTTCGTTAAATGGAAATTTATATGTAAAGGATGATGTTAGCTTGAATTCAAAGTTGTTTGTGAATGAGGATGTCTGTTTTAATGAAGTATTAATGGTTGGAAATGATGTTAGTTTCAACTCAGATTTATTTGTTGGTGGTGATTTATCATTAAATGGTGATTTAAGTGTTGGAATGAATACACGATTAAATAATTTAGATGTTCGTAGTTGGGCGGTATTACGCTCTACTTTAGACGTTAGTAAAAATGTTACATTTGGTTCTACACTTGATGTTAGTGGGGCTACTAATGTTCGGTCTACACTTGATGTTAGTGGAGTAACCAATCTGGCGTCTACATTGAAGGTTTCCAAGGCTGCCACGTTATCTTCCACATTGGCTGTTACTGGTGCTTCCACAATAGGTAGCACATTGAAGGTAAATGATACTTTAACCGTATCTAAGGCATCCACCCTAAGTTCCACATTAGATGTATTCAATGCGTCCACCTTGAAATCCACATTGAATGTTTCCAAAGCAGCCACTTTAAGTTCTACCTTGGCTGTTACTGGTGCTTCCACAATAGGTAGCACATTAAAAGTAAATGATACATTGACTGTGTCTAAGGCATCTACACTAAGTTCCACTTTGAACGTTGCCAATGCTTCCACATTGAAATCCACATTGAAGGTTTCCAAGGCAGCCACATTAGGTTCTACATTGTCAGTAACTGGTGCTTCCACTATAGGTAGCACATTGAAAGTGAATGATACGTTAACTGTATCTAAGGCATCCACCCTAAGTTCCACTTTGAACGTTGCCAATGCGTCCACTTTGAAATCCACATTAAAGGTTTCCAAGGCAGCCACATTCGGTTCCACTTTATATGTTGCGAGAGATGTTTCTATGGATACAGTCGTTACTATCGGTGGCGACGTATCTTTGAATAATAAAATGTATGTTGCGGGCGATGTTTCTATGGATACAGTCGTTACTATTGGCGGCGATGTTACTATGAATTCCAAATTAACCGTACATGATGACGTCACACTTGAAAATGGTGGTATTACTACAAATGATATTTCATTTAACGTTGGTAATTTACCTTTTTATGCTACAGGGGAGTTTACTGATAATCAAAAAATCATATATTCCGAATTTTCGAATTCGGACCGTGTATTAAATGGACTATATGATATTTCAGCAAGTTCGGTTAATGGCGAGAATCATCCATGGAATGTAGCTACCAATAGCACAGGGACAGAATGGAAATCTGCGGATGGAACAGGTACTAACTCAACTACTATTGTAACATATAAAGATAATGATGCCAATACAAGTGTAAATGGAGAATATATCCAGTTTACGTTCCCTTTCCATATCAAGTTAAATCAATATGTAATTAATACGGATAATTCAGTCAAAGATGTTCGATTAATTGGATTCAAAGATAATAATTTTTATCATATGAACACTTTTACAGATGGAACAGAAGGTGGTACCGGTACATCGGATACAATTCCTATTGATACTTCGTTTTATAGTAACCGATTTCGAATTGTTTTTCCGAATAATGGTAATAATACTTCCTCTATAACTGTAATATCTTTATCATTCAATGGAGATGTAATTGGGAGTAAAGTAAACATAGACAATGGTAATATTGGTATTGGTAATGTCAATCCTCGTAGTGCTCTTGAAATAACAGGCAATATGGTTTTATCCAATGCTACAAGTGGTATAAATAATTCTGGTGAAAATCAAGAACATGGGCGTATTACTTGGGCTGGAATAGGTCGTGACATTAGTGAAAATCCTTCCAGTTATATCCGTTCTTATTTTGAAAATGAAACATATGATACTTCAGGTAATCTGGCATTTGGAACAAGTGATGGTACAACTATGACCAATGACCGTTTTGTTATCCATTCTACTGGCAAAAACGAATTTATTACAGATGTTTCTATGGACTCTAATCTTGAAGTGAATGGCGATGTTAGTCTCAATTCAAATCTTTACATATCTGGTTCTTCTACCATGGGTAGCACGTTGAATGTGAATGATACGTTAACTGTATCTAAGGCATCCACATTAAATTCCACTTTGAATGTTTCTAATGCTGCTACTTTGAAATCTACATTGAAGGTTTCCAATGCCACAACCTTAAGTTCCACATTAGACGTAACTGGTCTTGCTACTATGGGTAGCACATTGAACGTGAATGATTCATTAACCGTATCCAAAGCATCCACTCTAAGTTCCACTTTGAACGTTGCCAATGCTTCTACGTTAAAATCTACTTTGAATGTTTCCAAAGCAACCACATTAAATTCTACACTGGATGTAACTGGTGTTGCTACTATGGGTAGCACATTGAAAGTGAATGATTCGTTAACCGTATCCAAAGCATCCACATTAAGTTCTACTTTGAATGTTTCTAAGGCTGCTACGTTCAGTTCCACATTGAACGTTGTCGGTGAATCTACAATGAATATGTTGACCGTGTCTAATGCGTCCATAAGTTCCAGCTTGGAAGTAATTGGCGATGTTTCTATAAATTCGCTTTCAGCAAGTAGTAAAATGACTACTACAGACCTTTCTATAAATAATAACCTTGTTATTCATAATAACGCGGTAATAGGTCATGCCGATATTAGTAATAATAATGTATTAACGGTTATAGGTAAAGTGGTTGCTACAGATTTTATTATACAATCGGGGGAAGGAGATGCTATACAACTCATAACCAGCAAAGTTGGCACAGTTCAACTTGGTTCATCAACTGTCAGTCCACCTAAAATAACTACTGATACAAACACAGATACAACTATTGTTATTCAAACTGGTAATAGTGACCGATTCACTATAGACAAAGATGGTAATACTACTTTATACAACGATGTTTCTATGAATACTGGATTAGAAGTTGGTGGGGATGTTAGTCTGAATTCCAAATTATATGTTGTTAATGATGTTTCTATGAACGCAGGGTTAGTTGTTGGTGGTAAATTCGTTAATAATGGTGACGTTTCTATGAACGCTGGATTAGTTATTGGTGGTAAATTCGTTAATAATGGTGACGTTTCTATGAACGCGGGGTTAGTTATTGGCGGTAAATTGGTGAATGATAGTGATGTTTCTATGAACGCAGGGTTAGTTGTTGGTGGTAAATTGGTGAATGATAGTGATGTTTCTATGAACGCAGGGTTAGTTATTGGTGGTAAATTGGTTAATGATAGTGATGTTTCTATGAACGCAGGGTTAGTTGTTGGTGGTGATGTTAGTATGAATTCAAATGTAACTGTAAGTGGTGACCTTCAGATTTATGGAAAACTTGATGTTAACCAAATCCAAAATACAAATACTATGAATACTACAGTCAATGAATACACCTTAGTTGTCACAGAGGACCTTTCTATTAATGGGGGTTTATCCGTAAGTGAAGATTTATCACTTAATGGTAATGCAAATATTAGTAACAAAATAATCGTCGATAAAGATGGCGATGTTACTATAACAAATAAAAATATTGTTATTGGTGATTCCATTTATTTATCTTCCATTGTTGGTGGCGGTGTTTTTGATAATATTACACAAGGACTGGATAATTATACCGCATCCTTTGCTAATTATACTTATACTATTTCATCAAGTTCTTATAATTCGTCTTCTAATTTTTTTGCTGTAGCGAGTGCGTTCGTAAATAATAATTCCACATGGAAATCAGATATAGATACATTTGATGGTAATGGTGACGCAACAACAACAAATAACACTACGTATATTAGTAACAATCAACTTCTAAGTGTGAATGGGGAATATATAGAACTAACGTTACCATACTCAACTACAATAGATAGTTATCAAATTCATACAGATACATATCAAGTTCCTATTACAGGTTATTTATTAGGTGAAAAAATTAATAGTAATGGTTCTTCTGAATGGCATTTTATAAGTGGTTATAATAACATTCAGATCGCTGCCTCTATTAGAGATACTCGTTTTGACATTAATGTAAATAGCGGAAACCAATTTGAAACAACCAAAATACGATTTGTTATTACTCGGGTAAATACAGATACATATACAACTTTGAATGTTACAGATAGTTTTGGAAATCAAATAGATATTTATAATAAAAATGTTTCTGTCCGTTATATTAACTTCAGTGGGCTCGCTAAAAACGAAGGTGTATCAGTTGGTGCTGGATATTCTCAAAATACAGCGAATACGTCTATGGGATTTGCTACATTAGCAAAAAACATAACTGGTAAAAATAATATTGCTTTGGGTAATTATGCGTTATCACAAACTACAAGCAATGATAATGTTGCGGTTGGATATAACTCGCTAATCGCAAATACTGATGGCAGTTCCAATATTGGTATTGGTTCAAATGCATTATTGAATAGTAGTCGTGGTTCAAATAACACTGCGTTAGGAACAAACTCTGGTTCTTCTAATGATGCCGGTACGAATAATACGTTTATTGGAAACAATGCTGGATATTCGAACCGCTATGGAGATAATAACACATTTCTTGGGTATAATACCGATATTAGTGGCAATCATTCACATTCTACTGCTATTGGAGCAGACGCAAAAGTGACTGGGGATAACCAGATTGTTATTGGTACTATAGATGATAATGTAAAAATACCAGGAACAATTGAATTTAGCGGTACACTTTCAGGAGACGTTTCATTTAATGATAATATTAAAGTTTCCGGTTCTACCCTACTGAAATCTACATTAAATGTTACGAATGCTACCACATTAAATAATACGTTAAATGTTGTTGGTAAAAGTACACTTACTACATTAGATGTTAATAGTGTTAGTAATTTTAATAACAAACTTACCGTAACTGCTGGAGGTATACAAACAAACTCAATAAACGTTACTGGAACAACTTCATTAAATAATACGTTATCAGTTACTAATGCGACTACATTCAATAATACATTATCAGTTACTGGTGCGACTACATTCAATAATACATTATCAGCTACTGGTGCGACTACATTAAAATCACGATTAGATGTAGCTGGAGATGTTTCATTCAATCAGAAAGCAACCATTAACAATTTAAATGTTACAGGTAATACATTCACAAATACGTTAACTACCTCTGGGGCTTCTACTATTAATGGAAATCTTACAGTGGCACCCAATAAAGATATCAACTTAGTAGATAAATTCACAATTAATAATGCGTCTGACATAACTACCATTACTGATGCTACTATTAAAATTTTGAATTCTGGGACTGACTTTATTCGTATTGAAAATAATAAAATTTATATTACAGGAGCTACTAATAATACTGAAGTTATGGACGTTACTGGTTCAATTACCGCTAACGCAGTAACACTTAAAGCTGGCGGTACAGTAACAACCACCGGAGATGCAGCTACGGCATCTACAAGTACGATTGTCGGTGACACTTCTAATGGTATGGGTATCTACCCATTAGACGGTGATGGAACAGTGGTCGACCCATATACTGGTATTCGTTTTGTACCCTTTATTAATAAGGTTAATACTAATAATAATGTTTTTACGATTGATAATTCGGGTAATACAAATATTGCCGGCGATTTAACTATTGATAATTCATTAAATGTTACAGGTACATCTAATCTGACGGACCTCAAAACAACAGGGGGTACTTCTTTGAATAATCTACAAGTCATAAATGCTACTACACTCGATTCCACTCTTAATGTAAATAATGCCACTACTATTGCTTCATCACTTAATGTTACTGGAACGACTACTCTTTCTGACGTTACTGTTACTGACGTGACTACCCTTTCTTCCACATTGAATGTATCCAATGCGACTACCCTTTCGTCTACTCTTAATGTTATTGGGTCTTCTATATTTAATGATACATTAACCGTATCTAAAGAGACATCATTGAATTTGGGTGTTGATATTTCGGGGAATGTTTCAGTATCACATGGACCATTTACAGTGAATGATGTTTCATTTGGTGTTACTAATTTACCAACCAGTATTACCGGATTATTTACCAGTAATCCAAAAATACTTTATTCGCAATATTCTGGTTCCGAACGTGTATTTAATGGTCTGTATGATGTTTCAGCAAGTTCAGTTCAGGACGATAATTACCCATGGCATGTGTTTGATGAAAGCACCAGTAATACTTCGTGGAAGTCTAAAGATGATAGTAATACATCCTCTGGTTCCAGGGTATCTTATGTTAAAGATACCGATATTGTAGATGTAAGTTGCGAATATATACAAATCACATTCCCTTTCTATATTCAACTTGACGAATATATAATTAATACGAATGGAACCGTGAATGACCTACGTGTAATTGGACTAAAAGATGATACGTTTTATCATATCAATGAGATTACATCCACAATAAATGGAAGTGATACAACGGTTAACAATAGTAATTCTACGTTTTATGGATTCAATTCTCCGTTTTATAGTAATACGTTTCAATTTCTTGTTCCTGAAAATAGTATTGCTATTGGTGTTAGTTCTTTTCAAGTCACAGGATTGAAGGTATCTGGCGATATATTAGGAAGTAAAGTACACATTGACAATGGTAATCTTGGAATTGGTACGATTGACCCTCGTTCCGCATTAGAAGTTACCGGAGATATGGTTATTTCAAAACCGATTAATGGTGAAAATACAAGTGGGGATTCAGTAGAACATGGTCGTATTGTTTGGGCGGGAATCGGTCGCGATATTAGTAACAGCAATCATTCCAGTTATATCCGTTCTTATTTTGAAGATGGAACATATGATACTTCAGGTAATCTGGCGTTTGGAACAAGTGATGGTACAACTGTTGCCAATGACCGATTTGTCATTAATGCGAATGGTATAAATAATTTCATTACCGATGTTTCTATGGACTCTAATCTTGCGGTAAATGGGGATGTTTCATTCAATACGAATTTGTATGTAAAAGAAAAGGTTTGGATAGATGGAACTGTGGGCGTTGGAACAGCCAGTCCGGTTGTTGTATTTGATATTAATGATACCGGTGCGTTACGCATTCCAGTCGGTCAAGATAATCAGCGACCAGTTGATACAATTGATAATAGTTCTTTTTATGGGTCTATTCGTTATAATAATGGACGTAACATATTTGAAGGGTATGGTCCAGGTGGTACTTGGAGTACACTGAATGGTGTGAGTAACTCAAGTACGGTTACGAGAATTGAGTCGGATGTAAGTAATGAATTAATATTTTACACAGGGATTGATGCGACCACGGCAGATACCGCACAATCGTTGGAAAGAATGGTTATTACCAATGACGCCGATATTTCTATGAATACGTCTCTTCATGTTGCGAATGACGTTACTTTCAATTCCACCTTATATGTAAATAATGCTTCTACTATGGGTAATACATTGAAAGTGAATGATACTTTAACTGTCTCCAAAGCATCCACATTAAGTTCTACGTTGGATGTTACTGGTGCTTCCACATTGAAATCTACCTTATATGTGTCTAAGGCTGCTACTTTAAGTTCTACATTATACGTAACTGGTGCTTCCACCATGGGTAGCACTTTGAAAGTAAATGATACTTTTACTGTATCTAAGGCATCTACCTTAAGTTCTACGTTGGATGTTTCTAAGGCTGCCACATTAAAATCAACATTGAAGGTTTCCAAAGCTGTCACCTTAAGTTCTACGTTGGATGTGACTGGTAAAACTACTTTCAAAAACGATATTTCATTAAATGGTAATTTAACTATGGCTGGGGATTTATCACTTAATGGTAATTTATCAGTTATTCAACAAAACAATCAAACAATTCTTAATACAACTGTCAATGATTATACATTAATTGTTTCAGAGGATATTTCATTGAATGGGGAACTCAAAGTCTCAGGTGACGTTTCTTTGAATGGAGAATTATATGTGAAAAATGCTACTACGTTAGATGCTACACTCAATGTTAACGGAGAAACCACTTTTCAATACGATAATACCACCCAATCACCTTTGACTATAAACGTATCATTCGACAAAGTGATTGACGTATCATACAATGGAACTAATTACGCCCCACTTAATGTAGCTTATAGTGGGGACGGAACGAAACTTATTTATAGTAACCCGTCATATAGTGGTACTACAGGTGTAGTGCAATTCCATGACACTACTAACGTAGAAGATTCAATTAGTACTACCCCATACGGTAGAGATATCGCAATAAGTTCAGATGGCAGTACTGTTATTGTAGGAGATTCTTCATATAGCAGTAATAAAGGAGTAATATGGGTGTATAAGGATAATGAGTTCAAATCAGGCATAACCGGTACCCAGGATTATGGTTACTTCGGGAATGCGATTTCAATCACATCAGATGGAGCTTATTGTGCGATTGGAGCTGGTGGCGGAGGAGGATCATCAGAAGTAGTTTCTGCTGGTAAAGTGTATGTATATGCGATTCCAACAGACGGGTCACTTAATGCTCCTATTGCTACGTTGACAAGTCCACAAGATAATTATACCGATTGGGACCACTTCGGCTATGATGGTCTTTCGATTATAAGTGATTCTACTTATATTTATGTTAGTGGTGGTTCTATTAATTATGAACCAGACAGTGCAGGCAACATTAATGCTAATTATGGAATTGTTATAACTACTAAAATAGATAAATCTACCTACGCAACGACTCAAGTAGGAGCTAATATAACTAATACTACAACAGCTTATAAGGAAGGACATATTATTAGTTTAGTATTTAGGGATGATAATACATTGAGATTAGCTACTTACGGTCAACTTCAAACTTATGTAGGTGTATATGACATTAGTAAAGACGCAAGTAATACGGCTCCTTGGACTTTGGTTGACAACACGTTTTATATTGGAGGAGTTCGAAATATGTCATTGAATAGAGGCACATCGGATGTATCCGGTGGAGATACATTAGTTATTGCTACCACGAACGCAGCCTATATATATGATTACTCACAAGCAAATATTGATTATTTTTCCGGTAAAAGCGAACAGATTACCCCAATTACACTTACAACTTTTAATTCATCCATTTCAATTACAGATGATGGTAGCAAGGTTGCGGTAGGTCACTCTACAGCTCCATTTTTACATCTACTTACTATTGATAATAGTAATAATACAGTTGATACGCTAATCACAGCGGGTACAAGTGGGGTTCTTATAAAAAAGATGGTTAATACTAATGATTACACACTCAAGGGACAACATAATATGCAATTACGAATTCAAAATGGCATGGGACTATATGATTCAAGAACGTTAGAATTAGGTCTATTAGATAATGGAACCGGAATCATTCAAGCAAATGAAAGTAACGTTGGATCTAATAACTTGGCGCTGAATCCGGTAAGTGGTAATGTCGGTATTGGAACGGAGACTCCTTCCGCCAAATTACATATTCATCAACCCCTTCTTAATTCTGGTCTTTATCCTGCTGGCGAAATAAATTTTTCGACTGATAACGGTGGCGATAATTGGCAGTTAGCATCAATTGAATCTTATGTAAAAGCAAATAATGGGTCTGTGACTGGTTATCCTGGGGGATTAGTATTTAAAACAAAAGCACCCGATGGTGGCACTTCAAGTCTTCCAGTTGAGAGAATGGTTATTAATAGTAATGGCAATGTCGGTATTGGAACAACTAATCCAGTTGTTCCACTTGAAATACATAATACGGACGAACCAATAAGAGGACGTTGGTATGGTAATGTAAATACATATAATTCGGAATTTATTTTGAATGACCTCAGTTATAACTCAAGTGAAACAGGTCAACTACCAGTAAACGCTTTTTTCTGTTCTAATAATAACTATGGTAACACAGGTCTCGAGAATTCCACCAATAAACAACCCAATAGTAGTACTACATATGATATTGCAGGTGCAATCGGGTTTGGTACATGTGCCCCATATTTTGGGTCTTACGGGCAGTACGCTGCAATACGAGGATTGCGCCTCGGTTTGTGGGATGGTGGGTTATCGTTCGCAACAATGGGTCCGACAGATGGGGCTCTCAGTGAGAAAATGAGAATAATAGATAACGGCAATGTCGGTATTGGAACGACGGCTCCACAAGGACCTTTACACGTTCACGTAGACAATGCTTCTGGTGGTATTGGTGGTAGTCTGGTTTTTTCACGTGTTACCGATGGTACTAATTTTAGAGGTTCTGCTATTAGGAATGAATTTTTTTCTGCTACTACAAAAGAAAGTTTGTGTTTTAATGCTATAGGAAGCGGAAATCCTAATCCATTGACACTAACCCCACAAATGGTTCTTACTCATGACGGCAATGTCGGTATTGGAACGACAAGTCCGGCCGATCGGTTGACAGTTCGTGCCGGTGCTAATTATGATGGAATTCTCTTACAAAATACTAATGATAAACCCACTATTAAATTAGCACAGAATAGCAATGAAGGATATATGAATTTCTATAGTAATGCTACTGCTACTTCTACTGTCAAAATTTCAATAAATTCAAATGAGAGGACCTACTTTAATAACGGCAATTTCGGTATTGGAAC
>Ga0228666_1000630_pt1 | contig 18666 bp, 18 predicted proteins | sample 80DmetaG_FD_182702 | JGI IMG/M metagenome (GOLD analysis project Ga0228666, IMG submission 182702) | Seawater microbial communities from Monterey Bay, California, United States - 80D | ecosystem: Environmental > Aquatic > Marine > Coastal | place: USA: California | collected 2016-10-11 | reverse complement strand
TTTTAATCATTTTTGTTCGTGTTTCTGCGCAACAAAATAATGACTCAATACCTAAAGATAGTATTGTATATAAGACCAATTATGGTCTCAGGCTTGGAATAGATATTAGTAAACCCATTAGATCTTTATTACAAAATTATAACAGTGGTATAGAGATTGTTGGTGATTATAGAATTTCTAAAAAATGGTATGTAGCTTCAGAACTTGGAAATGAAAAATTTACAACAAGTGAGGACTTCACAAACTCAACCTCTAGAGGGAGTTATATTAAAATTGGATTAAACTATAATTCTTACAATAATTGGCTTGACATGAATAACGAAATCTTCACTGGTTTTCGTTATGGTTTTGCTACGTTTGAACAAACACTAAATAATTATCAAATAAACAGCAATCCCTTATTACCCTCATTAACTAATAATACACCTTATACAGAGAACGGACTCACAGCTCATTGGTCTGAAATACTATTAGGATTTAGGGCAGAAGTGTATTCAAATATTTTTATAACTTTCAGTGGATCTTATAAAATAATGATTAGTCTAAAAGATCCAGTAAATTTTAAAACTCATTATGCACCAGGTTTTAATAGAGTATATACTAGCAATACAGGTTTTGGATTCAATTACACAATTTCATATTTAATTCCTTTTCGTAAAAAATAACTTTATTTTTTACTAACTTAACTCCTCATATAAAAATTAATACCATGAATAAAATACCTAGCGTTAATTTAGCTGATTTTTTATCTAATGATATCTCAAAAAAACAACAATTTATTGATGACATAGGTCATGCATACGAAAATATCGGCTTTATCGCTTTGAAGGGACATTTTTTAGATGATGTACTTGTAGACGAATTGTATGAACAAATTAAAGGTTTTTTTGAACTCCCTGTTGATGTTAAAAGAAAATACGAAGTTCCAGGAATCGGTGGTCAGCGTGGTTATGTCTCCTTCGGAAAAGAAAGTGCTAAAGGAAAAAAAGAAGGAGATCTAAAAGAATTTTGGCATTTTGGACAATATGTTGAAAATGATTCTGCATTAGAATTAGAGTACCCTAAAAATGTTTTTGTTGACGAATTACCTAAATTTAATCAGGTTGGTAAAACAACCTATCGAATGTTAGAAAAAACTGCAAAATATGTGTTACGCTCTCTAGCCATTCATCTAGGATTAGATGAAAAGTATTTTGATCAGTATATCCACAATGGAAATAGCATTTTAAGACCTATACACTACCCTCCTATAAAGTCTGAACCAAAAAATGCAGTGAGAGCTGCTGCTCATGGTGATATTAATTTAATTACTTTATTAATGGGCGCCCAAGGAAAAGGTTTGCAAGTTCAAAATCTAAAAGGTGAATGGATAGACGCCATTGCCGAACCAGATGAAATTATGATTAATGTTGGAGACATGTTATCGAGACACAGTAATAATAAATTAAAATCAACAATACATAGGGTTATTAACCCACCAAAAGAATTATGGGGCACCTCTAGATATTCCATTCCTTTCTTTTTACACCCGGTTAGTAATATGAAATTAGATGTGCTAGAGGGATGTATAGATCAAAATAATCCAAAAGAATTTGATGATATTACTGCTGGAGATTTTTTAAACGAGCGTTTACGTGAATTGGGCTTAACTAAGTAGAATTATATGGATTTTAAAGATCAACTGAAAAGTTTATTCCCAGATCATAAAATACAAGATGAACCCGTTAATATTGATAAATCCAATATTTGGTTACAAAATGAACCACTTTTATGTAAATATGAAAAACGTAAGGGGAAACCAATTACTATTATTGAGGGGTATAACGGTGCTGTTAAAGATTTTAAAATTTTAGCCAAAGAAATAAAAACTAAACTTAGTGTTGGTGGCAGTTTTAAAAATGAAAGCATAATTATACAAGGAGATTATAGAGATAAAATAATGGAAATATTACAGAACAAAGGTTTTTCGGTTAAACGTGTAGGAGGTTAAGCTATATTAAATTTAGAACATTAAATGAAATTGAAAGATTCAGAACTAATTTTAAATGATAATGGTAGTATTTATCATTTAAACTTAAAACCAGAAAACATTTCTAATGATATCATTTTTGTTGGAGATCCAGATCGAGTGGATAAAGTTACCAAGCACTTTGACACTATTGAGTTTTCAACTCATAAGAGAGAATTTAAAACTACAACAGGAACTTACAAAAACAAGAGAATATCTGTAATTTCAACAGGAATTGGTGCAGATAATATCGATATTGTTTTAAATGAATTAGATGCTCTAGTAAATATTAATTTAAAAACTAAAACAGTTAAGAAAAATCATACGTCTCTTAATATCATAAGAATTGGCACATCTGGTTCTTTACAAAAAGATATCCCTATTGATAGCTTCTTGATGAGTACTTACGCCCTAGATATTAATGGAATGTTACGCTCTTACCCAACTCAAAACATATCTCATCCTGAAGTAGAAGACGCTTTTGTAAACCATACACAATGGGATGAAAAAAAATGTTATCCATTGGTAATTTCTAACAATAAATTACTAGAATCTAAAATCACTTCTGATATAATTTATAAAGGAATGACAGCAACAGCTGGTGGATTTTATGGGCCTCAAGGAAGAACACTACGTATAGCAGTTAAAGACCCCTATCTAAATAGTAAAATAGAAACTTTTGACTATAAAGGTATTAAAGTCACTAATTTAGAAATGGAAACATCAGCTATCTACGGATTGGCTAAACTGTTGGGACATCGAGCATGTTCTATGAATGCAATTATTGCTAATAGAACGTTAGGTATATTTAGTAAAAACCCTGATCAGGTTATTGGAAATTTAATTCTTTACACGTTAGAAAAATTAGTGAATTAAAAGATGAATCCATTAAAATTAAATAAAAAGATTAAAAATGTATTTAAAAAATAAGTACATTTAAAATATAAAATTATAATTTATGAAAAGATATATTTATGTTTCCATCTGTGTACTTGGTTTAATCAGTTTTACATCTTGTAGAAGCACTTCAAAACCCTGCGGATTGGCTGATAATTTTATGAAGTCATCAGAGGAATCTCCGATAAGAGACTATATAATACAACCACTAAAATTGATGAAATCCTAGTTTTTTATTGATTAATATTTGAGTTTATTTATAAAGAAGCAAAATTACCAAACAATCTCTTTTAGAGATTTGTTTTTAAGATATTTATTTGTTTTAGAAAAATGCTTACAACCAAACCAACCTCTCCATGCTCCTAGTGGAGAAGGATGTGGGGCAACTAAAACTTTATGTTTATTGAGATTTATAAGTTTAATCTTACTTTGTGCAAATTTCCCCCAAAGTAAAAAAACTAGATGTTCTTTCTGTATGGAGACCTTATTAATAACAGCATCTGTAAATTGCTCCCAACCTTTATTTTGATGACTTCCTGCTTCACCTTCACGAACTGTCAACGTTGAATTTAACAACAAGACACCTTGCCTAGCCCAAGATGATAAATTTCCAGATGTGGGAATGGGTTTGTTAAGATCTGATTGTAATTCTTTAAAAATATTTTTTAATGATGGTGGTTGTTTAATATTATCCATAACAGAAAAGCACAGACCGTTTGCTTGACCTTTACCATGATAAGGATCCTGACCAATAATTACTACTTTTAAATTTTTGAATGAACATGAATTAAAAGCTGAAAAAATTTTATTTTCTTCAGGATAACAACTATTATTAACATATTCAAATTTTACAAATCTGGAGAGGTTTTTGAAAGACTCTTTCTCAAATTCTGGTTGTAAGATATTTTTCCAGTTTTCCTCAATATTAATAATCATTCTTTTGCTATTTTTGTGTTCTCCAAATATAAAGGTTTGAATATACATATTTCTGAGAAAGCATTACAAGATTTAGAGTTTACAACGGTTATTCAACAAGTTGCAAACTTTAGTATTTCTGAATTAGGAAAAAAACAAGTTTTAGAAACCTTGCCCTATTCTAATAAAAAAAGACTACTCCGAGAATTAGAATTCACAAACGAATACCTTTCATCATTTGAGAGCGACAATAGAATTCCCAATCACGGTTTTGATAATATTTATGAACAAATAAAACGATTGACTATCGAGGATAGTTATATTGAAACAGAAAGTTTTTTAAAAATTGCTACTACATCTGAAACCATTAAGGAATTAAAAAAATATTTTAAAAAATTTAACACTTATTTTCCACAACTTTCAATTTTAAGTGAAAAAGTTGATTTTGTTCAAGAAATTATTGACGATATTAAAAAAGTAATTTCTCCATATGGTGAAGTTGTAGATAATGCTTCTCCCGAATTGAGAAAAATAAGAAGAAGCATCAGTGGCTTAAATGGTAAAATTGGACAAAGTTTTTCTTCAGCGTTAAGCAAAGCAAAGGCTTCAGGTTATTTAGATGATATAAAAGAATCTATAATTGATAATCATCGTGTCCTAGCTGTATTAGCCATGTATCGCAAAAAAGTAACAGGGAGTTTACTTGGCTCTTCAAAATCTGGCAACATTGTATATATTGCACCACAAGCTACGCTAACATATCAAAGAGAGTTACAAAATCTAGAATATGAAGAAAAGCAAGAGGTTATTAGAATCCTTAAAACTTTAAGTCATAAAATAAGACCTTATTCTGCATTATTAGAATCGCATCTAGACTATTTAACACATTTAGATGTGATTAGTTCAAAAACTAAGTATGCATATTCTATTAATGGATTATTACCAAAAATTGATAAAAACAAGAGGGTGTATTTTAAAGATGCCTTCCATCCTATTCTTTTTGTAAATAATAAAGAAGAAGATTTAGAGGTTATTCCTCAAACCATAGAGTTAAATGAAAAACAACAAATTATAGTCATCTCTGGACCAAACGCAGGTGGTAAAAGTATTACTTTAAAAACTATTGGTCTATTGCAAATAATGTTACAAAGTGGTATTCTAATCCCCGTAAATGAACAGAGTGAAACAAGAATATTTGATACTATTTTAACAGACATAGGAGACAATCAATCCATTGAAAATCAATTAAGTACTTACAGTTATAGATTGAAAAATATGCGATATTTCTTACGAAAATGTAATGAAAAAACGTTGTTTTTAATAGACGAGTTTGGTACAGGTAGTGATCCTGAATTGGGAGGAGCATTAGCAGAAATATTTTTAGAGGAATTTTATCACAAAAAAGCTTTTGGAATAATTACAACTCACTATTCCAATTTAAAAGTTTTAGCAAATGAATTAGACTATGTAACTAATGCTAACATGCAGTTTAATGAACAAACTCTAGAGCCCCTATATAAATTGTATGTAGGACAAGCTGGAAGCTCATTTACATTCGAAGTTGCACAAAAAAATGGAATCCCCTTTAGTTTAATTAATAAAGCTAAAAAACGAGTTGAAACTGAGAAAATTCGTTTAGACAAAACCATCTCAAAACTTCAAAAAGAAAGAAATCGTCTTCATAAAAATTCTGAAAATCTAGAAAAGCAAAAGTTCAAAGGGTTAAAACATATTGAAAGTTTACAAGATAAAGAAGAGAAAATTCAAGCAAAATTAGCTGGGTTTCAAGAATTATATGACAAAAATCAAAAAATGTTGTCATTAGGAAGAAAAACCAACGAACTATTTAATAAATATTTACAGACAAATAATAAAAAAGAATTAACTCTAAATTTTAATAAATGGGTTGCTGATGAGAAAGTGAAATATGCTAAGAAAAATCCTATAAAGCCAAAAACAAAATCACAAAAACAACAAGCTAAAATTGTCAAAAAACAACTACAAGAAGTTATTCAAAAAGTAGAAAATGAAGTAATGAAAAAGGTAGTTGAAATCAGAAAGGTTAAACATAAAGAAGCTGAAAAGTTGGCAAAATTAAAGTCAGAGTATATTTTTAAAATTAATGATAGTGTGAGGCTTAAAGATGGAAACTCTGTTGGAACTATTGAAAGAATTGAAAAGAAAAAAGCTTTTATTAATTTCGGAAACTTTACAACTGAAGCCGCTCTAGAAAAACTAGAATTGGTAAAAAAAAGTAAAGGATAAAAACATTAAATCATAAAAATAACATGATAAAATTTCTAAAAAATGTATTAGAAAAAATGCCAACCAGTTGGCTATCCACTACTACACATCGATTAGATATTTATAATGAAAAGTTAGCCAAAACCGAATTTCTAGAACAGTTTGAATTGTTAAGTAAAAACAATAGTCCTGACACTTTGGACTTAAGAAATTTACCTACCGCATATGATTACATTCGTTTAGGACACCCATTATCATGTGTTTTAGAATGGTCAATAGCTCATTTACACGACGTAAATTCAAAAAACATCATTAGTTTTTCATCACAGTCAATTCCAATTCTTGCCATATTAAGAAAAAATTTATTAGCACATAAAAATACTCAAATCATCTATACTGACAACTTTTTGGACTTCTTTGATTATGAGACTATTAAGAATACCTATGGTTATAACTTTGAACTAAAAAAAGTTAAAAATTTATCTGATATTCCTGCTTTTGAAGGGAGTACTGTAATGGTTTCACAATCAGAAAAAATAGACATTAGCAATCTAGATTTAAATATTGACTTTTTCATAAACACATACAAGAAGCTTGGGAGTATTCTAATTATTAATGGAAAACAAAACGAACAGTATATCTCTGAAATCCAACATGTCAGGAGAAGAGAGACAATTGCTATGACCCCTGCAAATTGTCACACGGTATTACTAGCTTTAATTAAAAATTCAAATTTCACTAATTCATTATCTAAAATTGAAATCAATAAAAAAATTGTTAGAAATGAAATTATAAATATTACTGGTGCGCTGACAATGCCTTTAATTGGATCTAGCGGTCTTTCTATCCAATATGCTATAATGATGGGGCTTGTAGACTTTGCACAAGAAAATCATGAAGGAAAACCTATCAAATTTATAGTTCCACCTAATTGTTATGGTGGAACTAATGACCAAGCTAGACGGGTTGCTGCATGTATAAAAAATGTTGAAGTAATTGACTTACCGGTTGATGGAGAAAACGATATGACGCAGAGTATAGATCTAATTTTAGATGAAATTGCAATTCAAAATGCTGTTCCATTTATTATAGCTGAAATTCCGACAAACCCAAGAGTTGAAGTTCCAGATTTAATACAATTAAAAACAATTTTAGAAAAAAAGCGTCAAACAACTTCAGGTGAACTTGCCATTAATCCTGTTTTTGTTTTAGATCAAACTTTTTGTCCTAATACTCCATTTTTAGATGGTGTTGAAATTTTTTCTAAAGTTAGTGCCATTTCTTATGTTAGTGGTTCTAAATTCCCAAGTGGTGGACTATGTACAGCAGGGTATTGCGTAGGAAATGAAAAAACAATTTCTTTGATGTGTAAAATTGATAAACATCTTAGCATTTGCGATAATGAAGCCACGGACCTTCAATATGAAATTTTAGCAAAACAGTTACCATCAATGAACCAAAGAATAATTGATGCATATGAAAATACTCAAGATTTTGTGAACTTCATAACTAAAAATTTACCTGGAGCGAAAATAAACTTTGTCTCTAAAGAGTTAGTTCATCAAGGTTTTACTCCATCTGTTTTTTCATTAGACCTTCCAACAAAAGGAAATACAGCCAAGGAAAAAGAAAATTATAAAAGAGCATTAAATCTTAAATTAATTAATTTAATGATTAAAAAAATACCTAATGAAAGTAAGTTTTGTGTTAGTTATGGACAACTCAAGGGGAGCTATTGGACTATTCCTGCTACATCTACTCAAGGAACTACAAAAGAGGGAGACAAAGATTATATTGTACGTGTATCATTATCACCAAAGATAAATCTCACACTACATAAAAAAGTTTTTTTAGAGTTTACAGCAAACATCTAACCCTCGGGAAACTATTCATAACCCTCAATTTGTTGATCATAAAATAAAGAGGCTGCTTCAATTAGATTAGAAACTTCATCTGCAATATCATCTTCTCTTTCTCCAGATAAATCCTCAAACCATTCAATTTCATCATCTTTTAAATTGATTAAAAAACGAGGAAATTCAGTATGAAGAACAAAAATATCTTCAGGAAAACTACTGTTATCAGCTAATAAAAATTTAGGTAAAACCATTTTTTTTTGTTTTTATCAATTTTAAGGTTAAATAATTAAAGCGAAGATATAATAAAATAGATGCAGATGATAATCCTGCTAATAATCCTATCCAGATTCCTACGCTACCAAAAACATCTTCTTTTCCTAAGAAAAAACTAATAGGAAATCCAATAATCCAATATGAAATAAAAGTAATTAAAGTTGGTATGTTTACATCTTGAAGTCCACGTAATGCCCCTAAAACAACTACCTGAATACTATCACTGATCTGAAAAATTGCAGCTATTAATAATAATTGTGAAGCTATACTAACAACTTCCATCGTATCAATTAAGTTATCAGGATCAGTTAAGTCTACATATAATCTAGGTAATTGGAATCTGAAAATTAAAAATAATACTGCAAAACCAGCAGCAAATATAACTGCAAAAAGGAAAATTGAAATGGCTATTCTTCTTAATTCTATAAATTTTAATAAACCTTTCTGATTTCCAACTCTTACCATAGCTGCTACTCCTAAACCCATTGCAATCATGAAAGTCATAGAAGATAAGTTTAACGCAATTTGATTTGCCGCTTGAGGGTTTTTACCCAATAAACCACTTAGCCATATAGCAGCAGTGAAAATAGCTATTTCGAAAAACATTTGCATAGCACTTGGGGCTCCTAAACTAATTATTTTTCTAAGCATAAATTTTTCTAATACATAAATTTTAATATTAGTTACAAACCTCTTGGAACGTTCTTTATTTGCCAACAACCACCATAAATAAGCAAGCATAATAAATCTAGATATGAGTGTACCATAAGCAGCTCCAATTATTCCAAAGGCAGGAAAGCCAAATTTTCCAAAAATTAAAATATAATTTAAAACTATATTTATAATATTGGCTATAATTGTTGCATACATTGGGTATTTAGTCATAGATAACCCATCACTAAATTGTTTAAATGCTTGAAAAACAATGAGAGGAATAAGGGAAAAAGCTACGAGATCTAAATATGGAATAGCTAGGTTCACAACTTCTTTTGGCTGATTTAAAAAATTACTATGCAGGAGCGATTTTGAAAGAAGTAAGAGTAAAAACATACTAATACCCAAAACAGAACATAAAAATAATCCATGTTTAAAAGTAGATTTCACTTTTATGAAATTATTAGAAGCATCTGCTTCTGCAATTAAGGGTGTTATAGCAGTAGAGAAGCCAATCCCAATAGACATAGCAATAAACATAAAACTATTTCCTAATGAAACCGCTGCCAATTCTGCTGTTCCCAATTGACCGACCATAATATTATCTACAAAACTCACAAAAGTATGACCCAACATCCCTAACATAACTGGAGCAGCAAGTTTCCAGTTATATTTGAATTCTTTTGTGTAAATACTTAAATTCATAGGTTGTAAAAATAGGCCACGAAGGTATTATAATAATTGCTGTAATAATTAACAATATTGAAACAAATTTACAAGCTTTAATCTATTACTTTTACACTTTATAAATTATATACAAAATGACAAAAATAACCCTTGGTGGTGCTCCCATCTCAACTATAGGTGAAATTCCTAAAAATGGAACAAAAGCTCCTGATTTTAAATTAACAGCAACTGATCTTTCAAAAAAATCATTATCTGACTTTAATGGATTTACATTATTATTAAATATATTTCCAAGTGTAGATACTGGTACTTGTTCTGCTTCAGTAAGGGCTTTTAACAAATCTGCAGCAAGTATAGAAAACACAAAAATATTATGTATATCTAGAGATTTACCTTTCGCACAACAAAGATTTTGTGGTGCAGAAGGAATAGAAAACGTAATAATGTTGTCCGATTTTGCTGATGGAAATTTTGGCAAAAACTATGGAGTAGAAATTACAGACAGTGCATTCAAAAATTTACATTCAAGAGCGGTAATCGTAATAAATTCTGAAGGAAATATTAGTTATTCAGAACATGTTTCTGAAATAGCAAATGAACCAAATTATGAAAATGCTTTAGCTGCAATTTAAAATACACCTGTGAAGAACCCAAAAGATAATTTCATCGTTGAACGGATAAGAAGTATAAAATTTTCACTTCGTGGAATTTGGTTTCTAATTACGACAGAGAGTAGTATTAAAGCCCAGTTATTCATTATTTTATTAATTTCATTAGCTGGGTTTTATTTTAACATAAACACTAATGAGTGGCTTATACAAACCCTTGCCATTGGTCTAGTTCTAGTTGCAGAATCATTAAATACAGGAATAGAAAAATTAGCTGATTTTGTACATCCAGATTATCATAAAAAAATTGGTTTTATAAAGGATGTATCTGCCGGCTCCTCAGGTATAGCTGCTATAATTTCTTTAATTATTGCTGGAATTATATACATTCCAAAAATTGCGTTACTTTTCTAAGTAAATACTTTATATTTACTTTTCAAATACTTTAACTTTTTATGGCAAAAAAGATGAAAAATGCTACAAAAACTAAATCTTCCCAATCAAATTCTATCATGAATATCTTTAAAAGTAGGCAGATTCAAACTGTAATCGGTTCTTTTTTGTTGTTCTTTTCTTTGTTTCTTTTAGTTGCATTTATTTCATTTTTCTTTAGTTGGCAAGAAGACCACAGTATTATTGATGAATTTTCAAACAAAACAGCACAAGGAGAAAACTTATTAGGCAAGGTTGGGGCAAATCTGAGTTATTTTTTTATTTATAAAGGTGTGGGTTTAGGAGCGTTTATTCTTCCTTATCTTTTATTTTTATCAGGTTTATTTTGGTTATTTAAAACCAAATTATCAAAATTAATTGTTACCTATAATTGGGGGCTTTTATCCATGTTATGGATTTCTATTGCATTGGGTTTCTTAAATAAGTCAGACACTCTCTTGGCTGGTGTAGTAGGATACGAATTAAATCAATACATTCAATTATTTATCGGAAGAACTGGCTTAGGTATTAGTTTAATATTTTTGTTGCTAACTTATATAATTATTAGATTTAAAATTACTCCTGAAGTAATCATAAACAAATTTAAAACAAACAAAGAAGAAAATATTGAGGATTATACAACTCATGTTCAGGAAATTACATCAGAAGAACCTAAAGCTATAGTGGAAGAAAAGTCTGAATTTGAATTGTCTGTTGAGAATTTAAAACCAACAATTGAAAATCATTCAGAGGCATTGACTTCATCTAATGAGATAACTTCAAAGACTAAAGAAACTATTTCTAAAATAGAAGAAAAAGAAGATGATCTTGTAGAAATTGATATCAAAGAAATTACGGAGGAGGAAAATGTTTTGGAAAATTTATCAAAAAAATTAGTAAAGGATTTTGGAGAGTTCGATCCAACACTAGAATTAGGAAATTTTAAATTTCCTACTTTAAATTTATTAAAATAATATAATGAAAGTATATCCATAGATCCTGAAGAATTAGAACTTAATAAAAATAAAATTGTTGATACTTTAAAAAATTATAAAATAGGAATTGCTCAAATTAAAGCTACTGTTGGACCAACAATTACATTATATGAAATTGTTCCTGAGGCTGGGATTAGAATTTCAAAAATAAAAAATTTAGAGGATGATATTGCCTTATCATTATCAGCTCTTGGAATTAGAATTATTGCACCAATACCAGGAAAAGGAACAATTGGTATTGAAGTTCCTAATAAAAAATCTACTATTGTTTCCATGTATTCTGTCATAGCTTCCAAAAAGTTTCAAGAATCAAATATGGAATTACCCATTGCTCTAGGAAAAACTATTTCAAATGAAACTTTTGTTGTTGATTTAGCAAAAATGCCCCATCTATTAATGGCCGGTGCTACAGGGCAAGGAAAGTCTGTAGGTTTAAACGCTGTTCTTACCTCATTGCTCTATAGAAAACATCCTGCAGAAGTTAAATTTGTATTAGTAGATCCCAAAAAAGTAGAATTAACACTATTTAATAAAATTGAACGTCATTACTTGGCCAAACTACCAGATTCTGATGAAGCAATAATAACGGATACTACAAAAGTTGTAAACACCTTGAATTCTTTATGTATTGAAATGGATAATCGTTATGACTTGCTTAAATCTGCAATGGTCAGAAATATAAAAGAATACAATACTAAGTTTAAGGCTAGAAAATTAAATCCAAATGATGGACATCAATTTCTACCCTATATTGTTTTAGTAATCGATGAATTTGCAGATTTAATTATGACAGCTGGTAAAGAAGTAGAAACACCCATTGCTCGATTAGCTCAATTAGCAAGAGCAATTGGAATACATCTAATTGTTGCAACACAAAGACCTTCTGTAAATGTTATTACCGGGATAATCAAAGCAAATTTCCCTGCTAGAATAGCATTTAGAGTAACCTCAAAGATAGACTCAAGAACTATTTTAGATGCTGGTGGAGCCGATCAATTAATTGGTCGTGGAGATTTACTATACACTGCTGGAAATGAAATAGAAAGAATTCAATGTGCTTTTGTTGATACTCCAGAAGTAGAAAAAATAACCGACTTTATTGGTTCTCAAAGAGCATATCCAGATGCACATCTTTTACCGGAATATGTGGGTGAAGAAGGTGGCACAAGTCTTGATATAGATATTTCTGATAGGGATAAATTATTTAAAGATGCTGCAGAAATTATTGTTATTGCTCAACAAGGATCTGCATCTTTATTACAAAGAAAATTAAAACTTGGCTATAATAGAGCAGGTCGACTAATAGATCAACTAGAAGCTGCTGGTATCGTTGGAAATTTTGAAGGTAGCAAAGCTAGGCAAGTTTTAGTTCAAGATTTAGCTGGGTTAGAAAAATTATTAGAAAATGAAAAAAACGGATAAAATGAATAAAATTTGGTTTTTCGTTATAACACTCATTGTAAATACTTCAGCCTTTGCTCAACAGAAAGATGAAGCAAGAATTTTATTAGATGATGTTTCAACAACAATGAAATCATACTACAATATGACCTTAGATTTTAGCACTTCACTCATAAATGAGGAAGCTGGAATTAATGAGGATGATGAACTACCTACTAAAGGGTCTATAACTCTTCAAGGAGAAAAATATAATTTAAATTATTTAGGAAATACCTTTATTTTCAACGGACTTAAGTTATTTGTTATCAACTATGATGAAAAAGAAATCATGATTAATGATCAAGACTTTGAGGAAGATGATGGCGTAATTTATCCGTCAAAATTACTTACTTTTTATAAAGAAGGATATAATTACAAAATGGGTTTAATTAAAAATATTAAAGGACGAAAAATTCAATTTGTTGATCTTACTCCTATAGATACGGAATCTGAAATTGTGAAAGTTAATTTAGGTATCGATATAAAAACAAGACACATATATAAATTAATACAATTTGGTGACAATGGCACAAAAACCATTCTAACTATAGATCAATTTAAAAGCAATCAAAACATCTCTAATGAACTGTTTCAGTTTGATCGAAATTCGTATGAAAAACTTGGTTATTTAATAGACTAGATGAAAATTTTAGATCGATATATTTTAAAATCATTTTTAGTTCCATTTTTTGCAACTTTTTTAATAATCCTATTTGTACTTGTAATGCAAGCACTTTGGATGGCTTTTGAGAGTATAGCTGGAAAAGGGATTGGGCTTTTTTTTATATTTAAATTTCTTTATTACACTGCTTTAGTTGTATCGTCTCAAGCATTACCAATAGCTGTCTTATTATCTTCTATAATGTCATTAGGGAATATGTCTGAGAATTATGAGTTTGCAGCTGCTAAATCTGCAAGTATCTCACTAATGAGGTTAATGAGGCCATTAATTATATTGACATTATTAATTAGTGTATTGAATTTTTTGTCACTTAACTATGTGTTTCCTTATGCTACTTTAAAACAAAAAAACTTAACAAATAACATTAAGAAAAAAACACCTGCACTAGCATTAATTTCAGGAAGTTTTAATTCAGAAATACCCAATTATCAAATAAAATTTGATGAAAAATATGGTGAAGAACAAAACTTACTCAGAAAGGTTTTAATCTATGACTTGTCATCAAAAAAAGGTAATAAGAAAATAATCACAGCTGAAAGAGGAAAGATTATTAGTGAAGAAGGAAGCAAATACATGACATTAGTCTTATTTGATGGTTTTTATCATGAAGAACATATTCCTAAAAGAAGGAATATTAATACAATGAAGAAAATGCCTGCATCAAATGCAACTTTTAAAGAGTATACATTCAATATTGATATTTCAAAGTTTACAGATGATGATCTAGATGACGAAAAATATACTAAAAGTTATAACATGTTAAGTTTAGGGCAATTAAAAGACACTATTCCAGCAATGAAATTATCCTATGATGAGTATTTAACATCTAAATCTAAAAGTATTTATATTAAAATAAATGCGAAAGAGCTCTATAAACAAGATGATTCTATAAGTCTAATTAAATTTAAACCCGAGGTTTTAAATAACTTTAATTTGAGTGGAAAGATTAGTGTTTTGAATGCAGCCATCAACAACGTGAAAAATTCAAATAAAAATATTAAAACAGACAAGAAATCTATTCAATGGAAAAGAAAAATCTTAAATCTTTATGACATAGAATTTCATAACAGAATTGCCATTTCTCTCTCTTGTTTAATCTTGTTTTTCATTGGTGCTCCACTTGGTTCTATCATAAGAAAAGGAGGTTTTGGTTTACCCATGATCCTAGCTATAATTATTTATGTTATCTATTTTTTTGTAAATACATTTGGTAGAAACTTAGCCGAAGAAAGTTCTCTTTCTGCTTTTGTAGGTTCCTGGGTTTCTAGTATAATTATGATTCCTTTTGCTTATTTCCTAACAAGAAGAGCATCAAAAGGAATGGGATTATTTAATATTGATGTATTTTTACATCCAATAACTAAATTCATAAAAAAGGTAAAACCTTCTGAATAAATAAACAAATGAATACAACAAATATCAGCTCCAAAAAAATAGAATTGAATACTATTGAAGATGCTATTCAAGATATTAAAAACGGAAAAATAATCATTGTAGTAGACGATGAAAACAGAGAAAATGAAGGTGATTTTCTGGCCGCTGCAGAGATGGTAACTCCAGATATGATTAATTTTATGGCCACTCATGGACGCGGTTTAATTTGTGCCCCCTTAACTGAATTGCGGTGTAAAGAATTAGAGTTAGGAATGATGGTTTCCAACAATACTGATCCTATGGAAACTGCATTTACTGTATCAGTTGATTTACGTGGTAAAGGTGTAACTACAGGTATATCTGCTTCAGATAGGTCCGCAACTGTAAAAGCATTAATCGATAACAATACAAAATCTTTTGATTTAGCAAGACCTGGGCATATATTTCCATTAAAAGCAAAAGAAGGTGGTGTATTAAGAAGAACTGGGCATACAGAAGCTGCCATAGATTTTGCTCGTTTAGCAAATCTAAAGCCTGCGGGATTAATTGTTGAAATAATGAATGAAGATGGTAGTATGGCTCGTTTACCTCAATTAATTGATGTTGCAAAAAAATTTGATATAAAAATTGTCTCTATTGAAGACTTGGTTGCCTACAGAATGGAACATGATTCATTAATTGAAAAAAAAGAGGATTATACTATTAAAACTAGATTTGGAGATTTTCGATTAAGAGCTTACCAACAAACAACAAACAATCAGATTCATATTGCACTAACCAAAGGTGTTTGGGAGACTGATGAAGAAGTTTTAACAAGAGTTAACTCAACCTTAATCAATAACGATATTTTAGGAACTCTAACTAATAATGCTGATAAGAAGCTTGATCAAATGTTTCAAACCATTAATGAAAGTGGTAAAGGCGCCATATTATTTATAAATCAACAAAATCAATCTCAAAACTTATTGAATCGATTACATGTTTTAAAAGAAAACCAAGCTAACGGGGTTATGAAAGCTCCAATGATGGCCATGGACAATAAAGATTTTGGAATTGGAGCACAGATTTTACATGATCTTAATATTAGTAAAATTAAGCTAATGACCAATACAAAACAGACTAAGCGTGTTGGAATGATTGGATATGGTCTTGAAATTATAGATTACGTATCTTATTAAAAACAATTATTTTAAAATTGAATTTACTGGGATATCTATTGGATTTTTATCCTTTTCAAACCATTTACCAGAAAAATTACCTTTTAACGTTATTACCTTATCATCTACTTCCAACCAACTTCCTTCGCGTAAGCCTAAGACTGGTGTTTGGTTAAAAAAATGGTATTCTTTAATTCTTGTCTCTCTAGTTTCCCCCATGTGTTTGGAGTCTTTAATTGGTTCTATATAGTGAGCATTAATATTAAATGGAATAATTCCAAGGGTTAGAAAGCTCGGAGGATATACAATAGGCATGTCATTTGTGTTCATCATGGAAATACCGCAAATATTACTTCCAGCACTAGTCCCCAAATAAGGAGTTCCATTATTTAAAACCTCAGAAAGAATTGAAAAAAGATTCTGTTTATACAATTGATTTACTAATTCAAAAGTGTTACCACCACCAGTAAAAATTGCCTCTGCTTTTTTCAGGGCCTCTATAGGAGACTCAAACTCATGGATTCCAGTTACATGAATTCCAATGGTATTAAAAAAAAGAACAACTCTTGAAGTATATTCATCATAAGAGATTCCACTTGGCCTAGCATAAGGAATAAAAACTAGCGAAGACACACCCTCAAAAAAAGAGATTAATGTAGGTGATAAATATTCTAAAAAATCACTACCATGAATTGTTGATGAGCTTGCGATAAGAAGTTTCTTCATAGTTTCAAAAATACATAATGCATTTGTTAATTAACAAAAAATTATTGGATTCTATATGAAAATTTAGACTTTGAATATTTACCTTGTATAAATAATTAATTAAAGTGAATAAAAAATTAATTTTAATCATATTATTGACCTGTTCATCTCAACTATTCGCTCAGAAAAGTAATATATTTCTGCAAGGAATGGTAAGGGATTCATTAAACTTAATTAAAGATGTACACGTTATAAATCTGAACACGTTAAAAGGAACATATTCTAATGATTATGGACAATATCGGATTACTGTTTCCCTAGGAGACACCTTAGAATTTACTTCTGTTCAATTTGAAACAGTCAAAAAGATTATTACTGATAGAATATTTTTCAGTAAAAAATTAAAGCTTATTTTAAAGAACAAGAACTACGTTTTAAATGAAGTTATAGTGAAAAAGCATGATTTAATTGGTGATTTAAGAATAGATCGAAAAAAGGTTCCTAAAGACACTATAGCTTTAAAGGGAAGAAAATTAAGCAACATTATTGAAAATATCTCTAAAGAATCTCAAAAAGGTATTTTAAATAAACCAAGTATAAAACACAGTAAGCTTGCAGAAACAAGTATGAGGAATACTGATCCCTCAAGATCTTTTTATGGAGTTAATTTGATGGGTGTTGTTAATGGTATGTTTAGCTTAATTCCAAAAAAAAAGAGAAAGAAATTATCTACAAAAGAATCAAATGAGCTTTTAAAAAATAAAATATTAACTGATTTTGGAAATAGTTTTTTTGAAGAACTAAATATAGATAACAATCAAATTATACCATTTTTAGAGTACTGTTCTCAATTTAATATTGAAGAATTATATAAAGAAAACAAAAGACTTGATTTAATTAAATTATTGGAAGATGAAAGCATTAAATTTTTAATTCAATTAAAACAAAAGTAGTTTTTCCATAAAAAATTAAATTGTACTTTTATAGTGTAACAAATCTACCTGACTTGAAAACTAAAATATCTCTAATTATTTTAATTATTTATAGTACTACCCTACTAGCTCAAAAAGATAAATTTTGGCTCTACGGAAAACTTAAAGATTCTAGCAGTGTTGTTAAAAATGCGAATATTGTTAATTTAAAAACGAATATAGGAACTTTTTCAAATGATTTTGGAGACTACAAAATTATTGTTTCTGTTGGAGATACTCTACGGTTTTCCTCTGTACAACACAAAACAATATATCGTGTCATTAATAATTTTGTATACAGATCTGAAGTTTTAGATGTTTTTATGATAAGCTCTACATATGAATTAGATGAAGTAGTGCTCAAAAGAAATGACTTGGATGGTTTTTTATCACTTGACTTAAAAAAAACTCCAGAGGACAGAAGAGCTGAGGCATTAAAAAAAACTATGAATTTTTCAGGAGTAAATATGAATATCATCTACAATGGTGATTATATAGATCAAAGAGTAAGGCCGCCTATGAATAATGTTGATCCTATAGCTATGTTTGCAGGAGCTGGTGGTGGAGTATCAATTCCTTTCAAATATTCAGAAAAGCTTTGGGCATTAAGAAGAGATATTAATTTTAGACAAAAATTTCCTAAAATGTTATTAAGCGAATTTGGTGAAACTTTTTTTGAAAATGATCTTAAAATTCCAACAGAAAAATATTACAGTTTTTTAGAATATTGTAACCCACTTGGAATAGAAAATTTATTCAAAGAAA
>Ga0228666_1000621_pt1 | contig 18841 bp, 18 predicted proteins | sample 80DmetaG_FD_182702 | JGI IMG/M metagenome (GOLD analysis project Ga0228666, IMG submission 182702) | Seawater microbial communities from Monterey Bay, California, United States - 80D | ecosystem: Environmental > Aquatic > Marine > Coastal | place: USA: California | collected 2016-10-11 | reverse complement strand
ACGAGTTGCCCTAAGGCCCCAGACAATTTACCAAGACACTCAAAACCACCAGTGAAATTCGGAGAGAGAACATGGACGGAAATGACATATCCAACAGCGGCAAATGCCCGGTAATACATGGAACCGCGACCAATGCGGCCTCCCGTGGGCGGTCGAATGCCGATTGGTGGCCCAATCAGCTGAATTTAAAGATTCTCGCTCAAAATACGCCAGCCTCGGACCCGATGGACGCCGATTTTGATTATGCAACGGAATTTGCCAAATTGGATCTGGCTGCTGTCAAAGCCGATTTAACCGCGTTGATGACCGACAGCCAGGACTGGTGGCCCGCAGATTACGGGCATTACGGTCCCTTCTTCATTCGTATGGCCTGGCACAGCGCTGGCACCTATCGCACCGCTGATGGGCGCGGCGGCGCAGGTGCGGGGCAACAGCGTTTTGCACCGCTCAACAGCTGGCCTGACAACGGCAACCTCGACAAGGCCCGGCGCTTGCTTTGGCCCGTCAAACAAAAATACGGCAAGGCTTTGTCCTGGGCCGATTTGATGATTTTGGCCGGCAATGTTGCGCTTGAATCTATGGGCTTCAAAACCTTTGGCTTCGGAGGCGGTCGCGTCGATGTTTGGGAACCCGAAGAAGACATCTATTGGGGCACCGAAGAGGGCTGGCTTGACGACAACCGCTACAGTGGCGAGCGCGAGTTGGAAAACCCGCTGGCGGCCGTACAAATGGGCTTGATCTACGTGAACCCAGAAGGCCCGAATGGCAACCCTGATCCCATCGCCTCTGGCTATGACATCCGCGAAACCTTCGCACGCATGGCCATGAATGATGAAGAAACTGTGGCGCTTGTGGCCGGTGGACACACTTTTGGCAAAGCCCATGGCGCCGGCGATCCCGAGCTGGTGGGCGCAGAGCCGGAAGGCGCGAGCATTGTTGAGCAAGGCTTCGGTTGGAAGAATGATTTCGAAAGCGGCCTGGGCATTCACACCACAACCAGCGGCATTGAAGGCCCCTGGACGTCTCATCCCACACAATGGGATATGGGCTATTTCGATCTTCTCTTCGGATATGACTGGGAATTGACAAAAAGCCCCGCTGGCGCGCAAATTTGGCATGCCAAAGGCCTTTCAGATGAGGACCATGCGCCTCAGGTCGACGGGTCGGGCAAAACTGTTCCCGTGATGATGACAACCGCCGATATGGCCATGCGCATGGATCCCGCTTATGAGAAAATCTCGCGGCACTTCCACGCCAATCCCGATTCCTTCGCTGATGCCTTCGCACGCGCATGGTTCAAACTGACCCACCGCGACATGGGGCCGAAAGTGTTGTACAAAGGTCCAGAGGTGCCTGCAGAAGATCTGATCTGGCAAGATCCCATCCCCGCCGGCAATGTGGAGCTCAGCGCAGCGGATATCGCAGATTTGAAAGCGGCCATCATGGGCACAGGCCTGTCGATCTCGCAATTGGTCTCAACCGCTTGGGCGTCTGCCTCAACCTTCCGCGGCTCTGACAAACGCGGCGGCGCCAATGGCGCGCGGCTGCGGCTTGCGCCGCAAAAAGATTGGGATGTGAACCAACCAGAGCAATTGGCCGAAGTCTTAAACGCCCTTGAAACCGTTCAGGCAGGCTTCAAGAAACCTGTTTCAATGGCAGATTTGATCGTGCTCGGCGGCGCGGCGGCTATTGAATCGGCCGCGAAAGCTGCGGGCCATTCGGTCAGCGTGCCCTTCACACCCGGGCGCGGCGATGCCACTCAAGAGCAAACGGACGCAGAGTCTTTTGACGTGCTAGAGCCACAGGTTGACGGGTTCCGCAACTATCAGAAGAAAAGCTTCAGCGTCTCTGCCGAAGAGCTCCTAATAGATCGCGCCCAGCTGTTGACCCTCAACGCCCCTGAGATGACTGCGCTGGTCGGCGGGCTTCGGGTTTTGGGCGCCAATAGCCATGGCGTCAAAGACGGCGTCTTCACCGATCGTCCTGAAACCTTGAGCAACGACTTTTTTGTCAACCTGCTCGATATGGGCACAAAATGGGTCGATGTTTCCGGTGACGAGACTCGCTTTGAAGGCCGCGATCGGGCCACTGGTGCAGTGAAATGGACCGCCAGCCGGGTCGATTTGGTGTTTGGCTCCAACTCGCAATTGCGCGCCTTGGCCGAAGCCTTCGCAACATCGGACGCTGAACCGCTCTTTGTGAAACGCTTCATTGCCGCTTGGACAAAAGTGATGGATGCAGATCGTTTCGATCTGGCTTAATCCACAACCAAACACTGACTAAATTAGAAAAGCCCGCTCGCAAGAGCGGGCTTTTTTATCTGGCTTTTAATATAAACGATAAAAGTGTTGCGTCTTAGACACCCATATAACTCAAATTTGCCGATAAATAAATTGTTGTACAAAAGCTCAAACGCGGCCAAACTGTGGCCAGTTGCAGAGTTATAATGCGATTGAGTAAATTCGGAAGAAAACCAATGAAACTGAGCCTACTACCTGCGATTCTATTGACCACAACTGCATCCATCGCACAGGCTGGTGGGTTTGAAGCTCAAACCCTCGACACGGGCTTCATGTACGAAGAAGGCGCTGTTTTAACCGCCTCCACCGCGTCACTGAATTCCAACCTCACCGAGGCGAACGGCGCGAAAATTTTGAAAGATCCGAATTTTACGAGTTTTTCGATCAAGTCGAAAGTTGGACCCCTCGACGTCGGGCTGACCACATATCGCTCTGGTGCCATCCAAATGAGCGGTGCGGCCAGCCCTACCTTATCACCTAACCCAATCCCCAATGCAGATGCGAATATTGAAACGCTTGCGGCATTGCTTAAATATGACTTAAGTGAAAATTTTCAGTCTTAGCTGGCATCAACAGTGATAAACTCGGCACATCTGTCATCAGCACACCGGCAGGTCGCTATGACATTTCAAGCAGCTCAGGCACGGGCTACCTTGCCGGCGTCACCTATTCGCGACCAGAGATCGCACTGCGAGTCGAATTGCGGCTGCAAAGCGAGTCTGACTTGTCGACCACAACAAACTATACTTCTCCAACCGGCGCCACGCCATTTCCATCGCCTCTCGCAACATCTCTCAAACGTCCGCAAACCATGACGTTGAATTTTCAATCTGGCATCGCCGCGGATACATTGCTGTTCGGTTCCGTGCATCGCGCAAAATGGGGCGCAACACCGATTACCGTCGGCGCAGCCACAACCCACGGCCAAGCCGCGATCAACAACAGCTTTAGCGATTCAACGAAATACAGCATCGGACTTGGGCGCAAGTTTTCAGACAAGATTTCAGCCTCGCTGTCCTACACCCGAGAAGCCGGTGTTGGAGCAACCGATACCAGCCTCTTCACAATTTCAGGGGGCAATCAATCCTATAACTTGGGAGTAAAGTATACGCTCAGCGAGACCACCAGCATCAGCGCAGGCTACAGCAGAACAGAGTTTGATGATGTGACCATCACGGGATATGGCCCCGCCTCGCCCGTTTACACCGGCAATTCAGCCAATACATTTGGTGTAAAACTTCAAGTCAATTTTTGAGCACTGAGCGCCACAGGGGGCCCTATCGCCTGTGGCGCGCACCCCATCTATAGCAGCCGCTCCAAAATAGCCCGCAGCGCAGCTGTCATAGGCATCGGCCGCCGCGTTTCACGATCCACATAGACATGCACGAAGTGGCCCTGCGCAGCGGCGCTTTGCGCCTCACCGCGAAAGAGGCCGACCTCGTAAGTCACCGAGGACGTGCCCAGCTTGCGCAATTTGATCCCTGCTGTGACAAGATCAGGAAAAGCCAATTCGCTGAAATAGTGACAGCCCGTTTCGACCACCAAAAACACCCCAGCGCCGCCCCGGAGTTCCAATGCGCCCTGCTCCAGCAAATGCCCATTCACAGCCGTATCAAAAAGCTGATAATGCACAGCATTGTTCATATGCCCATAGATATCGTTGTCGATCCAACGGGTGGTGAGGGTCGAAAAGGCGCGATATTGCGCGCGGGTGGTCGGAGCGGGTCTCACCAAGCGGCCTCATAAATTTTCAGAGCCGCGGCCTCATCGACAGGACGCGGATTATTCACCAAAAGACGCGTTTGATTCATGGCGTCTCGCGCCAGGATTGGCAGCGCCTCGCGCGCGATGCCCATGTCGCGCAAACCTTGCTCAAGCCCGCAAGCCCGGCTCAAATCAGCCATACTTTCAGCAAACTGCAGGGCCGCCTCCGCCACGCTCATTGCGGGTAGATCCGGGAAAACATGTGGCAAGAGCGCCGCATAGGCCTGGGGCGCAACCTGCGCATTGAAGCGCAAGACATGCGGCAGAACCAAAGCATTCGAGAGCCCATGCGGGACCTTATAGTGTCCCCCAATTGGATAGGCCAAGGCATGCACGGCCGCCACGGGCGAATTGGCAAAGGCTTGACCGGCCAACATGGAGCCCAAAAGCATACCCGTACGCGCTTCGAGATCATCAGGCTTTTGCACGGCCCGCAACAGCATACGCCCCATGAGCCCCAGCGCCTCGACCGCCAGCGCACGGCTGATTGGATTGTTGTTGGCATTGACACTGGCATAGGCTTCAATCGCATGAACCATGGCATCAATACCAGTTGCAGCCGTCACATGCGCCGGCAATCCAAGCGTCAGTTCCGGATCAAGCAGTGCCATATCCGGCAAAAGCAAAGGGCTCACCACGCCCATTTTCTCCGATGCCCCGGTGGTTACAATCGAAATTGGCGTCACCTCTGAGCCAGTCCCCGCAGTGGTTGGCACCAAAACCAGCGGCAAGCGCGGACCCTGTGCGTTGCCAATCCCGTAAGCTTCCGCCAATGGCTGATTTGAAGCGGCCAAAAGCGCGGCCAGTTTGGCCACATCCAAGGACGACCCGCCACCAAATCCAATCACCCCGGTTTTTCCGAGCGCTTGCTGAGCGGCCTGCAACACGATTTCCTCTGGTGGATCGGCTTGCACCTGATCAAAGAGCGTCACCTCCACGCCAGCCGCGCGCAGGCAATCTGTCGCCTGCTGCACAAGGCCGGTGGCCATCATGCCCGAGTCAGTGACCAAAAGCACCCGATCGCCGCAAATTGGGCGCGTGATCTGCCCCAACTCACCAGCCAAGCCCGCCCCCATACGCAGGCTCCGGGTGGTGTTAAAACTGAAGGGGTTCATCATAGGCCCAAGTCCTTCTTAGATTTTTTCCTGTGTGTGCTTACGCAGCTCCGCCCGGGCCACTTGCCGCCGGTGTACCGCATCCGGACCATCCGCCAGGCGCAGGGTCCGCAGATGCATCCAATAGGCAGCCAAAGGGGTATCTTGACTGATACCGCCCGCCCCATGCAGCTGAATGGCCTCATCCACCACCTTCAAAGCCATGAGTGGCGCCACAACTTTGATCTTGGAGATCCAAGGCGCCGCGGCCCGTGGATCGCCTTGGTCCATCATCCAAGCCGCCTTCAGACAGAGCAGTCGCGCCATCTCAATTTCCATGCGCGCATCCGCGATGATGTCAAAATTCGCACCCAATTGCGCCAAAGGCTTGCCAAAGGCTGTTCGGCTCAAACTGCGTTTGCACATGAGCTCCAGCGCCGCCTCCGCTTGGCCAATCGCCCGCATGCAATGATGGATGCGCCCGGGACCAAGCCGGCCTTGCGCAATCTCAAAACCGCGCTCCTCGCCCAGCAGCATGTTTTCGGCCGCGACTCGTACATTGGTGAAGCGCAAGTGATAATGCCCATGCGGCGCGTCATCATGGCCGTAAATCTCCATGGGCCGCAGTTTTTCAATCCCCGGCGTGGCCGCATCAACGACGATCATTGAATGGCGCTTGTGCTTGGGCGCATCTTCGGCACCGGTTTTCACCATCACGATATAGACCGCACAGCGCGGATCACCCGCGCCACTGGCCCACCATTTTTCGCCGTTGAGCACATAGTCATCGCCGTCCCGCACGCAGCTCAAGCTCAAATTCGTCGCATCCGAGGACGCCACATCCGGCTCGGTCATCACATAGGCAGATCGGATTTCCCCTGCCAAAAGCGGCGCAAGCCAGCGGGTTTTCATCTCTTCAGTGCCATAGCGCTCAAAGACTTCCATATTGCCCGTATCGGGCGCCGAACAGTTGAACACCTCGGCGGCCAAGGGTGATTTGCCCAGCTCCTCAGCCATGTAGGCATATTCCACCGTTGTCAGGCCAAAGCCTTTGTCGCTGCCGGTCAGCCAAAAATTCCACAGACCTTCCGCTCGGACCTTATCTTTCAGCCCGGTCATGATCTCCACCTGACGATCGGTCAATGTCCAGCGGTCCCCCTTGGAAACCTCCGCATGATATTCCGCTTCTAAGGGCATAATATCATTTCGAATAATTTCAGAAACGCGGTCCCGCAGCTTGGCGACACGCTCTGACAGTCCAAGGTTCATTTCCATATCCGCGCCCTCAATGTTCCAGTGATATTTTGCCCTTTACAGGCCTCCCTTTCATGAAACATACTCGCCAGTATGTTGTCAATGGAAGCCAAGTGATGTCAGATCTGGAACAGGCCTTCGCCGCGCAAAGCGGGCAGATCGGCGTGCACTTGGGGCACAGCCCCTGGATATTGATTGATCAAGCGCGGATCGATGCCTTTGCCGAGATCACCGAAGATCAACAGTTCATCCATGTTGACCCCGCCCGCGCTCGGGCAGAAACGCCTTTTGAGGGCACTGTCGCGCATGGGTTTCTGACCCTCTCCATGGCCAGTCGCATGGCACAAGACACTCTGCCCAACCTGCCCGGCCAGGTGATGAATCTCAACGCAGGATTTGATCGCTTGCGCTTTATCTCCCCGCTGCCCAGCGGCCGCAGAATTCGGGGCGCCTTTAAACTTAAAGACGTCACGAAAACCCAGGCCAATCACCTGCGCATCGTGACAGAGCTGACCGTTGAGATTGAACACAGCGACACGCCCGCCCTGGTCGCCGATTGGATCAATGTTGCCGTCTTCTCAGCACCGCAGCCACGCCATGAGGCCCGGCAGATATGAGCCAAACCCTTCACAAATATGATCCTGAACGCCTCTGCACATATTTGCAGCACCATGTGGCCGAATTTTCTGGATTGGCGGAGATCGTGAAATTTTCCGACGGCCAATCCAACCCAACATATAAGCTGACAGACACGGCCGGCCGCCATTTTGTGCTGCGCGCCAAGCCACCGGGCACTTTGCTCAAATCCGCCCATGCGGTAGATCGCGAGTTTCGCGTCATGACCGCTTTGGCCACGACCGCTGTGCCCGTACCTCAAATGTTGCATCTGTCAGGCGAGGACAGTCCACTGGGCGCGCAATTTTTGGTGATGGAACATCTGGAGGGGCGGGTGTTTTGGGATCCCGCCCTCCCCGAGCAATCCCCAAAGTTTCGCCAGGACGCCTATCACGCCCTCGTGCGGGCCCTGGCCGCTCTGCATGATGTGGATCCACAGGCCGTTGGACTGGCTGACTTTGGCAAGCCGGGCAATTATTTTTCGCGGCAAGTCGCGCGCTGGACCGGGCAATATCGTGCCTGTGAGACACAAACACGTCCCGATATGGATTGGACCATCGCTTGGCTGGAACGCAACATGGTGCCAGATGATGGGCAAACCGCTATCGTGCATGGGGATTATCGTTTGGACAACGTCATGTTCGACGCAGACACTCCCGATATGATCGCAGTTTTGGATTGGGAATTGTCCACGCTGGGGCATCCCTTTGCTGACCTTGCCTATCAATGCATGGGTCTGCGCCTGCCGCAAGATGGCATGATCAAGGGGCTTGAGGGCATTGACCGCAAGGCGCAGGGCCTGCCGGAAGAAGCGGACTATGTCGCGCAATACTGCGCTCTAAGAGGCATAGCGCCACCTGAGAGTTGGGCGTTTTATATGGTGTTTTCCTTCTTTCGACTTGCAGCCATTTTGGAAGGCGTTTTGCATCGTGCCCAATCGGGAAATGCCTCAAACCCCCGGGGCATGAATACGATGAGCCGCAGCATTGCCACTCTGGCCCAGGCCGCAAAACACACCGCTCAGGGCCGCGTGTCATGATGCTCGACAGCACTTCGGTTAAGGGACGCATTTTAGATGCCGCCGCTCAGGCCTTTGCCACCCATGGGGTGGATCAGACCTCGATTGATGACATCGCCCACGACCTTGGCGCCACCAAGGGCAAAATTTACCATCATTTCGGGTCAAAAAGTGAATTGGTCTGCGCCATTCGCAAACATTCCGTACAGCTCACGTTAGAACGAGTCCGCCCGCAGTTCGATGCCCCCCTGTCACCGCCGGAAAAATTTCACGCAATGGCCAAAGCGCATGTCATCGCGATGATATCAGAGCTGGCCTATCACCGGGTCGTGGTTGAGGAGATGCGCGGCTCAAAGACCGGCGGCGCGACACCGGCAGAGCGGGCTTTGCGCCTCAAAATCGCTGCGCTGCAATCGGAATATGAGGGCTTTTTCCGCAGCACTTTGGCGACAGGTATCGCCAGCGGGCATTTTCGCGACCAAGACATTTCGATCGCGGTGCGGAGCTTTTTGATGATGCTACATGCGCCGATCTATTGGTACCAGCCGCGCGACTCAGAAAATATCGCCACCATTGCTCAACAATTGGCCAATATGGCCTTGGGCGCAGTGGCAATGCCACAATGACACAATGAGATGTTGATCTCCCAAACACCTGCGTTTTACGCTGACAGGGCCCTGCAATCGCAAAGGACGCTTTAATGACCCAACCTGTGACACTCTCAACGGCCGGTTCTATCGCCGTCATTGAGATCAATAACCCGCCAGTCAACGCGCTGAGCCAGGCCGTACGGCAAGGCTTGCTTGATGCGGTGGTGCAGGCGGATGCAGATGCGGCCGTCACAGCCATTGTGATCCTTGGGGCGGGGCGGAGCTTTCCGGCCGGGGCGGATATCAAGGAGTTTGGCCAACCGATGCAGGATCCGCATTTGCCGGATGTGATTGATCGTATTGAAAGCTGCAGCAAGCCCGTGGTGGCCGCCCTGCATGGCACGGCTTTGGGGGGTGGATTTGAGATTGCCCTCGGCAGCCATTACCGCATCGCTGTGCCTTCAGCGCGGGTGGGCTTGCCGGAAATTCATCTCGGGCTCATCCCCGGCGCCGGTGGCACGCAGCGTTTGCCGCGATTATGTGGCGGCGCCATGGCGCTGGATATCATGTTCAAAGGCACACCCATCAGCGCGCAAGACGCTCTGGCCGCCGGATTGATCGACCGTTTGGCAGAGGGAGATTTGCGCCAGGCTGCTTTGATTTATGCCGCAGAGCTCCAAACCCCGCGCCGCAGCCGAGAGGCCACCTCAGGCCTCGCAGACAAAGCCGCCTTCGAAGCCACGTTGACAGATGCCGAAGAGACGGCCAGAAGCCGCATGCGCGGGCAAATGGCCCCGCTCAAGATTGTCCAATGCCTGCGCGCCTGCATCACCCAACCTTTCGCCGATGGGCGCCTGTTCGAACGCGATTGCTTTTTCGAATGCCTCGCCTCGGAGCAATCTAAAGGTATGATTCATGCCTTTTTTGCCCAGCGCGCCAGTGCCAAAGTTCCCGAAGCCAGCCGCGCAGAACCGCGCCCCCTCAACCGCCTTGGGGTGGTGGGCGGCGGCACGATGGGCGCGGGCATCACCGTTGCGGCCCTGAACAGCGGCCTGCCCGTCACGATGATCGAGCGCGATCATGACAGCTTGGCGCGTGGCCGGGCCAATGTTGAGCAGGTCTATGATCGCCTGATTGCCAAGGGGCGCATGAGCGAGGCGCAAAAATCTGATATTATGGCCAGATATCAAGGATCAACGCAGTTTGCCGATCTGTCGGAGGTCGACATGGTGATCGAAGCCGTTTTTGAACGGCTTGATGTCAAACGAGCTGTGTTTGAACAGCTCGACAAAGTGCTAAAGCCCGACGCGGTTCTGGCCTCCAACACAAGCTATATCGACATAGATGAAATTTCCAGCGTCACCAACCGCCGTAAACATGTGCTCGGCCTGCATTTCTTCAGCCCAGCAAATATCATGAAGCTGCTGGAAATTGTCGTCCCGCAAAGCGCCGCCGATGATGTGGTCGCAACAGGCTTCGCTTTGGCCAAAATTTTGGGCAAAATCCCCGTGCGCGCTGGCAATTCCCCTGGGTTTATTGGCAACCGCATTCTTGGCAAATATGGCGATTGTGCCGCCCATATGATGGAGGACGGCGCCACGCCCTATGAGATTGATGCCGCTATTGTGGAGTTTGGCTATCCAATGGGCCTTCATGCCATGTATGATCTGGCCGGTCTGGACATCGGATGGGACAACCGCAAAGCCGCACAGGGCAAGCGCAACCCGGCGGAACGCTATGTTGAGATCGCCGATCGCATCTGTGAGCGCGGCTGGTTTGGGCAAAAAACTGGGCGCGGCTTTTATCTGTACCCTGACGGCGCACGCATCGGCGCGCCAGATCCTGAGATTCTTACTCTGATAGAGGCGGAACGCGCCAAAAAATCCATCACAGCCCGCAGATTCACCGCCGAAGAGATCATGGCGCGCTATCTGGCCGCAATGGTCAATGAAGCCTGTGAAGTTCTGCGCGAAGGGGTGGCCTTGAAACCCTCCGATATCGATGTGACCTTCGTGCACGGCTATGGCTTCCCGAAATATCGGGGCGGGCCGATGAAATTTGCTGACAGCTATGGTCTGGCTCGTATGCTGGACGACATCCGCCGCTATGGGCAGCACGATCCGATATTCTGGCAAGCCTCACCGTTATTGATAGAGCTGGTGGCCTCGGGGCAAACTTTCAACGACCTGAACAAAGGATAGAGCTATGGATCTGAACTTCACCGAAGCTGACCAGGCATTTCGCCAAGAGGTCATCGAATTTTTGAACTCCGAATTGCCAGCTGATATTTCACGGAGGGTTCATGCGGACCTGCCTGTGAGCAAAGAGGACACAGAATTTTGGCATGCGGTTTTACATAAACGCGGCTGGCTGACGTACAATTGGCCCAAGTCCTTTGGCGGTGTGGGTTGGAGCCCCGTGCAGCAATTTATCTTCGAAGAAGAATGCGCCGCCGCTGGTGCCCCGCGTATCTTGCCGTTTGGTCTTAAGATGCTGGCGCCTGTATTGATGGCTTTTGGCTCAAAAGAGCAGCAAGAGCACTGGCTCCCGCGCATGTGCGATGGCACGGATTGGTGGTGCCAAGGTTATTCAGAGCCAGGATCTGGATCTGATTTGGCCAGTCTCAAAACGAGCGCTGTCAAACAGGGCGATCACTATGTGATCAATGGTCAGAAAACTTGGACCACATTGGGCCAATACGCCAATATGATCTTTTGCCTCGTGCGCACGGACAGCGATTGCAAACCCCAGGCTGGAATTTCTTTCATACTGGTGGATTTGGCAACGCCAGGTATCGAGATGCGCCCCATCCGCACTCTGGACGGGGGGCAGGAGGTGAATGAAGTATTTTTCACAGATGTCCGCGTTCCCGTTGCAAATTTGGTGGGCGAGGAAAACAAAGGCTGGACCTATGCGAAATACTTACTGGCCCATGAACGCAATGGCATCGCCAATGTGGGCATTTCAGGCCAGAAACTTGCACGGCTCAAACGCCTGTCCCTGACCCAAAAACGCGGGGGGAAGCCTCTGGCTTATGATCCATTGTTTGCAGCACGGCTGGCCCGTTTGGAGATTGGGCTGCGCAATCTGGAGACCACAAATTTGCGGGTCCTCGATGGGTTCTCCAAAGGCGCTGGACCAGGGCCCGAAAGCTCTATGTTGAAAATCATCGGATCGGAGTTAGAACAGAACTTCGACGATCTCACCCGCCGCGCCCTGGGACGGCAGGCACAGGCCCATACTCCCGAGGTGTTTGAACCGGGCTACAACGGACCACAGGTGGCGCCACAAGATATGGCCAATCAATCTGCCGCCTATTTCAACAAACGCAAGGTGTCGATCTACGGCGGCTCAAATGAGATACAAAAAAACATCATCACCAAAATGATATTGGGGCTTTAAATTATGGATTTTCAACCCACGGAAGAGCGCCGCATGCTGGCCGATATGATCGGCAAATTCATTCAAAATGACTATCCGCTGAACGCGCGACTGGCAGCGGGCACCAGCGCTTTGGGCTATTGCCCCGAGGCCTATAGCACAATGGCACAGCTGGGTTTGATCGGCGCATTATTTGACGAGGAGCTTGGCGGCTTTGGTGGTTCAGGATTTGACATCGCCACTGTCTTCACGGAGCTGGGCAAAGGTTTGGTGCTTGAACCGCTCAATGACACCGCTCTGACCAGTGGCTACATTCTGGCGCAGACTGGCCAGTTGAAGCTGGTGGAACAGATCATCCTTGGCCAAAAACGGGTGGCGCTTGGTCTTATCGAAAATGGTGCCGATTATGATTGGGGCGCGCCAGAGACACTGGCGCGCCAATCGGGCGATAAATGGCACGTGAGCGGCGTGAAAACCTGTGTGAAATTCGCCCATGGGGCTGATGCGATAATTGTCAGCGCGCAGACGCCATCGGCGCCGGGGATCAGCTTATTTTTGATTGAGGCCTCCGCTGCGGGGCTTGTGGAACATCCGTTCCAAACCGTCGATGGGGGCAATGCCTGCGAGATCACGCTGCATAAGACACCAGCTCAACTGTTGGGTGTCGAAGGTGCGGCCTATCCGTTGATCGATGCTGCAGCCGCACGCGCCACTTTGGCCCTCTGCGCCGAGGCCTTGGGGTTGATGGAGCGGATCAAAGATATGACCATCGACTATATGCGCACGCGCAAACAATTCGGCAGCGTGCTGGGCAAATTTCAAGCGCTGCAACATCGCGTGGCGCAGATGCTGCTCGAAATTGAGCAGGCAAAATCGGCGGTTATCAATGCCGCGAATGATTTGCAGGCTCCCAGTGATGAACGCAACCGCGCCATCTCTGCGGCGAAATATTCCATCGGCCGCATTGGCTGCGCCGTTGCCGAAGAGGCGATCCAGCTGCACGGCGGCATTGGAATGACCTGGGAGTATGATTTGGGGCATTTTGCCAAACGGCTTGTGATGATTGATCATGAATGGGGCGATCAAGACGATCACCTGATGCGCTTCGCCCAAAGCTGACCACCTACAAGCGGGCACCGTCGAATATGCTCAGCCGTCTGGAGGCTTACCAGTATATTTCGACCCATAAAAAAGTATATTATTATATTTAAATATACTTTTTTCTCCTAATATAATCTATTCGATAGTGCCATCTCAGAGGAAGTTTAGATATTACCAAGGTGAGATAGCCACCGTGCAGAAGTGTCATAAAGAGCCTGAAAGGGGACATGATCAAATGCCTGCAATCGCCGACAGCCCCCTCGCCCGTTCCACTGAGGTCATACGCCTCATTGGCATCCATGGGCCAATTAAGCTGCGGGATCTTGAGGCGCATGTATCGTTCTCTCGCTCTGCCTTGCATCGGATTTGCGCCCAACTTGAAGCATTGAACTGGGCGCGGCGCCGGGTCTCGGACAAAGCCTATGTTCTCACATATGCCACTGATGTTTTTTTGCCTCAGCGCAATTTTCAGCTCCTGAAGTGGACCAAGTCCAGCCGGTTTTGGCCATGGCAAAGGTGGAGGGGTGCTACGACCTCACACTCTCAATGTTCAAAAACAAAATGCAACTCGCAGATGTCGACAGCACCAAGCCACCGACCGACTGGACCGCGGAACATTCGCTGTTTTTCTCAAATGCGGCGCTTTCTGCGCAGTCGGTAATGTCTGAGCAAACGCAAAAAACGCTCATCGCCAAGGCCATGATCCAGGCGACCCCAGAGGAGCAGACCTATCTGCGCATGGGAAAATACCACGAAGAGATCCACAAAGCCCGGATGCGTGGTTATGTGCTCGACAAGACCCTGCCGTCGATCTCGTTTAGCTGGAACGCAGAAACCAGCGCGATTTGCACCCTGACCATAGAACCGGCCCTAGCAACCCTCAGTGCCCGGCAAGAGTTCCTCAAAAACCACCGACGCATCATGGAAAGATTTTCGACCACATGCGGCGACCACTTTCAATCAGATGAGGCGGCCATGAGTGAGTTACGGGCCTACGGCTGAAATAAAACGCAAGGGCCCAACCATCTGTTTCTTGTCATGTTGCGCAGGACGGCCTACCTACGGGATAAGTCCCCAAGGAGGCACAGCATGCATCAGCCCGGTGAAACCTATGACGATATCCGCGAGGCCGTTGGCAAACTCTGCGCGCAATTTCCCGGAAGCTACTGGCGTGCATTGGATCGGGAGATGGCCTATCCGGCCGCTTTTGTGCAGGCTCTGACGGAGGCAGGATGGCTGGGGGCTTTAATTCCTGAGGATTTTGGCGGATCCGGCCTGCCGCTCTCTGCCGCGGCGATAATTTTGGAAGAAATTCACAGATCTGGGGGCAATGCGGGCGCTTGTCATGCACAGATGTATACTATGGGAACCCTGTTGCGGCATGGCTCAGAGGCGCAAAAGCGCCAGTATCTGCCTAAAATCGCAGATGGAACCCTGCGATTGCAAGCCTTTGGCGTGACAGAGCCCAGCTCAGGCACTGATACAGGCGCGTTGCGCACCACCGCCAAGCGCGATGGGCCGGATTATATCATCAATGGGCAGAAAATTTGGACCAGCCGGGCCGAGCATTCCGACCTCATGCTGCTTTTGGCGCGTACAAGGCCGCTGGAGGAGGGGATGAAGAAGACCGAAGGCCTGTCGGTTTTGCTGGTCGATATGCGCCAAGCACTGGGCAACGGTCTCACCCTACGGCCCATCCGCACCATGATGAACCATGCCACCACAGAAGTCTTTTTTGACAATCTCCGCGTGCCAGTGGAAAACTTGATCGGCGAAGAAGGCAAGGGATTTCGCTATATTCTCTCAGGCATGAATGCCGAACGCATTTTGATTGCCTCTGAATGCATTGGTGATGCGAAATGGTTTATCGAACACTCCGTGGCCTATGCGAAAGACCGCCAAGTCTTTGATCGCCCGATCGGGCAAAACCAAGGCATACAATTCCCCATTGCCAAGGCCTATGCCAATATGCGCGCCGCTGAATTGATGGTGAAACAGGCGCTGGCCCTGTATGAAACCGGTGGCAATCCCGGCGCTGAGGCCAATATGGCCAAAATGCTGGCGGCGGATGCCTCAAATGAAGCGGCCAATGTTGCGGTGCAAACCCATGGTGGGTTTGGCTTTGCCGAAGAATATGACATTGAGCGCAAATTTAGAGAAACGAGACTCTATCAAGTGGCACCGATCTCAACAAATCTGATCCTGTCCTATCTTGCGGAACATGTTTTAGATCTGCCGCGGTCTTATTGAAGCCAAACCCCTGCTCCTGCTGACCTTGGAAGGTTGAGGCAGGGACAAGGGCCAAGCCCTAGACCGTTAGGATGGTCGAGCCAGTTGTGCGGCGCGCTTCCAATGCGTCATGCGCCGCTGTGACATCGTCCAAAGCAAACTCTTGCCCGATCACGATTTTCACATCGCCAGATATGACCTTGGAAAAGAGATGCCGCGCCATCTCCTGGCAATCTTCATGCTTGCCAATATGAGTAAAGAGCGTCGGACGGGTGATCTTCAACGAACCTTTCGCCCCCAATTGTGCCAAGTTAAACGGTGGAACTGGCCCCGAAGCATTGCCGAAAGTGATCATCATACCCAGCGGCTTGAGGCTATTGAGGGATCCTTCAAAAGTACTCTCTCCCACAGAATCCATCACCACATCGACCCCTGCACCCCCGGTCAATTCCTTGACCTTCTCTTCGAAGTTTTCCGTCGTGTAGTTGATGCAATGCGTTGCCCCATGGTCCAAGGCCAATTGGCATTTTTCATCGCTGCCAGCAGTGCCAATGAGGGTAATGCCCTCTGACTTCGCCCATTGGCAGGCAATCAAACCGACGCCGCCGGCTGCCGCATGAAACAAAACCGTATCACCTTTACTCAGCGGCGTGGTGCGATGAAAGAGATATTGCACGGTCATGCCCTGAAGCATCATGGCGGCGCCTTGCTCAAAGCTAATCTCATCGGGCAAAGGACAAACCTGCGCCGCCGGCATCACCCGGCGCTCACAATAAGAGCCCGGCGGCATCGAAGCATAGGCCACACGGTCCCCAACCTTCACATGGGTGACCCCTGCCCCTACGGCTTCAATCACACCGGCTGCCTCCATACCAAGGGCCTGAGGAAGGGACAGAGGGTACAGACCCGTGCGTTGATACACATCGATATAGTTAAGCCCGCAGGCTTTATGAGCAATGCGAACCTGCCCATCGCCGGGCTCTCCGGCTGGCATGTCCACAATCTTCAGTTGATCGGAACCCCCAAATTCTTTGATCACAACGGTCTTATTCATCACACTCTCCCTATTTGAAAGATAAGTGTAGCGCATTGCCTTGCCGGTACAATCGCAAATTCTACTCCCATGTGATCTATGTCGCTGGTCACCTTCAGCCTATGGCCTTAGGATCAGCACATGATTACATTTGCCCTTGCCATAGTCCTCATGCTTGCCACCCCCGGTCCAGGGGTTCTTTCTGCCGCAGGCGTTGGTGCTGGGTTTGGAGCCGCGGCAGGGCTGCGCTACGTGGCCGGGCTTTGCATTGGGCAGGCCTTGGTTTATGCGGCCGTCGCGGCTGGCCTCTCGGCCTTTGTACTCGACACGCCCTGGTTGCGGCTCACATTAATGGCGCTGTCGTTTCTATATCTGCTGTATTTGGCAAGCCGGATCGCTTTTGCCGGCGCGCAAGTGGCCTTTATTAGATCAGAAACCCCTCCGGGGCTCATGGCCGGCTTGCTCTTGCAACCCATCAACCCAAAGGCCTATGCGGTGCTCACCGCTTTGATCACCGGATTTCCACTCTATGAGAACGCCTATTGGAGCGAAGTCGCAATAAAATTTGTCATTTTAAATCTCATTTGGGTCCCGATCCATGTGGTTTGGGTCCTTTTTGGTGTCTCCCTCAAGCGGCTTAACCTTTCGTCCACCGCGCAACGGGCGATCAATATATCAATGGCCTTGTCGATGTTACTCGTGGTTGGCCTCGCCGCTTGGACGCTGGTCTAAGCGGGCCACGCGAAACAAGCGCTCAACCAACCGCTTTCGGGCGGAGGGCAATGCCCGATCCCCCAGGGATGGCGCCAACCATTTCTCCAAAAAATACCCAGTAGTGCGCAGCCCTTCGGCAATCTCGCCATTATCCGCCACACTTTGCCCGATCATACAGGGCACCAGTGGCAACAGCTGTGTCTTCCAGCGCCCCGCATGATGTGCCGCCACAGCCCGGCCGGATTTTGGCGACACATAAGCCAGATCCTCAGTCGCCCCAGACACCGCGCAACAGCTGAGATCCAAACCAAAGCCCAAATCCTCCAACAGCTGCATTTCCCAGTGTAAATAGGCCAATGGCCAAGCCTCTGTAACGCAAATCAAATCCAAAAGATTGATCGAGGCGCTATAGAGTGCCCCATGCACCTCGCGCTCGGGTAGGGCAAAGCTCAAAAGCCCAACAACAGATGTCAAACCGGCCAAGGCCAAAGGATCCGCCATGACCTGCGCGGCCCGGCTGCGCAGAGGTTCAACCGTAAATGCGCCCATATGCTCTTCAAGCCTGGCCTTCCAGACCACCTCAAATTGACCCCCAGGCTGCAACATAGGGGCTTGCTTGCGCCCAGCGCCACCGCGCACAACACCCGCGTGTTTTCCATGATATTCTGTGAACACCTCAACGATGACGGCCGCTTCACCATGCTTGCGCACGGCCAATAAAACCCCCTCATCCCGCCATTCTATCAAAACATAGACCCCAACTCACATTCGACAGGGATAGATCAGCCCCGCCTAGGCCCAGACTATCCAGACGCTTGAATAATGTTAAGCGTTTTGCCGCGGCCCATCGCTATTCGCTCAAGCCGGGTTCATCGAGCAAATGACGGCCAAGCCGGTCTTCCACTTCAATCACCCAAAGGTCAGGATCAAAGCCCCGCTGGCGGGCAATCGCACGGTCCAAATCAGCCTCATCGCCCGAAATCAGCTCAACCCAATTGCGCGCACCGATTTGTAAGTCAAATGAGCGCTGAAAAACGATGCCCTGCCCATCCAAAAGGTTGAGCTTGACCAAAACCGCCCCCGCCGTGGCGTCTCCGCGCTGAACCACGAAGGCCGGGATATCCGCAAGGCGCAGGCGCGTGAGATAGGCAGAGACCCAAATATCGCTTGTCAGGCGGATCATTCGTTTCCGTCGCGAAAATCGAGGCCCATTTCCTCGTAACGCTCTTTGTCTTCCAGCCAATTCGGGCGCACTTTGACCTGTAAAAATAGATGCACCTTGCGGCCCAAGAATTCTTCCAACTCTGTCCGCGCTTGGGTGGACACGGCTTTGATCGTCTCTCCGCCCTTGCCGAGCACGATACCCTTGTGGCCATCTCGCATGACATAGATGAGCTGATCGATTTTACACGAGCCGTCTTTACGCTCTTCCCAAGCCTCCGTCTCAACAGTCAGCTGATAGGGCAATTCTTGGTGCAAACGCAGGGTCAATTTTTCCCGCGTGGTTTCCGCGGCCAGCATCCGCAGCGGCAGATCGGCAATTTGGTCTTCAGGATAGAGCCAAGGGCTGTCAGGCAGCTGGCCGGCGATCCAAGTTTTCAGTGCCGCACAGCCGTGCCCCTTCTCTGCGGAAATCAGGAAGGTCTCCACAAAATCAAAGGCCTCATTCATCGCCTTGGTCAAAGCCAAGAGTTCTGCGGCCTGCACCTTGTCAATTTTGTTAATCGCCAATGCAATTGATTTGCCTT
>Ga0228666_1000608_pt1 | contig 19193 bp, 34 predicted proteins | sample 80DmetaG_FD_182702 | JGI IMG/M metagenome (GOLD analysis project Ga0228666, IMG submission 182702) | Seawater microbial communities from Monterey Bay, California, United States - 80D | ecosystem: Environmental > Aquatic > Marine > Coastal | place: USA: California | collected 2016-10-11 | reverse complement strand
GGCTTCTGGCACAACCTTAACCCGTAATGTGATTGAGAGCAGCAACAGCGATGCCGCGATTAACCTTACCGGCGATGGGATCGTGTTTATCGGGTTTACCGTTGAAGACGCTGACAACCTTTTTGATTTAAATATTGCGCTAGGATAAATCATGGCAAACACGTTTAAAAATTACACCTCTGCTTCGGTTGGAACGGGGGCCACAACGACTTATACGGTGCCATCTGCTACTACTGCAATTATGATGGGGTGCAACCTAGCAAACCGCACTGCCAGCCAGATCGCCGTGGATGTGCAGTGCGCTGGGGTCTACCTAGTCAAGGGCGCTCCAATCCCCGCAAACTCAGCGCTGTCTGTCTTGGATGGTAAGATCATCCTAGAAACCACAGACACAGTGGTTGTCACATCAGATACAGCCAGTTCAGCGGATGTCATCGTCAGCGTACTGGAGCAAACCTAATGGCGGGTTATGTTGGAACCAAGGCGGTTTTATTAAGCACCACGGCTGCGAATGTTGGCGGGGATGCTGACATTGGCGGTGATCTGACAGTAGACACAAGCACCCTGCACGTTGACAGCACGAATAATCGGGTGGGCGTGGGGACGATTTTGCCTAGTGATGTTCTACATGTAAGCGGTGGGTCTAGCACTGATGGCATACTAATTCAAAACCCGTTGAGTGGCTCTTTTTATAACGCAAAGTTAGAGTTTACTAGAGATAATACATCGGGTGGTGCTAAAATACAGAGTGAAAGAAATTCAGCTGGTGGTGTTGGGTTAAGTTTTAACTACACATCTTCCAATGCGAATGAAGTAAGTGGCACATATTCAGAAGCCATGCGCATCGACAGCAGCGGTAATGTTGGAATTAACGGAACTCCAAGCGCATCAGATGGCGTGTTCAAACTTATACAGATTGGCGGCTCTAATAAGTATGCAACCTTTGGCGCACAAGCTAATGGCGGTTTTGCTGCTTTGATGGGTTCTAACTTTTATTACAATGGGGGTTGGAAAAGGACAGATGCTGGCCGTGTAACTAAAATAGAAACTGGGCCAGATAGTAGCTCTGAAGAATTGTTTAGCTTTCAATATGCTGGCGATGGATCGGCGGACAGTGCAATATCTTGGTCTGAAGCCATGCGCATCGACAGCGCCGGAGTACTTATTGTTGGAAATACTAGTTCAACTAGCCAGTCGGGAACAGTAGACGCTAAGGGTTATAAAGGTAACGCAGGGGTTGGTGGGGCAAAAGGTAATGCGTTCAACGTTTACTGGACAGGATCTTCCCCGCAGTTATGGATAGATACGACTAATGTCGGAACTATTTCAGTTTCCTCTGACTATCGCATTAAGCGAAACGTCGAAACTCAGACGGATGAAGCTTTGTCGCGGGTGATGCAGCTTCGTCCAGTCACCTACCAGATGGCTGACTACGAAGATTTGTTCAATGCGAGCGATGATATTAAAGAAGGCTTCATTGCCCATGAAGTTTCCGAAATCATACCGAGTGCTGTCGAAGGAGAAAAAGACTGTTCGGATCAAATACAATCTCTTAAATTAGATGCTATAGTCTCTGTGTTGACCAAGGCCCTTCAAGAGCAGCAGGTTCTCATTGAAACACTTAGGGCTGATCTAGCCGCACTGCAAGAAGCACCTGATGAGATTACAGATTTAAAAGCACGAGTTGCTACACTGGAGGCTAACTAATGTCTGGTTATATTGGCACAATCCCAGTCCCACAGGCCACGCAAACGCGGCAAACCTTCACGGCCACCTCTGGGCAAACTAGCTTTGCCACGGCGGGCTATACGGCGGGCTTTGTGGATGTCTACATGAACGGCGTGAGGCTGGTCGATGGCACCGATTTCACGGCCACCAACGGATCTGACGTTGTGCTGACATCTGGCGCTGCCACGGGCGACATCATTGATGTGCTGATGTTTACGGCGGTTGACCTTGCGACTGCGGTCGGCGGGGGTAGATACAAGGGCGAGCGCGGTACGCTTGGCCCTGCGGCTGCGGCTGGTGATATCTTTCGTGTGTCTGAGCAAACCTTGAATGCAAATGTAACAATTGACGCGACAGAGAATGCTGTAGCTACTGGCCCGTTGGCCGTGGCATCTGGTGTAACTATCACCGTCACATCAGGGGGGAACTTGAGCATTGTCTGAGATAAGAGCAACAACAATAAGTGATGCGGCTGGTACTGGGCCGATTGCGCTGACGGGGCAGAGTGCTGCGAAGGCTTGGGCTTCTATTGATGGTGTGACACCAGCTATATACAACAGTTTTAATGTTAGCAGTGTAACAGAGGCGCAAGCTGGTATTTGGTACTCCACAATGACCAATGCTATGAGCGCAGATCAGCAGTTTACAACAAGCGTCACAAGTATCAGCTTTGGTGACGCAAGAACAAGCACTGCCAACACTGCCTCGATCTTTTACACTATTTGGGGAAACACAAGTTTTACTCTTGCTGATACACAAGAGATATTTGGCGTAGTTCACGGAGACCTAGCATGAGTACACTTCAGGTCACAAACATCAAAGCCACGGGTGAAACAGCTAGTCGTGCGGTGTCAGGGGTTGCTGCTGTATACTGCAACTGGAACGGAACAGGTACACCAGCTATTCGCAATAGTAATAATGTTTCTAGTCTTACTGATGTAGGTACAGGAAACCAGAAAATAACCTACACAAACGATTTTGCCGCAGTAGATTATTCTTCTACGTTTGGGGGTCGTGTTGCATCGTCAGGGTTTGAAGCGTTTCTTGCAGGCGGTACTGACGGACAATACGTAGATGTCTGCGATGTCATCACACGCAATCTGGCTGCAGACACAGATGCAGACATTGTTTGTGTCGAATGTACAGGAGACTTAGCATGAGTACACTAAACGTTTCCAACATCACCGATGGCACAGATACGGTCGGCACCAGCTATGTGGTTAATGGGTCTGCGAAGGCTTGGGCCGCTTATAACGGCCAAGGAACAGTCTCAACACGTCAGAGCTTTAACGTCTCCTCGATGACAGATGTTTCAACTGGAACCTATACCTTCCAGCTTGTGTCAGGACTTTCTGGCTCAGGAGTAATTGGAAGCGCTTGGAACTCACCTGCGGAATATAGTTCTACACAAGAGTTCCCCGTGCAATCTGGAGGTTATGCCACCGCTTCGTTTTTCAAAGCGATATGCGGCAGTGACTCTACAGTTAGGGTTGATTGGTTCACTGGTTCAGCAGGGTGCATGGGAGACCTAGCATGACACACGGCCATCTCTGGGATCGTCTAGCTGAAGCTAAGTCACGCCTTGCACCAGTGCAGTCTAAGTATCGTGTCTTGTTTGAAGACCCTGCCACACCAGATGAACCAGCGAAGGTGCTTGTGCCTGATCCTAACTTCATGGCTGCGGCACTTGCTGGTAACGTATTGCCGCCCATTGATACCTACCAGCGTGATCGCTTGGTTCCAGATGGTGAGCCTAAAGAGCATCCATATGCTGAGCCTATCGGTGCTATGAGCGAAGAAGAAGCCATAGAATACTTAGTAATGAAAGATATAGATCCGTCAATTTGGCGAGACTACCAAGGTAACAGATGCATCATGAAGATTGTACCTGTTGAACTGATCCCTAGTGATCGTAGCTTCCGCAATGCGTGGAAGATTAACCAAGAAATGGAGATGGCAGCATGACCACTTACATCAATATCAATGGTGACGTGCGTGAGGCGTCATCTCTTACAGTACCAACAGATCGTACCTTTCGTGGTGCGTGGACATTTAATGAAGCAGTTGTCGAGGTAGACATGACAGCGGCTAAGGCTATCCACAAGGACAACCTACGGGCTGAACGTGCGCCCCGCTTGGCTGACTTAGATGTGCAATACATGAAAGCATTGGAAGCTGGCACTGGCGCAGATGCTATTGCTGCACAAAAGGCAACGCTGCGTGACATCACAGACGATGCTCGCATTGATGCTGCGGCAAACCCTGATGCGCTGAAGGCATTGGACTTGGCTACCCTGTTGGGAGAATAACATGAGCAGCAAGGCACGGGGATTAGCAGATTTAGGTAACGCCTTCGATGATGGTGCCTTGTCGAACCGCAACCTGATTATCAATGGTGCCATGCAGGTGGCGCAGCGTGGGACTAGTGTAACGGGACTGACAGGAACTGCGTTTTTGCTAGATAGGTTTGCATTTACAAACAGCAACCACGGTACGTGGACTTTATCTCAGGATACTGATGCCCCTGCAGGTTTTTCTAAAAGTATGAAAATGCTATGTACGACAGCGGACAGTTCTGTTGGCTCAAGTGATTATAGCTTCTTTTTGTACAAGCTAGAAGGCAATGAGGTTCAGCAACTAGCTAGTGGCACTGGTGACGCAAAAAACGTAACTCTTAGTTTTTGGGTAAAATCAAACGTCACAGGTACTTTTAGTGCCACCCTTCGCAACGAAGATAATAACAGGCAATGCGGCGGAGCTTACACAGTAAATTCTTCAGGTACTTGGGAATATAAAACTGTTACTATTCAGCCTGACACGGTAGCGGGGTACACAGATGATAACACCACAGCGTTACAAATAGAATGGTGGCTGGGCGCAGGGTCTACATTCTCTGGCGGTACACTTCCAACTAGCTGGGAAACGTCTTCAAACGCAGATAGGGCTGGCGCAAATACTGTAGACGTTGGCACTGTAACTAATGGCTACTTCCAGATCACAGGCGTCCAACTCGAAGTAGGAGACACCGCCACCCCCTTTGAGCATAGGTCGTATTCTGATCAGCTTCAGAGCTGCCAGAGGTATTTCTATAGAGATACTATGTACCTACAAGCTAGTGCGATTGCGCCAAACGACTTTAGTTATATGTATGTATTTCCAGTTGTTATGAGGACATCCCCTACTTTGGCTTGGGATGGCGGTCCAGATATTCAAACAAATGTAAACAGCGGGGTTATTCAAGGCCCACCAAACGGTAATGGGGCAACGCAAATAAGATTTTATGTTGATCCAACTGGCACAGGTTATGTAGAATATAACAGAGATTTTACAGCAGATGCGGAGTTATAACTAATGGACAACATAAACATTACTTCAGCACACTATATCACAAAAGATAGCACCAACATTGGCATCCAAGCCACCATAGACGGACAAGAGTTATTCGTCCCCCTTGACCCTGCCAACCGCCATTACGCAGAGATCATGCGGCAGGTTGAGGCTGGCGAGCTAACGATTGAAGAGGCTGACTAATGTTAGGATTTAGCCCACTCGCATCTGCGCCGCTGGCAGACAGTGGGCTTGCGATTGAAAACTTTGCGCTTACCGCCGACAATATCACGGCTGGCGCACCAACCGTTGCGGCGTCAAGCGTTACGCAAGTTCATTCGCTTACATCTACGGACATAACCACCGGCGCTCCAACCGTTGAGACGTCAAGCGTTGGCCAAGTTCATGCGCTCACATCAGACAGTATTTCAACCGCCGCGCCAACCGTTGCGGCGTCATCTGCTTCGCAAGTTCACGCTTTAACATCAACCGACGTTACAACTGGCGCTCCAACTGTTTCAGCGGCGACTGTCTCTCAGGTCAACGCTTTAACATCAACCGATATTGCGACTGGTGTGCCAACTGTTGCGGCGTCAAGCATCTCTCAAGCCCATGCGCTGACGCTTGCTGATATTATCGCTGGAACCCCGACAGTTTCAGCGTCAACGGCATCTCAGGCACACTCCCTTTCATCGACAAGCATCACATCTGGTGCGCCAGTAATTAGCGCCGCCACTGCCTCGCAAAACAATGCGCTTGGATCGTCTGACATTACAACCGGCAACCCAATTGTTACGCCGCCAACAATTTCGCAGTCAGGCCAGATTGAAACAGATGAGATTGACGCTGGCATTCCAACGATTGGCAATTCTAACATAAGCCAAGTTCATAGCATCCAGTCGGCAGATATATCGACTGGCGCGCCTACCGTTGAAAGCCCATCGATAACATCAAGCCAAAGCTTGATCCCGCAAGATATTACAGCGGGAACGCCAACTATTAGCTCGCCAGATTTAGAGCATAACCACGTTTTAAGCGGCAACGACATCGCAACTGGTGCGCCGACTGTTGCAAATGTTTCGATTGGTCAAACCCATAGTGTCAATGCAGAAGATATAACTACCGGCGCGCCAACCGTTGAGGCTGTTACGGTTATTCAGGATGAGGTTATTGAAACACAACCCATCGTTTCTGGCGCTCCGATTATTGAAGATGTTGACGCAACGCAAATACACGCGCTTGCTTCTGCGAATATTTCGTCTGGCATTCCTACAGTCAGCGCCGCTAACATTAGCCAAGCCCATGCGCTGCTTGCCACTGATATTTCGGCTGGCGCTCCGACGATTCAAGATGTCACTTTAGTCGCAATCAATGAACTTGAAGCAGATGACATTGTAACCGGCGCTCCGACTGTTGCAGATGTCACTGCATCTATTTCATACGGCTTTGTAGCTGATGACATTGTTTCTGGCGCACCAATTGTTGGCCAACCGGCAATTGGTCAGAATTACAACTTTACGTCTGTCGGGATTACGGCTGGCGTTCCGATTGTCGGCCCAGCGCGGTTTAAGTGGCAAGTCGAGCCGGTAGGGCCAGAAACGTGGACGGAGCAAGCGGTCGGCGCGGAGACATGGACTGAGCAGGGGTCAACAGATCCGACTTGGACAGAGCAGGAGGCGGCGTAATGGATGCTGACATGCTTTGGACGGCGGCTCTTACTGCCGGATTGGGACTGATCGGCTGGGTGCTGAAAAGCGCTGTGGACGAGATGCAGCGCCTCAATATTCTGCTGAACAAGACCCGCGAAGAAATGGCGCGCGATTACGTCACCAAAGCAGACAGCAGCACCGTCATGGCGCAGATCGTGGCGCGCTTTGATCGCATCGAAGAAAAAATAGACCGCCTAATGGAAAGATGAGCCATGATAGACCCCGCCACAGCAATCATGGCAGCGTCCACGGCGTTCAACGCAATACGCAAGGGCTGCCAGATCGGGCGGGATCTGGAGGGCATGGCAGGCGATCTGGGGCGTTGGTCTAAGGCGATCAGCGACTTCGACTTTGCAGCGAAGCGCGTAGAAAACCCTAAGTGGTATCAGAATTTTGGCAGCGTCGAGCAGCAGGCGATGGATCTGTTTGTCCAGAAGAAGCAGCGCGAAAACATGCGCGACGAGCTGCGTAAGATGATTTCCGAAACGCTTGGCCCATCTGCATGGCAAGAGCTGATCCGCATGGAAAACGAGATCCGGCAGAAGCAGAAGGATGCGATGTATAAGCGCATCGAGCGCAAGGAGACAATCATCGCGTGGGCGGCTGGCTTGTTCCTGTTTCTGCTTTGCGTTGGGGCGCTGTTTGGATTCGTCTGGGTAGCGGTGCGGCGGTGATGGCGGACGGCGTGTCAAGCATAGGCAGCGCACCGTTTAACGTAGGTAGCGACATACACCAGCAAACGCAGACCCGTGAGCGTATAGAAGCGCATCTGGTGGAGCAGAGGGTGGCCAAAGAGCATAGGGCCAACCACACGCACCTAGATGCGCTCAGGGAGCAGAAGTTGGATCTGGGCAAGGGTTATGATAAGTTCGGCACCAAGACCAATGCTGACAGGCCGCAAGGCACAAACATCAACATAGAGGTTTGAATATGACACCAGAGAAACTAGACGCTTGGCGCATTGTTCCGCGCCTGCTTATTCTGAGTTACATGGTCGTGTTTTACCAGACGTGTAGCTGGTTCATGGCGCTTGATTTGCCAAACAACGCGCAGGCAGGCTTTGTCAGCGTGATCGTAGGCGCCGGAGCCGCGTGGTTCGGGCTATATGTGAACGGGGGCAAGAAATGATTGGCCAGATAGTAGGCGCATTAGGCGGGCTGGCGACAAGCTACCTCGACGGCAAGACGGCAATCCAGAAAGCGAATGCCGAGATCAAGTTGAAGCAGGCAACCGGCGAGATGGATTGGGAGCAGTCAGCCATCGAGGCCAGCAAAGACAGTTGGAAAGATGAGCTGTGGACAATTGTTTTCGTGGCCATATTGTGCGCAAATTTTATACCGAGCTGGCAGGACGCGATGCGCGTTGGCTTTGACAATTTATCTAACTGTCCGATGTGGGTGCAATGGGGCATGTACGCTTCCATCGCCGCCAGCTTCGGAATCCGCACAATGAAAGGCTTGAAGAAATGACGTTTAAACTATCAGCACGCAGCCGAGATAAGCTGTCAGGCGTAGACGAGCGCATGGCGGCTGTCGTCCACAGCGCAATCCACAGAACCAAGATCGACTTCGGCGTCATCTGCGGGCTTCGCACCATCGAGGAGCAGCGCGAGCTTGTGAAAAGCGGCGCGTCGCAGACGATGAAGTCGAAGCACATAGACGGGCTGGCCGTCGATCTGCTCGCTTACTGCGGCCCGCGTGGATCGTGGGAGCTTAATCTGTATGACGACATCGCAGACGCGATGGCAGAGGCTGCGCGTGAGGTGGATGTGCCAATCAGGTGGGGTGCCGCATGGACTGTGCCGAATATAGCGCAGTGGGATGGCACGATGGAAAGCGCGATGAACGATTACATCGACACGCGTCGCGGCCAGAACCGGAGGCCCTTCATTGATGCCCCGCATTTCGAGCTGATGGTATGACACCGCGCAGGCGTGGACGACTGGCGCGTAAAGTAGTATAGTCGTGTAAGCATTGAGGATTTTGATATGACGATCAGCATAACCAAACCCACCGTTGGCGGCAGCGAGAACACATGGGGGGCAACGGTCAACACGGCGCTTGATGACGTTGTTGACGTTCTAAACGGTGACACCGCAAGCACCCCAGACTTGACCGCTGGATCATGGAAGGTCGGCGGCACGGCTATTACTTCAAATGCGGCAGATTTAAACATTTTATCTGGTGCAGCAGCGGCTGGCGTCACAAGCACTGAGTTTGGATATTTGGACGGCGTCACCAGCGCAATCCAGACGCAGATTACATCATCACTATTCCCCGCTGGCGGCATTATTCTTTGGAGCGGCTCTACGGCAAGTATCCCAAGCGGTTGGGTCTTGTGTAACGGTAGCAACTCAACGCCAGACCTAAGAGACAGGTTTGTTGTTGGCGCTGGGTCCAGCTACGGCGTAAACGCGACAGGCGGCGCAAGTTCAGTCACGCTGTCAACCAGTCAGATCCCCGCGCACAACCACAGTGCAAGCTCTAGCTCTTCAACCACAATCCACGATAGCGGTCACAGCCATTCGATTCCTACGGTGTCAACAAGTGGTAGTGGCTCCCAGCTTGGCTCAAGAGATGGCGGAAACGCGCTGACTATAAACACAAACAGCGCCACCACAGGTATCACTGCATCTACGTCTACAAGCACAAGCATTGGTAATAACGGCGGCGGCGGAAGCCACGAAAACAGACCACCGTACTATGCACTAGCCTACATTATGAAGACATAACACATGACCCTCGTACCTCTGGACATCCCCGCAGGATTTTACCGCAACGGAACAGATTTGGAGCAGTCTGGCCGGTGGAGAGACGGCAGCTTGGTGAGATGGCGCGATAACAGCTTGCGTCCAATCGGCGGCTGGCAGGAGCGCAAGGCATCGTTCAGCACAAACCCTGTGCGCGGGATGCACACATGGGAAGCGAACAACGGCACTGCCTATGTGGCTGGTGGTTCATATAACGAACTTAAAGCCATGACGGGCGGTGGCACTGTGTACGACATTGCCCCAACAGACCTAACAGCAGGCCGTGAGAACGCGGAAGTAGAAACAGGTTACGGATACGGATTTTATGGTGACGGGTTTTATGGAACGCCGATACAGCAAAACGAAAACGCTGTGCCAGAGGAAGCCACCACTTGGTCTATCGACAATTTTGGCGAATACCTCGTGGCCTGCTCGAAAGACGACGGACGCCTGCTTGAGTGGCAGCTAAACCCAGCCGCGAAGGCTGCTGTAATTGCAAACGCCCCGACTAGCAATTTGGGCTTGTTGGTCACAGAAGAGCGCTTTATCTTCGCGCTGGGCGCGGGCGGCAATCCGCGAACTGTGTCATGGTGTGATCAAGAGAACAACACGCTATGGACACCCGCGTCCACGAACCAAGCTGGCTCGCAGATCCTGCAGACGTCTGGCCAAATCATGCAGGCGATCCGCACCAAGGGGCAAACTCTGGTCATAACAGATACAGACTGCCACGCCGCGGTATACGCAGGCCCGCCATTTATTTACTCGTTTAGCAGAGTCGGTACTTCCTGCGGGGCCATATCGCGCAAGTCTGCTGTAGATACGGATCTGGGCGTGTTCTACATGGGCCAGCGCGGGTTCTTCTATTTTGACTCCAACAGCGTGCGCGAGCTTCCATGCGACGTGCATGACTACGTCTTCGGCGACTTCAACCAAGCGCAGCAGTCTAAGGTGTGGGGCTTTACCAACGGCCAATTCGGGGAGGTGTGGTGGTTCTACTGCTCCGAAAACAGCACCGAGATCGACAGATATGTGGCTTACGACTATACCGAGCGCCATTGGCTGATCGGCAACTTGGCGCGCACGTCAGGCACAGAGCGTGGCGTTTTCCGCTACCCGTTCATGGCGGGAGAGCAACCCGAAACGGTAAACTATACAGTCACAGTGGTTAATGACGGTGGCAATAAATATGCGATAGCTGGCATTTCTGGATCTGCGCCAGCTTTGACTTTTGTGCGGGGCAACACATATGTGTTTGACATCTCAGATGCGTCAAACTCTGGGCATCCTTTTGCATTTAGGACAAGCGCAGATGCGTCATACACTACCGGCGTAACGACAACAGGAACGGCTGGGCAAGCTGGAGCCAAGGTTACTATAGTGGTGGCGAGCGATGCGCCAGATAGTTTAAAATATTACTGCACCGTTCACGGCAATTCTATGGGCAACACAATTTCTGTTGGCGGGCCTGTCAGCATTTACGACCACGAGGTAGGCTTGAACGTAGACAGCGGCGCGGTCTTCGCGGAAAGCGGCCCGTTTTCTATTGGCAACGGCGATCAGACTGCGCATGTCACCAAGCTTATCCCCGACGAGGAAACGCAGGGCGACGTGAACGTGACATTCAAGACACGCTTCTACCCCAACGGCGACGAAAGCAGCCACGGGCCGTACACCCCCAACAACCCGACATCTGTCCGCTTCGCTGGCCGCCAAATGCGTATGCGCGTTGAAGGCGCAAAGCTGGCACCGTGGCGCGTTGGCAATATGCGCGTTGATATAAAACCGGCGGGGCGTAGATAATGTCGTCGCCGATACTCCCAGCGATAGGCGAGGATCTGCGCCAATGGGGGCGTGGCCTGACGCGCTATCTGACGCAAAACTTGTACAAGCTGGGCTTCAAGACGCCTGACAGCAACCCGTCCGAAAACGGCGTCATTTTGTGGGATAACGTAAACGCATATCCGGTTGTAAGCAGAAACAACATTTTTGTTGAAGTTGTTGTAAAGGTCGGCGTTCCTCCAACTAGCTCGGGGTCTGTCGGGGATAAGGCTGGCTTGATTAGCTGGGACACAAATTACATCTACGTTTGCAACGGCGACTATGATGGCTCAACGGCTATATGGACTAGAACCTCTCATCTGGGAGGGTCTTGGTAGATGCTTGGCGGATGATTGATAATGTTGTACAATTTGGCCAAGCGCAGCGGGTGACGGTTCTGCCGATACCTGAGCGCGAAATAGACGACTACATCGACAGAGGCATGGAGCTGCTTGCTCCGGCGATTAGACGGGTTGAACATAACGTCGATCTGGACGATGTAAGAGAAGACATACTGGCCGGCACGTCAATATTGTGGCTGGTTTACCTTGAGGACAAGTTGACCGCAGCGATCACCACATGCGTTGTGAAACACCCTCAGCGTAAGAACCTCAAGATAGAATTTATGGGCGGCAAGCACATGCATGTATGGATGAATAAGGCGGTAGATGTTTTGGCGGGGTTGGCCAAGGACGCCAAGCTTGACGCCGTGGAGGCGGATGGCCGTAAGGGCTTTGAAAGATATGTGGACGGCTCTGCGTTTCGTCCGATCTACACACACTATGAGATGGAGTTGCAATAATGGGCAGCACGACGACGACCAAACAAGAAAGCACAATGGACCCATTCCAGCAGGAAATGCTGGAGGATCTATACGGGCGCACGACGGAAATAGCTGACACGCCTTTCGCTGCATACACCGACCCGCTTGTCGCTGGCATGGACCCGATGATGCGGCAGGCATATGAGGGCTACGGCGCTTTGACATTGCCAAGCGAATACGGCGCCGCGTCTGACATATACGCGGGAATGGCTGCCGAGACGCCAGAGCAGCGCATGGCGCGGGTGCGTGGCTATCAGGATGTGTACACCGAGGGCGTCATTGATCCGATGCTGGCGCAGGCCGAGCGCAAGCGTGCGCAGGAGCGTGTCGGCGAGGCATCAGGCGTCACCAAGGCGGGTGCATTTGGCAACGTGCGGCGCGGCGTCTTTGAGGGCGAGCGCGAAGCGGCCTATGAAACTTCACGCGACGCGATGGTCGCCGGTCTAATGCAGCAGGGGCTCAGCTTCGGCGAGGCGCAGGTCGCAGCGGAAAACCAAGCACGCATGGCAGGCGCACAGGGCATGATGGGTGCCGCCGGAGCGGGTCGTCAGGCAGAGCTGGGCGCGTTGGGCGCGCAGATGTCAGCCGGTGACATTGCACGCCAGATTGAGCAGGCGGGGCTTGGCGCTGACTACGAGCAATTTATGCGCGAGCAGCAGTACCCACTGCAGTCACTTGCGGGCTTGTTCTCAACGGCTGGACTTATTCCGGCGGGCATTGGAACGTCTACGACGACGGAGCGCACAGGCGGCATGGGGCCAGCTCTGGGTACGCTTGGCAGCTTGGGCAGGGGATATGCGGTGATGGGAGGGTTCGGGCCCGCCGCCCGTATGGCCGCGTTAGGAGGGCCGATGTAATGGCAGAAGTATTCACAGCAGAAGAGGTGCGGCTCTTGGGGATGTCTCCTGAAATGATCGGCACGCCAAAAGAGCCGACATTTGTGCCAGCAGACCCGCAGGCGGTGACGATTGACACTTTGCCGCCGGAAATGGTGTACCAAGACCCAGAAGCTGGCGCGATACCTCGGCAGACGGGATTGACGCCAAACTATCCGCTGCGCACCGTGGCTTCGGGGCCAGCGACCCCCGCGCCTGCAGCCGCTGGCATCCTGCAGCAGCCAACGCAGCCCGCGCGCTCCGACGATATGTTTGGAAACTTGTCTAAGCAGCAGCGCATGATGCTGGCGTTCTCAGCGATCTCTGACGCAGGCATGGCGGCGCAGGGCAAGCAGGGCACGTCGTTCACTGACACGCTCAAGGCTTTTGGCTCCATGGCGGATACGCAGCGCAAGCGTGACGCGGCTGCGCAGAGGCAGCAGATGTTGCAGCGGGTTATGGGTGGCGGTGCTGCGGTTGGCGGATCAATTGCAGATATGAACGTAGAGCAGCTTATGCAGCGCCAGCAAGCGCTTGCAAATTACGCTATCGCAAACCCAAGCATGGCGCAGGGAATTGCGCCGACGATGGATATTATTGAGGCTCGAATAGCACAGCTAAAAGAAACTGGATCGGCGGCTACTTTAGGCAGCCTTGGTCTGGACGCAATTAAAAAGCTGATAGACAGCCCAGACATAGGCCAAATCACTGGAACGTCAGCGGTTATCAACTCTCTTTTGGAGCGCTTCAATTTAGCTCCTAGATATAGCGACCTTATGAGCTTTGTAGATCAACTCGCCGGTATTAACTTTATGGAAGCATATGTGCAGCTAAAAGGCGGCGGCCAAATTACCGAGATAGAAAGTGAAAAGGCCACGGCGGCAAGGACGCGCCTTGATAGAGCGCTCAAGGGAACCCCCGAAGACTTAAAGGTGGCTCTGCTTGAGCTGGAAGGGTTATTTAAAGATGCGCTGTCCAAAAACCCATCCTACACCGAAGAGGGTGGCATTAGTGAAGAAGATAGACGTTTCTTTGCCGAGGAGGCCAAATAGTGGCTTACACATTAGAAGAGCTTAGGGCGGCAGGCCAAAAAGCGCTGCAAGCATATGATGCGGCTGTTGCTGCTGGCAACATGGACGAGGCCAAAAAGATTTCAGGCTCTGTAAGCCGGATAGCCAGTCAAGCCAAAATGCTGGAGGCGCAGCAGGCGCAGCAAACTCGCGCGGAGCGCCCAGCGCCATTGGTTGAAACTGCACAAGCACTGCCGCCAGCGATGCTGCGTGGCGCTTCTGAGACGGCTGGCTTCGTGTCAAAAGCTCTTCCCGCGCTAGAGACTGGCATACAGGCTGGCGGGCTAAAGCTCTTCGAAGCTTTGGGGCAACCATCGGTTATCCCAGCAAGCATGCTAAAGCTTTTCGAAGATTTGGGGCTGCCATTAGCGAAGGGCGAAGGAGACGTGCAGGCTGCAATGCCTGCCGCGCCCACGATGCAGTCGCAGTTGCCGGAGGCCATGGCTCGGCTAACGCGTGGATATAGCGAGCAACGCGCGCCAGCGGATAATGTGCCGGCGCAATATATGGAAACAATAGGCGAGTTTGCTGGCGGGGCGTTGGCCTTTCCATTCGGCGGCCCGATTAGGGCGGCAAAGCAGGCCATAGTTCCCGCTCTGGCGAGTGAATCCGCCGGTCAGGTGGCCCAAACCTACGCGCCAGAGTATGAAAGCCAAGCGCGCCTTCTGGCCGCTCTAGGCGTGCCTGTCGCGCAAGTGGCGGCAACGCCTGCGCTGCGGCGTATGGCTATTGGCGACCCAGAAGAGGTGCGCGGGTACTTGGCGGGCACTAAGCGTCCAGAGAGCGTGCAGACTTTAAAGAGCGCTGGCGTTGAGGATATTTCAGCGGGCCAGCAGATAGGTTCTGAGCAGTTGATGCGGCTGGAGGGACGAGTTTCTCCAACATTGAAAAGTCAGGCCCAGCTCACCAAGGCGGCTCTGCGCGAAGCGGGCGTAACAGGCGACGTTTTGGCGACGCCTTCAGTGCTGAATAAGAGGCGCAATGAGCTTGGCGCTGTATTTGACTTAGCAGATGACGCGGTTGTCTTGCCGCCCTCCATGCAGGAAGGCAGCAGGATGTCTATGGCCGTAAATGATGCGATGCAAGATGTGACCGTCGGAAAGGTTCCTGACCGTTTAGTCAACATTGCGGATAAGTTTATCAATGCAGCGGCTGGCAGGATACAAATAAGCGCCAATGATCTAAGCAAGCTGCGCACAGACTTGTCTAAGCAGTTAACTAGATTTGCCAAAGAAAACGATCAGGTGAACTATCAACTTGCTTACGATATGAACGAAATTGTTGACGATATGATTCAGAGAAACGTAGGAACATCTTCGCCAGAATTGCTTGATGATTTACTGAAGGCCCGCAAAGAATACAGATCATTTTTGACTGCTGAAAACGCTGTCAATCGCGCCGGATCTGACGCCAGCGCTGGCATCATTACGCCAGCCGCCTTAGCGTCTGCAGCTCGCAAGCGTGAAGGCGTTGCGGTGCGGCGCGGCACTGGAACAGACTTGTCTGAAATTGCGTCTGCTGCAGAAGAAGTATTGCTGCCTCTGCCTACCGTTATGGCTGGCGGCCAGCGTATGATCCCCAGCCAAGTACAGAGTGCTCTTGAGCTTCTACCGTCTATGGTTGCGCGTCAGCAGCGGGGAACGCTGCCCCTGCCACTTGTGCCCGCAATGAGCGCGCAGCTTGGCGAAAAGCTGGCACGTCAAGCGGGCGGATTGCTCGCGATAGACTAACTGGCCGCTGACTTCTTCGCCTTCGCCTTCGGCGCGGGCGCGTTCTTCAGCGCGTTGATCTGCGCGTTCTGATCTTCGATCACGGCAGCCGCTTCCTCGCAAAACCGGAACAACGCCATAACGTTGTTGACGCGGTGGGGTTGGTTCAGATTGCGGATCAATTCGCGTGTCTTATCGTCCATGGTATATCCTCTCAATACAGATGTTCCGAGATACTATCCGCCATGGCCTGCGGTGTAAACTCGGCGGGCTTTATGCGTACCGTCTTACCGCGAGGCGCGGTGCGTAGAATAAACAGCCGCAGGCCCAGAGCAACATACGCAAATATGTGCGCATCGCCGTTTGCGCGCGTGAACACGTAGTGCGCCTCGCGGTAACGCTCTTTGCGTGGCTCAAGGGTCGCCTTTACCTGCATCGTCAACAGCTCGCCGCTGGCCGACTTAACCCATAGGTCATCGTCCTTCATATCGACTCGATGGCAGCGTATCCCGCGCTGCTCTAGCTCGGCTGCTACGAGAAACTCGCCAGCACGACCGACGTTTATGCTGTTGGCCACGCGCGCAACATACTGCATTTAAACGATTTTATATAGAGGCGAAAAAAAGTTTCCGTCGTGTGCATTTTTTGCTTGCACCGTGCTGTGGTAACTGTATGTTAACAATATAAGCAACGGAGGAAATCATGGCTACTTTCAATATCAACACAATCGACGGAAAAATGTCTGGTCAGTTCAATGCGCCTAGCGCACGCGAAGCTGGCTTGGCCGCGATGAACCAGTGGAAGCCAGCCGTTGCTTTGGAAGTACAGCGCGTTCAGTCTGGCCCTAAGCCGACTAAAGCGCGCAAGCAATATCAGTGCGACTGCTGTGGCACAGATATCAACAAGGGCGACAATTACTTCAAGGTGTCTCGCTCAATCGGAAACCCAAACAAAGACACATATGATGGCGTCGGCATCACCCATCATGGCTTCCGCTACGCAGCGCAAGTTTGTGTCAACTGCAAATAGTAAATCGGAGAAACCATAATGAACCTTACGCATACACATCAATTTTTGATCACGCATATCACCGACAGCGGCACCGGCTTCGGCGTGCGCACCGACAACGGCGAGAGCGTACACATATCGCCGCGTCTGCTGGAGCAGGCGCACGCAAATCTCGACGACATATGCACCGGCATCATCGTGCAGAACGCCGTCGAAGAGCAGCGCGAGCGCACGCCGTGGGTTGCCGCATATGTGCAGGAACGACGCGCTGCGCGAGACGTGCTGGGCTTGGCGACTGACGTGCCAGCAGAGGCCGCACAAGCGCCCACCGAGGAGCCTAAGCCGATTGATTGGGCTGACGTCCAGCGGAAGATCATTGCGATGCTCCAGAGCGACGAGGTGACATATTGCGAGACGGCAGACATCGCTGACGTCGTTGGCGTTGAGCCGCGCAAGCTTTCACAGCACCTCGAAAACATGCACGCACGCGGCGAGATATGCCGAGCCCATGTAAACCAGCGTGCAAACCAGCAGCGCGCGTCGTTGGTGCTGTGGAGCATCAATGCGGATGTGTACAAATGATCTGCGCGTCATGCGACGGAACCGGCTTCATCGAGTTGCCGCGTTTCGTCAACACACCGGACAGCGACCCGTGGACAACGGTGCGCTGCCCAGAATGTCAGGACGAAGACGACTTCGACTGGCGCAACGAAGAGGAGGAAGAGTGATGACCAAGTGGACACAAGACATCATCATCGCCGTAGCGATTGCCGCGTCGGTGCTGGGCTGGATCGGCGCTGTAAGCATGGGGTGGATGTGATGACTATAAACTTGTATTCGCCATTTGAGAACGGCAACAAATCAACGGCAAGTGTTTCTGTTTTGAGGGACAAGGACGGTGGCGAATGGCACACGTTTCGAGGGAAGCGAAACTTGTGGCAGGGGGCAAAATTCTACCAGCCAAGTAACCCCTTAGCTGACGAAATGCTTATATCAGTTTACAACGGAGAAAATTGCGTTGTCGAGCTGACGGGCAGAGTTGTTCACAACCTCATCTGCTCGATTATTCAAGATAGCAATAAGTTTCATTTAATTAAATTGCGTCGGGCTATAGATGAAAAATTGGAGCAATTTAATGATTGATGATGCGACCGCCGTGTACACACACAAATCAGGTGATGGAGAAATATTGTATATAGGTATTTCAAACAACCCTGCGTTTAGAACCACGCAGCATTCCATAGATAAGCATTGGTTCAAGAAGGTGAAGAAAATTGAAATTGATTGGTTCGACACAAGGGTGGAGGCTTTAGAAATTGAAAAGAGCTTTATAAAATCAAAACGGCCAAAATATAATGTCATCCATAACCGACCAGTGGTATATGATTTATCGCATTTATGGAAAGCCAGAAAAAAGCTTCTTTTTATGATTGAAACCCATGATGCTCCCGTAAAAGTTTGTGCGCTGGAGATGTCAAAAAAAACTGGGATTAATGTAAATTCTTTTTTGTGCAAAGAAGTAGACGAAAACCCTGACGCTGCAAATTATGATTGTGATGCTAAGGATTGCCTGTCTTTGATTGAAGAAGAGTTGATCGCATTAGGTCAAACCCCAAGCGGAAGATTTGAAAGGATATGCGGCGCTAAATTTGTGCAGGGCGAGCTTTTAGATGGGTGCGATGATTACGCTTGCCCGCACTTGAAGTGGATCACAGGAGGCGCAGCGCAATGACCCTAGCTGAACCCGTCTTCATGGCATTCGCCGTCTTTTCATCCGTAGACGAGTGCAAAGCGTTTGCGAAATACTACGATCTGGCGCGGATCTTTGAACCGCAATGCGTAGAGATGGGCGGCGAGGCAGACTACCGCCGCCCGTGGCCCGACGTCAGACCACAGCCACGGCCAACACAGGAGAGTAACAATGGCTAAATGGGATCTATCGAAACTGGAAAACAGCGCAAGCGTTGGCGCGCATATCGACGAGGACAGCAGCGCGCCGACGCAGCCAACGCCGCTGATGCTAGTCATGTCGATCAGGCGCAAGGCAGACATCATGCGGATGGACGCGGGGCGTGGCCCCGAGCGCCTGACGATCAAGCAGCGCGCCGAAGAGATCATGGCGCTCTGCGAGATGCTGGAGAAGCGGCTGTGACGGAAAACCTAACACCGCTGGAACGTTGGAAGGAGCTGGCGATCATCGAGAATGCGCGCATGAAGCGCAGGCTCATTGGGCGCGATGACATGCACGCGTATGCCCACAAACCGTGGCCGCTGGAGAAGCTGCGCAAGGAGATCAAGCGCTGCCTGAGCAGGCATGACGAGCTGTCGGTGGGCGACTTGTGCAGCATGATCGAGCAGGACGCCGTGCATATCG
>Ga0228666_1000602_pt1 | contig 19243 bp, 36 predicted proteins | sample 80DmetaG_FD_182702 | JGI IMG/M metagenome (GOLD analysis project Ga0228666, IMG submission 182702) | Seawater microbial communities from Monterey Bay, California, United States - 80D | ecosystem: Environmental > Aquatic > Marine > Coastal | place: USA: California | collected 2016-10-11 | reverse complement strand
AAAAAATAATAAAGAGATATTATAAATGTAAAGTTATATGACAATATGTCAGTATAATACCAAATGGTACAAAAATTGAAATTAATAAATTAAATATAAAACAAATGAGTAAAAAATTATCAACAAAGATGAAAAATCATCGAGAACATACTGCCGAAAGGAGTGTAATTAAAAGAACAAGAAGAAAAAATAAAAAGTAAAGTTATGAGTGAAAAAATTTATGTAAGAAAGTGTGAAAGATACACACTATGGGAAGCAACAAAACCAATTGAGGTTGATGTTGAAAAATTAAGAAAGTGTGAACCACCATATGAAGGTAACACACCAGAAGAACTTTTAAATTATCTTGGAGATAATGTTTGGTGTAACGAAGAATTCTATGAGAATGAAACTAATAAAGAAGTTTATGGTGAAGATGAAGTATATGATTTATCTATGGAAGAAGAATACGATATGGAAGTATATTCAGATTCAAGAAATAAAGGATGTGAAGATTGGATAGATGTTGGAGTACCAAATGAAGAATACACCAAGTATGGTGGATTTGAAGTAAAGGCAACAAATGTATAATAAACAAAAAAAGAAATGGCAAAACAATTAAAATTTGATGTACAGGCAAGAGAATCCCTTAAGAATGGATTAGATACTCTCGCAGATGCGGTTAAGGTTACACTAGGACCGAAAGGTAGGAATGTTCTTTTACAGAAACAAAGTGGAACACCTCATATTACAAAAGATGGTGTATCAGTTGCAAAAGAAATTGAGTTAGAAGATGTGTTTGAAAACATGGGAGCTCAATTAGTTAAAGAAGTTGCATCCAAAACTGCTGATGAGGCAGGAGATGGTACAACTACTGCAACTGTTCTTGCTCAAGAGATAGCAAGATTAGGATTCGAATCAGTAGAACAAGGTTCAAATCCAATGGAACTTAAAAAAGGAATCGAGAGAGCAGTTAATATTGTAACTGAAGAACTTGGTAAACAGGCAATTGTTGTTGGTTCCGATTTTGATAAGATTAAACAAATAGCTACAATCTCAGCAAATAATGATTCTACTATTGGTGGACTTATTACAAATGCATTTGAAAAGGTTGGTACTGATGGTGTAATTACAGTTGAGGAATCAAAAGGTATTGAAACTTCAATGGAATTGGTAGAGGGTATGCAATTCGATAAAGGATATGTATCACCTCATTTTATAACTGATGTAGAAAAAGCAAACGCTGTTATGGAAACTCCATATGTTCTTTTATATGATGGTAGAATTTCATCTATGAAAGATATATTACCATTACTTGAACAAGTATCACAACAAAATAAATCATTAGTAATAATAGCAGATGATTTAGAGGGTGAAGCATTGGGTACATTGGTAGTAAATAAACTTAGAGGTATTCTTAATATCTGTGCAGTTAAATCACCTGCGTTTGGTGATAGAAAAAAACAAATGATGCAAGATATTGCTATTCTAACAGGTGGTACATTTATAACCTCAGAGGTTGGATTAACATTAGAAGATACAACTATTGATATGTTAGGAACTGCTGAAAAAATAACTATTGGGTCAGATTCAACTACTATTGTAAATGGTGGTGGTGATGGAAAATATCTTTTAGAACGAATCCAACAAATTAAATCTCAGATTGAAAATGCATCATCAGATTACGATAAAGAAAAACTTCAAGAACGTTTAGCAAAACTAAGTGGTGGAGTTGCAGTTCTTTATATCGGTGCTGGTTCTGAAATTGAAATGAAAGAAAAGAAAGATAGAGTAGATGATGCACTTCACGCTACAAGAGCTGGTATCGAAGAAGGTATCGTTGAAGGTGGTGGTATTGCATTATTAAAAATTCAAGATACATTAGGAGATGTTCCATTAGATGAATCAGATTCATTTCAAAGAGGATTTGATATTATCAGAACTTCATTAGCTTCTCCATTATCACAGATTCTTAAAAATTGTGGTGTAACTGAAGGAACTGTTTTGGAATACATTAAATCAAATGGTGGTGGATATGATGCCAAGAATGAAAAGTTTGTAGATATGTTTGAAGCAGGAATCATTGACCCTAAGAAAGTAACAAGAGTTGCTATTGAAAACGCAGCATCAGTTGCTTCTATGATTTTAACAACAGAATGTATGGTGGTTAATAAACCAGAAGAAAAGGCACCACCTATAATGATTCCCCCACAAATGATGTAATATGGCTAAAACTAAACAAGAAGAGTGGTTACATGAATTGGTGAAGAAATACTCCATTCCAACCAATGATAACACAGATAAGAGGGGTATATTAAACGAAACACAATTAAAGAATTTAAAAAATGGGAAGAACTAAAAACTTTCTTGATAGTCTAAACTTAAATGAAGAAGAACTAAATGAAGAGTTATATTCAAGAGCAGATTCAGAGTATCAATACAAAAAATGGTTAGAATCAGAAGAATTTGTAGAATATGTAAATGCAGAACTTGATTCAACAAGACCTAGGTATTCAGAATATGATATTATGCGTGCAACTAGATATGCATCTGAACATATTACAATAGAACCAAGTGAAGTTGGTAAGGAAGTATATGATATGTTATTTTCTGAGAAGATAGAAGAATATCTAACTTGTAAAACTTTTTAATGAATTACTATAAAGAACACATAGATAAGATTTCAAACTTTCCTATCGAGGGAATAACTTACAGAGATATTCAACCATTACTTGCAAATCATACTGTGTTTATGGATGCAATCAAAGATATGGGTAACCTCTTAGAAACCAAACCTGATTATTGGATAGGACTAGAATCACGAGGATTCTTATTTGCATCCGCACTTTCAATGTTATTTGGTGGTGGAGTTAGATTAATCAGAAAAAAAGGGAAGTTAGGAAATAGTAGATTGATGAGAGTTGATTATGGATTAGAATATGGTAAAGATTCATTTGAAATGGCTTATCTACCTCAATTCGATTTGGGTAAAGTTGTAATCGTAGATGATGTATATGCAACTGGTGGTACTATGAAAGCTGCTGAAGGTTTAGTTAAAGGACATGGATTAGAAGTTATCGATAAACTATGTTTAATGGATATTGGTATTGTAAAAGACCACGATGTTAAATGTTTAGTAACTTATTAATATGAAACGTTGGAAAGAGTACACACAAAAACAAGAAAAAGAAGTATTTAGTAACTTATACAAATATGGTGTACTATATCTAGGAACTACATTAATGATGATTTCACCATTCATTATTGATTCTATTTATGGAAAATTGGGAATGATTGTAGGTTTAATTCTCATCACAATTCAGACACAGAAAACAAAACAATATAATCTTTCCTTACTTAATGCGGTGGGGATAGTTGGTTACTTATACGCATTATTAAAAAATATATTATGAAACAAATTGTATTATTTCTAATAATTATGGTATTGATGGGATTTACTATTAGTACTACTCAAAAAGAAAACTCATGGGAAGTAAAATATCATGAAGTAAAAAAAGAAAGAGATTATTACAAAAAAACATCTGAACAACTTTTAAAAAATTGGAAAGATTGTGAAGAAAAATTAGTAGAGGTTATTTAATGAGTAAAACAATATTAGTATCTGCAACACCATTAGAACATGGTGGATTAACTGAGTTAAATGGATTACCTATATTCCAAGTGGGAATTGGTAAAATCAATTCTGCTATGAATTTAACAGAACTAATTTTACAAGAGAAGCCAGATTTGGTTATAAACTTTGGTAGTTGTGGAAATCTTAAAAATCACAAAGTTAGTGAGGTTATTGAAGTTGGAACTGTTTATAATAATATAGATGTTAGACCTTTTGCACCATATGGTTGTACACCAGGAAATATTCCTTGTGGATTAAAATTATCAGATAGTGAAATTCGTTGTTTTACAACAGACCAAATATATGATAACTCTCGTTCAGATTATGCAGAGAAGTATTTAGAAATGATTAATGAATGTGATATCGTAGATATGGAATGTTATTCACTTGCATATGTTTGCAACCAATATGGGATAAATTTTAAATCTTACAAATGGGTAAGTGATGATGGAAATATTGATTCATGGGAAGAAAACGCAGCAATAGGATTTGAGAACTTTAAAAAAATAATATAATGAATATAGCAGTTTTAGTAGATATAATAAAAGAAACAAAAACAAACTGGAGATTTATATTTGAATCTCCTCTTTACGATAATATAAACTTCATACCAGGTCAATTAGTACAATTGGTTGCTAAACCATACGCTCCAAGTGAGGGTGGAAATGCAATACAAAGAAATTATTCAGTTGCAAGTTATCCTGATAATACAAATAGATTTGAATTAATTATTACTTACTTGGAGGGTGGGCAAATGAGTGAATATTTATTTAAAGATGTTAAAATAGGAGATGAGTTTGGATACAAAGGACCAATGGGAGTATTTACACTACCAGATAATCTAATAGATAGAGATATTTATTTTGTATCTACTGGTTCGGGTATCTCACCATTTCGTTCAATGATAAATTATCTTCATCAGAATAAAATTCCATTTAAAAATATAAAATTATTCTTTGGTACACGAAAAGAATCTGATTTATTGTATAGAAAAGAATTAGAAACGATACAAAAAGAATTACCAAATTTTGAATTCATTCCATCATTATCCCAAGAAAGTAAACAAGAATTTAAGGAAGGACACGTACACAAGCATTACTTAAAACTCATAGATGACTCCTCAGAAAAACCTTGGGTGTACTTTTGTGGATGGGATAGAATGATAACAGAAGGTAGAAAACACCTCGATGAGAGAGGTTTTGAAATGTTTAAAGATATAAGAGTAGAAATATTTGGATAATGGTAGAATTTTTTAGACACATATTTGGAATCTGTGGTGAACATTTTCATCCGAACATTTGGAACACGATGGCATCTTTGCCAATCATAGCAACAACTGTACATTATATCAAATGTAAATGTGGTGGTTGGTTCAGACATAAAAAAGATTGTGAAAATAAATAATATGAATTGGAATCAACTAGAACATCAACTTAAAGCAAAAGAATACAGTTCACTACCACAAAAGATAATGATGGAGAAGTGGGAAGCATCAGGTAGAGATTTACATACATATTGGAATTCTATCGAATGGGATTCTTCTTGGTTAAAACACGATACACCTGAAGAACGATATGCTAAAGATGTAACACGAGAATTTAATAGACATCCATTTAGAGAATATATAGAGAAACCCAGAGAATATATAGAATCGTGAAGATAGAAGATATAGATAGAATAATTGAAATGGCTTGGGAAGATAGAACTCCCTTTGAAGCGATAGAATTCCAATTCGGTATCAAAGAGAATGAAGTTCGTAAGATAATGAGAACTCATATGAAAGAGTCATCATTTAAGATGTGGAGAGAACGAGTAAAAGGTAGAAAAACAAAACACAGTAAAACATCAGAATCAAATAGATTCAAATCTAAAAATCAGAAATAATATGGAAACATTAATGTGGTTAGCTGTAGCAGGTGTAGTAATGGTAGTAGGTAAAAAGATAGGTCAATTCCTATGGCCTGAAGATTGGGAAAATTATGAGTAAAGAATCGAAAGAATGGTTAGATAGAAACGAATGGCCAGATTTACCAATAGATAGTTCAGCTTATTCTCATTATACATACCTATCTGAGTTGTTAGAACAATTTGGAAAAGAATATCACGAAAAACAACTTGTGAAATACGCATTAGTTCAAAAAACTAAATTCAAAAAATACTTATAAAATTAGGATATATCAAATATTTTTTGTATATTTGTATAAATATTAAAACTTAAAACATGGCGTATAACCCATTTCGTTGGTTCACAGAAGGCAAGTACCGAACCAAACCACTTAAAAAATCATCACCACTTTTGTTAAAAATACAAAATGGTGATTTTGAATACTCCCCTTTTTTCTTAGAATCAAAAGATAATGATAAACTTTATGATGATATGTTCCAACAATATATGGAAACATCTCAAATCAGAGATATTAATGATAGAAAAGTAGAGGCACATGAATATGCTAAGATGAAGAGAATCAAAGCACAGAAGTTAATGGAAAAGGGTGTCGAGGAGGAACAGAGTAGGTTGCATGAATTAAAAAATCAACTAGAATTAGAATTTGGTAAAGATTTGTGGGAAAAATGTTTGGAAAAGAAAAGAGGAAAAGGTACTACCGAAGATATGTATTGGTGGTACAAGAAACAATGTAAAATGGGACAAACACCATCAGAGATAGCAATTGCATTGGGTAGAACAACAACAAAAGGATTAAGATGATGAAAGCATATATGAAAGTATGGAATACCATACGAACTTGTAACTACATTCATTTAGAAAATGGTAGTGTATTGAAGTTAATAAATAACTTTAACAATATGTATAAAGACAAGGCTCGTTATAATGAACTTATGTCAGATTATAATAATAAATTAAATAGTATAAATAACTAATTTTTGAAAGTTATGGAAATAAAAAGAAATAGGTATGGTGTAGAAAGAGTTTATGAAAAGATTGATGAGACTAGAATCAGAATCACAGGTGAATCTTTGCTTACAAGAGGCTCTAACGATGAAAACGGAGTTCAAATGATGTTTGACTTTGAAGGAGGTCCTTGTTTTACTGTTGGTGGAACTTTGGATTATATGAATACAAAATGGCTAGTCAAATCAATTACTGTTGATACAAATATCAGAGAAGAGAATTTAGCATCAGTAGTTTGTGTTGTTGCAATTAAGTAACTTGATGAGTTTAGATAGAAAATATAAAGTTAAACATATTTACATAGGAGAGGATGATGTCCAAGAGTGGACACAAGGTGTTGGAAAATATACTTTAATGCCTTTAATGTTTAGAGGAATTAAAAAAATAATAGAACTTAACTTAAAAAAATATCATTTTGCAAGAGTTGAATGTGTTATTAGAACAGAAAAAAAGGCATTCGATTTTTATGTAAAAGAAGATGGTATTTGGGATTCTCTTGAAAAAGTAATGGAGTGGGCAATTGATGAAGAAGAATACGAAATGTGTTCTGAAATTAAAAAATTAGAAGAACTTTTAGATAAAGATAATACGTTTTGAAAATATTAGTTATAGGAGATAGTTGTACAGATGTTTTTGTATATGGTAGTTGTGATAGGTTATGTCCTGAAGCACCAATACCTGTATTCAAACCATCAAAAACCATAACCAACCAAGGTATGGCTGGAAACGTTGTTGATAACCTCAGAGCATTAGGAGTTAGAAAAACTGAACTAATCACTAACAACGAACAAATCATAAAAACAAGATATGTAGAAACTAAATCAAACCAAATGCTACTTAGAGTAGATGGTAATGATAAGGTTTCTAATTCATTTGATTATCGTAAGGTAGATTTTGATTCATATGATGCAGTAATTGTATCTGATTATGATAAAGGATATCTAACGTATAAAGATATTGGTGAAATTGGTAAAAAATCTAAACTATCTTTTATTGATACTAAAAAAACAATTGGTAGTGGAGATTACTTCAAAGATTATACATTTGTTAAGATGAATGAAGAAGAATGGGATAATTGTGTTTCAAAAGGAGCAATTTATTCGGAATGGAAAAATAATCTAATTGTAACTATGTCTGAAAGAGGTTGTATGTATAATGAGAAAAGATATCCGGTTGATAATACAATTGAAGTAAGAGATTTGAGTGGTGCAGGTGATACTTGGATGGCATCATTTGTAATGAAATATGTAGAAACTTCAAATATTGATACATCAATAATATTTGCAAATGATAATGCAACAATAGTAGTACAAAAAAGAGGTGTAACAACAATATGATAAAAGAAATAATTTGTATAGGAACTTCTTTTACAGAAGGGTCTGGATTAAATCCAAAAGGTGATAAAGATGAAAACCAAGCTGTAAAATGGTATAAAGAAAATAAAAATATTACAATAAAATCACTGTCAGAATACTCCTGGCCAAGTGTTCTATCTGAACTATTAGATATAAAAGTAAGAAATTTAGGTAAATGTGGTTCAAGTATAGAATATCTTATGAGAACTCTTGAAGAAATACTTGAAACCGAAGATTACTCAAATAAATTATTTATCTTAGAATACTCTAGTTGGGGTAGAAGTGAATTATGGTCATCAGAATATAATCAATGGATAGTTGCAAATTGGGGACATAAAAATGGAGATGAACCATCAGATGGATATGCTACTATGCTTTCTACTGATTATAATTTCGGAGAACAATTACCTCATTCAGAAATAAATTTTTATGATGAATTTTTAAATAAATTTTTTAATGAAAAAGAATTTTTAAAACAAAGAGATAGACATTTCTTAAACTTATTATATAAACTTAAATCTAAAAATATTAAATATCAAGTACTTCTATTAGAGAATTGTTTCTTAAATGAACTAGAATCTAATCCATTGTTTAACAATAAAGATTTAGATTTTAAAATAGATAATAAGCATTGTGATTTATGGGGATTTGTAGAAAAGAAGGGTTGGACACTAACTGCAGAAACAAACGGAAAAATAAAGGATGACCATCCATCAATTTCAGGACATCGATTTCTAGCTGAAGAACTTGCAAGAAAATTAAAAGTAGTTAATAACATATAAAGATGAGAAAATACTTACCAACATTAGGAGAATTGATTGATAGATTATCAATCGTTCAGTTAAAAGAAGTGAAGATTCCACAACATAAAGAGGAATATGCACAAGAAATATTAGAAATAGTACACGATATTAACGAAATCCTTAACGATAAACCAAAAGTAGATGGAGAATTTATCAGAGCAATAGTTGTACTATCTCAGATGAATACGCATATTTGGTACAATGAGGATAATGCAAGGAGTGGTGATGATGTAGGAAATAAATTAATGTTAACACATGGTTTAAATGGAATCAGAAATACTGCCAAAAATAAAATACAAGAATTAGATGGTGGTAGAAAAGATTACAAGATAGATTGTATTGCTGATGAATTTAATGATTGGGATGTATCGTGGTAAAAAATAAACTTTGGAGATTTGGAGATTCATATTCTTTAACTTCAAAAGATTTTAATCATATTGAACAAAATCATTCGACTTATATAGCTGAACATTTTAATTTAGAATTAGTTCATCTTGGTCAAGGTGGGTTATCTAATTTAGAAATATTTAACAAAATTTTATCTAATAGTCAAAAATACAAAAAAGGTGATATGTTACTAATTAATTTTGCATCACGAAGTAGATTTGCAATTGTAGAAAACGATGAAATTATAAAAATAAATGGAGGAGAAACTGATATGAATAATCAAACGATTAGAAATGGTGTTTTGAGTAATTTAGTAATTCCTATATCGGATATAATTTTCTATTTAATTAAACCCTTTTTAGAATTATTAATTAAAAAAGGAATTAGAGTTTATCATTTTTATAACGATGTTGACAGAGAAGATGGACTTGTTTCAACAAAAATTAAAAATGAATTAATTTTTGATGTAAACGTAGGGTTCATTCAATGGATAAGTGATAATGGGTATGAAGATTTATCACCAAATGGAAATATACATTATTTAGTTGGTAAACAAAAAGAAATTGCAGAAGAAATAATCAACAAAATTAGTTAAATGGAAATAACAAACAAATTACATATATTTGGCTGTTCACATTCAACAGGTATACACAGAGAAGATAATAACAAACCATTTTGGGCAGATTACATTGCTCAAAATTTAGGATTGGAAAGATTCCCAAGAATTGGACACTCAGGTAAAAATGTTGAGTATATTTTATTTGATATATTTGATAGAATATTAAATAATGATATTTCAAAATCAGATATTGTTATTTTAAACACATCTTACCCACTTAGATTTGGTACCCCAAGATTACAAAACTATAATAAAAATCCTATGGATTATGATTTTGATTATGAAAAAATTTTAGGAATAAAAGACTATGAATCTTTTGATGAGTTAGATACAAGCTTGACATTTAATCTTTGGTATCATCAAACTTTTGGAGCTTGGAAACTTTTAAATTCTATATGTGATAATGTTTATCAATGGTGTGTAATTGATGTAAATGAGATTGATAAAACCTTTCAGGATCTACAATACAAGTTACATAATTCAGAAATTCCAAAACGTAGTAATAAACTTTCTTTTTTAGAAGATGCTTCTTTATATCTAAATAATTCTGGTGAATCTAATACCAGCTGGAAGAGAGGTGATTCATTAAGAAAATATCGTATGTCTCGTATGTCAAGAACAATAACAGCTCCTAAAGATGCACCGCTAAATCCTTGGAATAATTTAGTAAAATGTCCAAATAATTATAAGGATTGGGATAGTTATATTGAGTTAAATCAACATCCAAAGGGACATCTAAATAATACTGATAAACTTCATAAAGACTTTGCAAAACAATTTATAAACACAATAAACCAAAATGAAAATAAAAGATTATTATAAGATGTATCTATCGTTACATCAAAACAAGAATTGTATCAGATTACATTTCTTAGGACAATGGGTAACTTTGATAAGTGCCTTTTTGATATTTTATCATTGGTTATGGTATCTAATACCAATTATACCATTTATTATATATCCATTTGCATGGAGTGGTCATTATCTATTTGAAAAGAATGAACCCGCTGCATTCAAAGACCCATGGAAAGCAAAACTTTCCGATTGGATAATGTTTTTAGATATATTACGAGGAAAAGTAAAAATATTTTAATGAGTGGCAACAAAACTTTAGTTGTAATAGGATGTAGTTTAACATTTGGTCAAGATGTTAAATACGAAGAAACTTGGGGTTATTTATTAGCAAAAGAACTTGGGTTGGATTACTTAAATCTTGGTTGTGGTGGAACTGGTTGGTATTATGTTGAGGAAGTAGTAAAAACATTTGTTTTAGAAAACCAAGAAAATATAGATGATTACTTATTCGTTATCCAAAAATCAGAATTCAATAGAAGACCAAATTATGAAGAAATTTCATTTATACCAACAGAAAATAAAAATCTAAAGAAATATAATATAAATTTAATACCTAGGATTGCCTATGAATTTATAGGTCCAAAAGAAGGTGTTAGAAGTTGTGAACCTATTCATCACTTCAATAAAGATAGTTGGATTCATGATTTTAATATACCAAACCACAGAGTAAACCCTAATCATAGAAATGCATGGTGGGTTGATGTAAATAAGGATGGTAAGAAATCTCCACATCCAAAAACAGATAGTATGGTTGAATCTTTACTTACGCATTGGGGATATTCTATATTTGGATTACATAAGTTTTTGAAAGAATTTAATGTAAATCATATACTTGTAGATGGTTATTTTCCAATCTTATCGTGTAAAATGAATTTTAAAAAATACGATTGTTTTAGTGAAGATGAGTTTGAACTAACACAAGATTTTTGGAGTTCTAATCCAATGAAAAATGATGAAGATGAAATACTTCTCGTGAAGCATGATAATCCAAAATTAATAAGTATAATCGATAAAATAGATATTAAAAATAAAATAGATGATGTTGTTCTTTGGAGTACATTCTTTTGGAAGGGACATAATACTGAATATAATATTGATGGAGGACACCCTGGTCCAAAAGGACATATTAATATAAAAAATGTTATACTAGAAAATATCAAACAAAAAGGATTGGTATGAAATATATCATAAATACAGGTTGTAGTTATGGAGTAATGTTTCGTTCCATGAAAGAGTTTACAAAAGGAAACGATACTGATTTTAAAGTAATTGATTTGCATTGTGATTCATTTGGTGCAGAATATCAAAAAAGAAGTGTAGTTTATACTGTTTCTAAATTATTATGGGATGGTGTATTACCTGATAATATATTTGTAATAATAGAATGGTCTCAACCAAATAGATTATTTACAGAAATACCAAATGAATTATGTAAAGATATTTTAAATGATTCGGATAATATTGAAGGTACTTTTATTTTAGATAATAAATTTAATTTAAAAGAAAAAACTAATCAATTAATTGGAAAATGGAAATCATTAAATGTTATTATTGGTAATAAAGTTTACACAAATCCAGATGTTGATGATTTAACCTATTTTGAAAATAAAGAAATAGAATGGTATCTAAGTGAATATAAAAATAATTGTCACATATCACATAAACCAATAGATAGATATGAGCATTATTTACAATGTATTGTAGATACTCAAAGTTTTTTAACCTCATTAAATATAGAACACATTTCATTCTTAATGAATGATACATTTACAGATTTAAAAAGTAAATCAGATTATTTAAAAAATATTTGGAATTGTGTTGATTTAACTAAATTTGTATTTCATAATAGGTTTGGTGGAATTGATGAGTTTGCAATGGAAAAATTTGGTAACATTTCTTATCTAAGTGGAGCAAATGAATGGGATATACCACCAGATGGTAATATGATGGAATTTGGTAATCATCCACATGATTCTGTATATATAGATTTCTTTGAACAATATATTTATATTAAAGGTAAAAAGTATTTTGGAAACCTAACATTTGATTATACGGATAGGTGGTTAAAAACAAAACATAATGCAATTAGGTTATGATAAATAAAAAATCAGAGTGGAATCAAACAAAATCCGATTGGGGATTTGGAAGAATAAAACTTGATAATTTTCTTGACGAAAAAACTGTACACCAATTATATGAAGAATGTAAGAATGCACCAAAAGGTGGATGGACTGTATTTACTCGTGCTGGTTCTCGTATGGAAGAATTTAATGATTTAATTTCATTACCAACTGCACATAGAGTAACCTATGATATAATGCATAGTGGAGAGTTCTTATATGAATTAGAACAATTGACAGGTATTGTAGGATTATTACCAGACCCTCATTTAGTTGGAGCAGGATATTCAATAATCCGAAATGGAAAAGATTTAGGTTGTCATTATGATTTCAATTGGAATGATAGAATTCGATTACATAGAAAACTAACATCACTACTATATATTACACCAGATTGGAAAAATGAGTGGGGAGGACATATTCAGTATTATGATGATAATATTGATATAAATCCAAAATCAAATCTTATAGAATCAGTTTCACCAAAGTTTAACCGATTGGTAATTAATGAAAATGTAAAACATGCACCATACCATAGAGTAAGTTCGGTAAACGCACCAAATGATATTCCAAGATGTGCAATTAGATTTTTCTATTATGTTTCAACATCAGAATATGACAAAGATAATCCACCACATAGAAGTACATACAAAACAAATGAATACGAACATCATAAATTACATGAGGAAGAAAATTGGAATGGACATTTTGTAGGACAAGGTGGAGAAGATTATGGTTACAAAACAAAAGATGGTGAATCTAAATAATAAAAAATACATATTAACATCAGGTTGTTCTTTCACTAATAATGTAAGATTAAATCCTAATAATTTAAAAGAAGAAGATTCTACTAGATTCTCCTGGCCTTATTATTTACAAAAAGAATTAGGAAAAGAATATGAGGTTTTAAATTATGGTGGTGCAACTAATGATAATGTAAGTTTATGTAGAATCTTTTTTTACCATACAAAAAGATTAATAAAAGAAGGAGTAAATCCAAAAGATATTATAATAATTGGACAATGGTCAGACCCTAATAGAGAATCTATTTGGATTAAATCTAAGTTCACAGAAGAAGATAGAGAAAAATATGGTCACACCTTAGTTTATACACCAACCTGGGAAAAGGAAAATGGTTTCTTTTATTTAACAGGTGGATTTTCTCCACCAGATGGTGAAGATTCTGCACTTAAAAAATATGGTATTGAAAACGCAATTAAATATTGGGAAGCAGATATCAATTGGAATAATATTTTAAATCAAGTTTTACATTGGTTAGAATCTTGGTCACATCTTGAAAGATATTGTAAAGAAACCCAAGTAAATACATATTGGATGAGTATGAGAAACCCTTATTCAGTTGAAGCATATGAGTGTTGGTTTGGTGCACCCGAAAACGATTCAACCATTCCTACAAAAAATTTATGGTTTGAGAAATATGAAATATTAAAACCATATATTGATGAATTACCAATTAATAAATCAAATCACTGGCATTACAAAAACTATAATGGATTATTAGAATGGACAATTGATAATATTCAAGAAGGAGTTCCTTATTTTCAAGAATCAAGTGGAAAATATTTGAGTTGGGAAGATTATAAAAAAGAAATCCACGAATATGGTTGGGGTCACCCATCACCACAAATGATGGAAAAGTTTGTAAAAGAAGAACTTATAAACATAATTAGATGAAAGAATATAATATAAATGACCCTTGGGATTGGGTAACTACTTTTGAAAATGAAGTTGCAGAATATACTGGTTACAGATATGGTATCGCATGTGATTCTAATTCTAACGCGATACGATTATGTTTACATTATTTAAACATTACAGATACCGATATAGAAATACCAGCAAATACATATGTATCAGTTCCTAATCAAATTATATTAAGTGGTAACAGACCACAATTTAGAGATATAAAATGGAAAGGATTATATCCAATTGGAGATACAAGTATCATTGATTCTGCAACTGCATTCTATGAAGGAATGGGTAGAGGATATGAAGATAAATTTATGATTCTATCGTTTCATCTAAAAAAGATATTAAATATTGGACAAGGTGGAATGATACTTACAAATCGAGATGATTTTAATGAGTGGGCAAGACCCATGATTTACGATGGGAGACATAAGGATAAATTATATAAAGAAGATGAATTTGAGTGTATCGGTTGGCATATGTATATGAGTCCTGAATCTGCTGAAAAAGGATTAAGAATATTTAATTCAGATAAAATACAACAATTTAACGAACCATGTGGCTCATCAGAAATGTATGGAGATTTAAGAAAACAGAAAATATACCAAGATTATGTCTAAAAAGAAAATAAATAGAATTTTTTTACTTGGTGATTCTTGGATTGAAGGACAAGGTACCTATTCAGTTATACACAAAGACGGCACACTAGATGAACCTTCAATGCCTTTTGATAATACTGGTTTTGGTGGAATTAATGAGTGGAGACGAGAAAATAGTTGGAATAAATTTTTTAGAGAAGAGTATGGAGATGATATTGATATTATAAATCTAGGTAGACAAGGAGCAGATAATAAATCAATGTTTAGTAAATTAAACTATATTTTAAGTTATGATTACCAAGAGACTGATTTAATTTTATTTGGGTTCACTTCAAAATATAGAGATTATAATATAAACCACTGCTTTGGTAAAGAAAACTTAGATAATTGGAGAAATGATGATGAAAGAAAAACCCAAGGACAAAAACACAATGAGAATTCTTTTCTATTACATAAATCAAATCCCATTATCAAATGTCCTATTTCCTTTGAAAGATTACAAATAGCACAACAACTTTTAAAAAAGAATAATGAGAAAAACTTATTTTTAGGAAAAGAGGACTTTTATGAATCAGATGAAATTCCTGAAGCTGAAAAAGAATTTTCAAGAAAATGGTTACAAGATTTTTTTGTTGAAATATTTGATGAGAGGGTTTATGAAAATATAGCATCAACAAATTATATGTTTTATCAAAAATATTGTAAATGGAAAGGAATTAATATTTTATTCTTTGATTTGTTTGAACCATATGTAGACTCAAAATTTCCAAATGAATTCTACAACGTAGACACAGAAATGTATATCAACTATGGTAAAAAACATTTTAGAGATATTTTAGTAGATTATGAATTTGAAAATTATAGTTTTGATGCACCATATTCGGTATGGGAATGTGGACATACGTTTCCATCTTTAAACTCAAACCATTGGTATAAAAAAGGAGAAAAGTATTCTGGTCTAATATATCATCCAAATCAACATGGTTATAAAGCGTTATTTGATTATTTAGTAGAAAATCATCTTAATAAAGGATATGAAATAAAACCAAAAATAAAAGATATTATATGAAAACATTTTATTCAAATGGTGATTCAGTAGTTTGGGGAGCAGAACTAGAAAATAAACAAACAGAAAGATATTCATCAATTGTGAGTAATTTGTTTAATTGGGTAGATTGTAATAATGCATCTGCGGGTGTTTCAAATGATTATATTTTCAGACAGACTATGAGAGATGTTTCACATTGGTTAGATACAAAAAAATGTTGGAGTGAAGAAACTGGTTGGGTAAAAAGTGATGAACTTTTTGTTTGTATTGGTTGGACATCACCAACAAGATTTGAATGGTGGACAGGAAAAGAATATCAACAAGAAAGATTATGGGCAGGATATGATAAGTGGGGAGATAATGATAATAATAGAACCACCGAAGATGATTTCGTTTTAAATCAAACAGAAGATATACCGTCTTACATAAAAACATTGAATCAAATAATATCATTGGGTAGTTTTTTACAAGTAAATAATATACCATATTGTTTTTACAATGTATTCTATGATTTTAAAACTTTAAAAGAACCAAAAAAACAAATTGATAAGTTTGGTAGAAAAACACACCAAACCTCTTTAAAATCACTATGGAAGCAAATTCCTAATTTTAATGATATATCAATGTACAATTATTTAAAAACAAATGGGGGAACGTTTTTACCAAGAAAACACCCAACCAAAGAATCTCATATTAAATGGGGGAACTATTTATATAAAAGAATTAGTAATGGCCTGTAAGAAAAAACCAAAAACAATTTTAGAAAAACGATTAGAAAAAAACCTTTCCAAAAAGGAATTAGAGGAGTTTTACAAACGAGCTGCTCATAATAATCATTTTAACGAAATATTCAATAGATAATGACACCTCAAGAGTATTATTACAAATACGTTAGAAAAGATAATAAAACCCTTTACGAAATGCGGATAAAATCCCTCGCGTGGATGTTAGATTGTTTTGAAAAGGGAACCATACGAAAACGAACAATTGTAACTCTTATACCATTATCAGAATTAATAACCCTCTTAGAGTGGTTAGAAGAACGAGAAAGATATGAAGAATGTCATACAGTTAAAACAGTAATTGAAAAAATATATGAAAATTAATAAAAACACGCAACACATGGAATTTTACACAAACAACCCAAGAAATCTTCACACTCCTATTAAAAAAGGAAAACTTACGAAAAAACAAAGGAACAAAGAGATAATTTTTAATTTAGAATCTACTATTAATTTTGAAAAATCCAAAATAGGTGGTGGTAATAAAGAATTGATTGAAAAATTTCAAAACAAATTAAATCAAAAGCTAAAAGGATAGTAGAATGAAACCTACTAAATTAAATTCAATTCTATTTTTAGGAGATTCGTTTACATGGGGACAGGGATTACAATATTATCATCTAATAGAAAACGAAGGTTGGGATTGGAAAAAATGTTCTAATTTTTTAGAAAGTAGAGAAAGATTTGAAAACCTTGGATATGGAGCAGATGAATATAGAAGAATAAATTCATTCCCTAACCTTGTATGTAAAGAACTCAATTGTAGACCAATCATTCCTCAACAAGAAAATGGTGGAGATAATTCTAGAATTATAGATATCTTAGAACAAATACATCTATTTGTTACCTCAAATGTATTAGATTGTATCATTGTTCAGTTTTCTATACCCTCACGAATAAACGATACGAGATACCAACAATTTAATAATATAGATGAGATAATCATTTCAGAGATAGAAAGAATAAATGAGTTTTCAAACAAAAATAATATACCATGGTTTGGATTTTCATGGACAAAAGAGGTAGGTAGTATATTAGAGACTCAATATAAAGAAAATTACATCCCTATCCAATATGATAATAAAGAATGGAATTATTTTAACATTGAACATCATCCACCAAGTTTTCCATTTAAAAAACTCGTTATAGCAGGAAACAAGAAAATAAAAGATTTTCATCCTAATTTAGAAGGACACAAAGTTATAAAGAATTCCATTATTAACAAACTAACACGAGTTCGACCCCCTTTTGAACTTATAGGGAACTAACATTATGATAAAAAAAGAATGGACGTGGATGTTAAATCTACCAACAAAGACCCATAAGAACGAGACCATCAATCAAGATAACCTCGAAGATGGAATAGATGATATTATATCAACTCCCAAAGAAACTCCTTACAATGATGATGAATACGATAATTAATCCCTTATAACTCAACTAATCCCTTTTCGTTCTTTTGTCGTGGGGGGTCGAATGAGTCGTAAGAAAAATTTTTTACCCTATTTTTTATTGATAGTATTTATATAGAATGAAACAATGTAGAAAATGTAATATAGAATTACAAGTATTTAATCCTTCAAGTGGACGATATTATATTTGTGGTAAATGTAATGATGTAACTTATCCTACCGAAGATATAGATAAGGTAGTAGAAAGAGGAAGAGATTAACTAACCCTATATACATAATACCCTATATACAGGTATACCGAATCCCACTACCGCATACTCTATACTCCCATACTCCCATACCAACAGTACCCCTACTCCAGACTCAACCCCAAACCCTTTCCCCCATAATAACCAAAACGATAACACCCTCGAACTCCCGATACTCACCTAAAACTTTCCCCATAACTCTCTCTATTCCAATGTGTTAAATGGGGTAAAAGGGAGGGCTGTGAAAGTACGAGGTTTTTAATCCTTTTTAAGAGGTCTGAGATTGAATCCGTACCAAGATATTACACCCTACCCTAATTAACCACTATACCCTCTTATATGGAGTGTACAAGGGAGTTGGGAGTGCACATACTCACTATGGGGTTGAATATTACACCCTATGTCATATTATGATATGATGTAGTTCCCACTTTCTACCACCCGATACCACTATATCACTATGGAGAGGAGCCTCAAGCGTATGTGTTGTTGGAGGTTATTTTTTTCCGGAGTAACTATGACACATTGTCACACCCCCTACTTGGGACTCAATTGCATTATTCGTAATTTAGTAGTATGACACCTTGTCACCCGATTATGGATTATTTAAAATATTGGAATAAACCGCCCATTTCATTGTCATATTCGTAAATCGATGATACTATGACACATTGTCATGAGATTTATTTGTTTATTTAAAAAAATTGTCGTATCTTTAGGGTGGTTGTGGGTGGGAGTGTACACATCAGTATAAAGACACTGGAATACTGGAGTAGAAAAT
>Ga0228666_1000569_pt1 | contig 19727 bp, 8 predicted proteins | sample 80DmetaG_FD_182702 | JGI IMG/M metagenome (GOLD analysis project Ga0228666, IMG submission 182702) | Seawater microbial communities from Monterey Bay, California, United States - 80D | ecosystem: Environmental > Aquatic > Marine > Coastal | place: USA: California | collected 2016-10-11 | reverse complement strand
TGATATATTTTAGTTAACTTTTTGTTTATATATATAAATATATAGTTTTTTTCAAAACGATATTTTTATGATACAGTAAATGTTAACGTTGAACTATAATCACTTAATAATCCATTTGTACCATATTCTCTTATTCTTGCATATCTTGTACCAGTTCCAATATCGAAAGCTCCACCATCGGTAGTTGTTACCATAAAGTTTTCTGACCATTGTGTTTCATCTATAAGTGGTGAACTAAAATCTGAATTGTCATCGATTTGTACATCATATGAATCAGAACCGTTTTGACCATCACCACTCCATGCAAGAGAAAGTGTACCATTCGTCCATCCAGAAACAAAGGTTGGTGCACTTGGTCCAGTTTCATCGGTGTGTGAATTTCCACCTTTATTGTGAGTTATATATCCATTAACTAAATATGTATCATTTGTTTCAACATCAATTGAAACAATTTCATTAGTTTGACTAACTATTTCAATTGAAGTAATATCTACTTCAGTAATAACACTATCAATTTCTTTTATTAATTTATCATCAGTTGATATATTGAACATTTCTTTAAATCTATAATTACCATCTGATGCATCTTTAACTAACATAGGGTGTTCTGATGTTGCTTTTATTTCACCATCATTTATATCATAATGTCTATTAGAAAACGAATATACTAAATTTTCAACAGTTACATTTTGTGCTGTTGTTGATAATGAATCAGTATCCCAATCTAAAAAACCAGCTTCATCAGTTCCTAAACCACCAATAGAAAATCCTCTTAGTTCATCTCCTTCTTCTAAATCACCAACTTCTACAATTGAACCATCTGCAAGTGTTACGGGTGAATCAATAACTAAACATAATGCGGTTGAATTTCCATCATAAGAATCTACTGAATAAACTGTTTTTGTTTTTGCAACATTATAATCAGTTGCATGGGTATTGAATCCATCAGCAAATGTTACCGATAATGTATGTGATACATTTCCAGCTAAAGTTGTTTGTGAACTAACACCTTGTGGATTCATAGAACCAACTGTAATTACACCAGTATAATCTGAATTTGAAGCAATACTTAAATATCCTGCAGAATCTGTATTCATATTATATGCTGGGGTTACTGCCCATGTAAAATTATCTGAATTTGTTTTTATCTGTGAACTAAACTTGGCACCCTCGCCTGTAAATCCTAATGTGTAAGTTTCGTTTGTAGATTCAACAGCATAAGTATATCCCGTCAAAGAACCTATTGCATCTACACCATATGAAGATAATGTAATATTATCACCCGCTACAGGTGAACCTTTAATTGTACCTAATGATACATTTGCACCTTGTGTATTACCAGTTGCTCCTGCTAAATTATTTAAACTGAGTGTTTCTCCTGCTGAAATTGCCATATATATTTTTCCCTATATATTATAAATATTAAGTAATTGATTAATCCACCTATCTTTATTAGTATAATTTTCAATCATATACTTTTTTAATAAGTCAAACCATTTATTTTTTTCTGAATATGTAGTTTTACTTAACCTCATATAAATATGATTAAATTCTTTTTTAGATGAAGCTCTATATGGATAATTTAAATCTTTACACCAAGATGTATGTAATATTGGTAATTTACCATAATCTACTGCTTCAAATATAGAATAACCAAATGGTTCGTGTGTAAAACATGAATGTGATATTCCCCAATTCATATTATAAAAAACATTTTTGAAATTAGGTTTGTAATGATACACTTTTATTTTAGAAGTATCCATTTTCATACCACCTTTCCATAATACATTAAAAGCTTTTGAATCTGTAAATAACAACGATGGTAATCCATCTAAATATCGTGGATTCTTTCTACCCTCACTTCTAGCAGTAAATCCAATTTTATTTGATTCGGATAATTTTAAATTATGTTTAAATTCGTAAAAATTAGGTATATTTTTGTTTTTTATTAAAATATCATATACACCAACCCAAATAGAATGTGTTGCAATTTTGTTAATATCAATTTCCCACACCGAATCCATATAAGGATGTTGTATAAATGAAGCATCTGTTCCAAATTGTGTTTTTATTATATGGTCTACTGAATTATGTAAAATATTCGAATGAATTTTATGTTTATTTTCTTCTATCACTTTCATTGGAGTATAATGACCATGTAATATATTGATTCTCCTTGCTCCTTTACATAGTTCCTCAAACTTTTCTATATTATCTCCATGCCAATGTGCTTCAATAGGAAATTCATAATCTTTATGTCCTTTTGGTTTGTTTCTATGTAAAAGAAGAATAGGTTTTACATCTAATTTAGGAGCAATCAATTCCATCCATAAATTAACCCAAGTATCAGTACCGGCATTTACCCAAGGGCCACCACCAGTAGTATAATACACATCGTAAATCATATATTTATTTTTTTACTATTATAATTCCTGCAAAAGTTGTAGAAAAATCAACAGTTACTCTATTTGCTGAGTTTGTTGTTATAGAATTAGGTAATTCTTGTCTTGAAGTTGCAGTATTCCATGCTTGAACAATTGGATATTGTTCACTCAAGTTGTGGTCTACTGCATATGAAGATGCTCCACTAACGGTTTCTTTATGGGTAGTTAAATCTGTTATTTGTTCTGAACCACTAATAATTCCACTTGGAATATTTGTAAAATTACCATAATTTAAGTAATAAGTTCCATCTTCTCCATCTAATAAGTTTGCATCTGATGCAACACCTTGTACAACGTGTCCACCTTTTGCAACTACTACTCTACCACTTTCAGTTGATGCAAATGTTACAGTTACTTGATTATCATTTGTTGTTACAATTGAATTTGGTATAAAATACCCATCATTTTCATCATATACAGTTACAATTACATTTTTAGTACCAAAGTTGTGAGTTACTACTTTAGAAGATACATTTGTAAAAGTATCGGTTACTGTTGCTGCTTGTTCTACTGTAATTCCTGTTAAATTAGAACCATCACCTTGAAAAGAACCACTAAATGAACCACTTACGGTCATTCCATCTAAATTACTACCACTTATAACACTATCTGCATCTAATTTAGTTTTTACTCTTGCATCTGTATAATAAAGGTTTGTATTTTCAGATAATTGTGAAGTATTGAATCCACTAAGTGATATTTGTGAAGAACCACTAACAGTTCCAGTTGGTAAGTTTGTTACTATATTAGAAACTGTAATTACTTCTGATTCAGAACCTAATTTTCCTAATTTCCAAAAATCATTTGAAGAATCCCATAATAAAGAACCACTTACAGTTGAACTACCAGTTGCATCCTTTACTAAGATACCTCCTGTTGTTTGAGAACCACCATAGTTGAGTTCTAAGGTATTATCTCCTATGTTAACAGTAGTTGAATCAATTGTAGTTGTAGTTCCCTCTACTGAGAGGTTTCCTACAATCGTTATGTTGTTTGAAAATGTTTTGTTACCTGCTATGGTTTCATTACCTGTGAGGTTAACATATCTTGAATCTAGTGAAGTTGTGTAAAAGTGGTAAGTATCTTCTGTGGCTATTTCTCTAATGGAAGGAGTTCCATTATCTTTTTCAAAGTAAATCTTTCCATCGTATGTGTTTATTGCCAACTCACCTAACTCTAAATTAGATGTAGTAGGTTTTCTTCCTTCAACCGATGTTCTTTTTAGCTTTAATACTTGTGCCATATATATGACTTACCTTGTTTATATAATTATCTACCCTAAATAGTATATTACCTTTATATAAAGATATATATATACTATTTAACTTTTTAAAATTTGAATCGTTAAATGAACTCTCTTATTTAAGATAGTTTATTCTTCAATTCATCAATCTGTTTTTGTTGGTCTTTAACTGCTTCGATAAGTAATCCAGTAAGTTTAGCATAATCTACACCCTTAAATCCATTATCTCTATCAGTTACCAACTGTGGTAGAACTTTCTCAACATCTTGTGCAATTACACCAACATTTGGTAATGATTGTTGTAACTCATCTGCATTATCATTCCAATTCCAAGTAACACCTTTAAGTGATTGTACTTTTTCAATTGGATTAGAAATAAGTTCTATATTATCTTTTAATCTTTCATCCGAAGAAGCGTATGCTACAACATCTCCACCTACGTTTAATGCTCCTGCGATACCTACACCACCATCTACAATTAATGCTCCTTCAGTTTTACTTGTTGATGCAGTTGTTGCATCTATGTTAACAGCTGAGGAGAATGATTTAGCTCCTGAGAATGTTTGTGTTCCACTTAAGTGTGCCGTATCTGAATCTAAATTAGCTGATGGTAACACACCTGTTACATCATTTGCTAAATCAATTTGATTTCTTGTAATTACTTGTCCACTTATTGTTATATAATCAGGTGTACCAGTTAAACTTACATTAGTTGAGTTATCAGTTCCTGCTGCATCTACACCTAGATTACCTCTTGCAGTTGATGCGTTTGCTAAATCAGATAAGTTACTTGCTTTAGCTAACTTTGTTCCAACTGTTGTAGTTAAAGCAACTACATCCGAATCTCCATTTGCAATACTTGCTGAAATTTCTCCTAATGTATCTAATGTTGCTGGTGCAGTACCAATTAACTCTGTAAGTTCTGCTTGTACATAAGCAGTAGTTGCTATTTTTGTAGAATCATCATTAGCACTTGGTGTTGTTGATATTGGTGTTCCTGTAAATGTAGGAGAAGCCAAATTAGCTTTCAAATCCAATGCAGTTTGTTGTGCAGTTGAAACTGGTTTAGCAGAATCTGCAGTATTATCTACATTTCCTAAACCTACATCTCCTTTTACTAAAGAAACATCTCCTGTTTTACTTGCTACACTTGTAACAACGTTTACATCTGCAGATGCTTCAATACCATCTAATTTATTTTTTAAAGCAGTTGTAAAGTTGTTATCAGATTGAGTTGCAACTACGAAATCAAGGTTACCATTAGTATCATCATATCCAACAGTAATTCCTGTTTCTGTTCCATCTAACATTCCACCTACGAAATCTTCAACTTGTTCTTGTGTTAGTTGTGTGTTTGTATCTGTATTTGTAGTATAAGATGGTAAACCAAATGTACCGTCATGTTTTAAGAAATGACCGGCTGTTCCTTCCGCTGGTACTAAATTCCCATTACCAGTTCCTATTAAAGTTCTTATTTCTGATGCAGATTGGTCCGCTGTAGCACCTGTTTCGATACCATCTAATTTAGAATGGTCAGCTGTAGTAAAGTTTTCGTCTGTTTGAGATGCAACTGAGAAATCTAATGAATTGCCAGCATCATCATAAGTTACTGTAATACCACTTTCAGTATTACCACTTACCATTCCACCTACTATATCTTGAACTGCTTCTGTTGATAATTGTGTGTTATTTGTTGTAATTGAACCACCTAATGAAATAGCTGAACCATCTATTGTAATTGATGAATTTGTTAAATCATCATTGTTTATAGCACCTGCAGTAATTTCTTGTCCACTTATAGTTAAGTAATCGTTACCAGCTAAAGTTACATCTGTTGAATTATCAGTTCCTGCTGCATCTACACCTAAGTTTGTTCTAGCAGTTCCAGCATTTGCTAAATCAGATAAGTTAGATGCCTTTGCTAACTTAGTACCAACAGTTGTGGTTAAAGAAGTTAGTGCATCTTCATCATCAGATAAAGAAGCTGAAAGTTCACCTAAAGTATCTAAAGTTGAACCAGCGTTTCCTATAATTGTATCTATTCTATCTTGTACGAAAGCAGTTGTTGCTATTTTAGTAGAATCATCTGTACCAGTTTGAGTTGGTGCAGTTGGGTTACTTGTTAAAGCAGCTGATGTAAACATCGTTGCTTTACTTTCATTTGTTACATTTCCTAATCCAACATCACCAGCAGTAGTTGCTTGAGCTCTTAATCCACTATATGTACCACTTTGTGAGAACGCAGCAACATCAGAAATATCAGCTGATGTAATTGAACCACTAAGTACTGCTTCTGTATCTAATTTTGATTTTACAAGTGCATCAGTATATCCAACTTTAGCAGTATTAGCAGTAATTGCTGAAGCTTGTCCACCACTAATAGTTGTAGTATCACCTGCAAGTGCAGTTGATGAAGTTGAACCTAATTGTAAAGTTGTTACTGAACCACCTAGTGAGATAGCCGAACCATCTATTGTTATACTTGAATTTGATAATTTTGAATTAGCTATTGAACCAGCTAATTGAGTATTTGTTATACCACTTACTTGTGATGAACCACTTATAACTCCATCACCTACTGTAAATGTTACTGTTTCATCTGAACTTTGGTTAAGTGTTATTGCACCACCACCATCTAATCCTGCACCTGCAGTAAATGTGATTGTATTATCATTAACACCACCCAATGCTTGTACTTGAGCTGAACCAGATACTACACCACTTGGTAATATCGCTTGTACATCACCTGTGGTTACTGTACCTACTGTTACTATTGAATTATCACCAGCATATGTTCCACCAGCAACAGTTGCCAATGTTGAATTAAATGCTTGTACATCTGAACCAATTTCAACTCCTAAGTTAGTTCTTGCAGTTGAAGCATTTGTTAAATCACTTAAGTTTTGGTCTTTTTGTAGTTTTCCACCTACTGTTGTTGTTAATGCAACTACATCACTATCCCCATTTGCAATACTTGCAGAAATTTCTAATAATGTATCAAACGCTGCGGGTGCACCACCTAATAAATCAGATACTTCTCTTTGTACATACGCAGTTGTTGCGATTTTAGTTGAGTTATCGTTATCAGCTTGTGTTGGTGCAGTTGGATTACCAGTTAATGCTGGTGAAGCAATATCAGCTTTGGTATCAATTTCTGTTTGTTGAGCAGTTGATACTGGTTTGTTAGCATCAGAAGTATTATCTACATTTCCTAATCCTAAATCACTTGGTGTTAAATCTCTTGTTGAAATACTACCATTTGCATCTGTTACTAATCCACTTGTATTTGTTGTTATGTTAAGGTCTAAATCTGATATTACAGTTGCTCCACTTAATGCAGTTGTATCAATATCTATATCATCACCAGCTAAGTTAGTTGGTAATGCATAATTGTTTGCCGATGCAGCAATTCCATCTAGTTTATCTTTTAATACAGTTGTAAAATCATTTTCTGTTTGTGATGTAACTGAGAAATCTAATGAATTACCAGTATCATCATAAGTAACACTAATACCACTTTCGGTATTACCACTTACCATTCCACCTACTATATCTTGAACTTCTTCAGTAGTTAATTCATTATCAGTAGTAGAAAATCCTAATGCTGTAATTTGAGCAGAACCAGATATTACTCCAGCTCTATTAAGAGTTGCAACACCACCGGCAGCAACACTAACATCTCCACTTACATTTGCAAATATTGAATCTTCTATGTTTGAGAATGTTATTTTCTTTTCAGTTCCAGCATCACTAATAAGAAATGTATCAGATTGTTCGACTGAAGCACCACCAACGGCATCTAAAATATCAATGTTAAAACCACTTGCGGCTACACCAGTTAAACTTGAACCATCTCCAACAAATGAACCTGTGAATGAACCAGAATAATTAACAGCTGGTTGTATTCCTTGGTCAACTCCACTTGAGTTTAAGGTTATGGTTTCAAGAGTACCATTCTGTACTTGAAAGGTTATTAAATTGCCATTCTCATCTGATGGGAATTGTAATGAACCTGATATCTTGGGATTATGTATAATCATGTTATTTTTTCCTTATTAATTTTCTTATTATAAATATTGTCTTTTAATTAAAATGTTTCTCCATCAACGGTTGATATAACAGTTGCATTACCTGTTCCTGTAACATCACCTGTTAGAGTTATTTGTGCTGAACCACTAAATACACCAGCTTCGTTTATTTCATCTAATACTCTTGCATCAAATCCACTAATATTTTCTACTTCGATTGAACCACTAACAATGTGACCACCTTTAGCAACTACTACATAACCACTTTCAGGTGCAGGAAATGTAATTAATATATTATCATCATCAATTATTAACACACTTTCTGGAATTATTTGATAATTTGTAGAATCGTATGCTTGAATTATTGCATTTGGTGTAGATAAATTATGGTCTACACTCCAAGATACTGAATTGGTAAATTGCTTTTTTACAGTTGCGTTTTGAGATACTGTTATATTTGTTAATCGTGAACCATCTCCTACGAATGCAGATGCAGTAATAGAACCTGTGATGTTTAGTGAACCACTTAAAGTTCCATCATGGTCAAGTGTTACTAATTCTTTTACATTATCACCAGCAGAACCACTTTTACGAAGAAACACTTTTCCATCCGTTACATTCATTGCCAATTCACCAATTGCTAAATCAGATGTTGTTGGCTTACTACCAGCTGCAATACTTCTTTTAAGTTTAATTATTTGTGCCATTCGTTTGCTTTCCTAGTTTTTTTCTTTTAATTTAGTTACTTCACTTGATAACTCTTTGATACCTTCAATTAATAGTGATATTAATTTATCATATTTTACGGCTTTATAACCATCATCACGAGTATCTACAAGTTCTGGTAATATTTTTTCAATTTCCTGAGCAATTACACCGTAATCGTTGCCTTTATAAATATCTTGTTTTTCCTCATTCCAACTAAAACTGTTACCAGAAATTGAATTTATTTTTTCTATTGGGTTTTTAATCGGTTGAATATTATTTTTTAATCTTTCATCTGATGATGCGTATGCTACAACATCACCACCTACATTCAATGTTCCACCAATACCTACACCACCAGTCACTATAACTGCTCCTTCAGTTTTACTTGTTGATGCAGTTGTGTCAGAGAATGTTTTAGCTCCACTAAATGTTTGTGTTCCACTTAGGTGTGCAGTATCAGAATCTAAATAAGCCGATGCGATTACACTACCATTCCATGTACCACTCGTAATTGTACCAAGAGTATCTACATTAGTTGAACCTTGGTAACCATCCTTCAATCCATCAGGTGTTACTGCTCTTGTTGCATCAGTACCAGTAGTTGTTTCAGCAGTAGTTGCTAATTCTACAATACCTTTGACTGTTACACTTGCATCTGATTCATCACCTGTGTTGGTTCCACTTTGTCCATTTAAGTAAGTTTGATTAATTGCAGTACCTTCCCATACACCTGTTCCGATTGTTCCTAATGTTGTAATTGCATTATCACCAGTATAAGTACTATCGGCAACAGCAGCTAGTGTTGCGTTATAAGCTTGTACATCTGTTCCAATTTCAACTCCTAAGTTTGTTCTTGAAGTTGATGCATCTGCTAAATCTGATAAGTTAGATGCCTTTGCTAATTTTGTTCCTACTTCTGTTACTAAACTTGCAAGTGAACCAGAATCATCTGCTAAAGAAGCAGAAAGTTCACCCAAAGTATCTAATGTAGAACCTGCACTACCAATAACTGTTTCTATTCTATCTTGAACAAACGCAGTTGTTGCAATTTTAGTAGAATCATCACTACCAGCTTGAGTTGGTGCGGTTGGATTGGATGTTAGAGCAGCTGATGTAAACATAGTTGCTTTAGATTCGTTTGTTACATTTCCTAATCCAACATCAGTTGCAGTTGTTGCTTGTGCTCTTAAACTTGCATATGTTCCACTTTGTGAGAACGCTTCAACATCAGAAATATCCGATGAGGATATGGATAAGAACGATTTTACATCTGAAGCTGAACCACTAACAACTTCTTCTGCAGTTAATTTTGTTTTTACTCTTGCATCAGTATAATAAAGATTTGAAGAACCTTCTGATAAATCATTGGTATCTGATGAACTTTCATCTATAAGTTTTATCCAATTACCACCATGTGCATAATATCCTTTGCCAGTTCCATGAACATGAGCAAACATACCATGATATGTACTTGCGGTTGGTAAATCTCCTTCAGTTGAATAAACATTCCCAAAGAGAACTTTATTACCACCCATATCTAAATCACCATTGGTAACAAAATCAATTACTTGAGATGACCCACTTATTACTGTTTCTGCATCTAATTTTGTTTTTACTTTTGCATCACTATATTGATTAATACTAGAGTAGTTTGTAGTTGAAGCAACATCTACTTGAGATGAACCACTTATTACTCCACCTTTAAGATTTGCAGTAATTACATTACCTGCTCTAATTAAATCAACTTGAGTAGTATCATTAAAAGTAAGTGGATTTTCATGAGCCTCTCCCTCTAAAGTATCGATTCTTCCTTCATGGTCCGAAGAAGATGCAAATAATTCTGTTATATCTATATCGTTTGATGAAGTATATGAGTTTAAAGATATTAGATTAGTTACTACACCCTCGTTAAAGTGTACTGAACCAGTATCTAATGATAAACTTCTATTTGTATCAATAGTACCACCACCAGTTAAACCCTTACCACTGCCAATTGTAATACTTGAGTGGTCAATATGTTCGTTTGCTACAAAGTTTGTAGTTGAATCGTGGTCTATTTGTGATGAACCACTAATTACACCTTCTGAATCTAATTTAGTTTTTACATTAGCATCAGTATAGTGAGATAAATCAGAAATCTGAGATTCTGTTATTGTTATTTGAGATGAACCACTAATTACACCATCTGCATCTAATTTAAGTTTTACCTTTGAATCAGAATATTGATTTATTGAAGAATAATTAGTTGTTGCAGTTACATCAACTTGTGATGAACCACTAATTATACCTTCTCCAAGTTCGTTATTATATCGTAAATCTAAATCACTATAAAGTTGAGATGAACCACTAATTACTCCATCTGCATCTAATTTAAGTTTTACATCTGAATCAGTATAATGGTCTAAATCACTTATTTGTGATTCTGTTATTGTTATTTGCGATGAACCACTAACAGTACCAGTTGGTAAATGGTCAATTACTTGTTGAGAACCTGAAACTGTTCCTGTAGGTGCTCCAGCTGCTGAAACTCCACCTAAGAAGTGAGCTGAACCTGTATCTATTGTAAGAGTTGCAGAACCAGTCTGTGCTCCTCCACTTAAACCATTACCTGCAACTACTTCTGTAATATCACCTGCACCGGCTTCTATAAATTGAGCATCTACATAATTTTTAACTGCCTGTGCAGTACCAATTACTTGTGAGTTACCATCATCAATAGAATTTGAATAATGTAAAAAAGCACTTGTACCTAAATCTCGTTTACCTATTAGGTTTGATGAACTTACAAATAAAGCACTAAATTGACTACCAGCTATTTCTGAAAGTGAACTTAATGATAATGCATTGAACGATGGTGAATCTGTTATTTGTAATCCACTATCTACATCAGAATTTACTCCATTAATTGTTGCTCGAATCGTTCCTTGTGATGGAGAACTAAATGCAGAACTACTTAGTACACTATCTCCTAGTTTTGATAGGAAAGTATTACTTAGTTGTTCAGAACCAGATACAACACCACCTTTTAAGTTTGCTGATAGAGTATCATCGGTTAAAATCATATCTATATTCGCACTATCTGATACTGCTAAGTTTGTATCACTCGATATATCAACAGTTTTTAAATAAGAACCACTATCTGCTTCAATTGCTGATAATCTTTGGTCTTGAACTGATTGTTCAGTAGTAATAGAACCAGTTTCAGTTGAAAGTTGGTCTAATCTTGTATTCTGAGTTGTATTTATTGTATCGTTTGAAGATGTATATGAATTTAAAGAATTTAATATTTCTAATGTTTGAGAGGAACCACTAATTACTCCTCTATCATCAAGTGATTCACTAAATCTTGTTTCTGTCCAATAAAGATTACCACCCTCATCTAAATGAGTAGTTGTTGCAGTTCCTAAGAATGAACCACTATGAGCAACCTCATCAGTCATTTTCTGTTTTACATTTTCATCAAAGTTTGTAATTGAATCAGCATTTACTTGCGATGAACCACTTACAATACCACTTGGTATTGATGAAACACTATTATATACTATTTGAGATGAACCACTTACAATACCACTTGGTATTGATGTAATGTTTGAATAACCAACAGATGCTGCAGTTACTCCAGTTAATTCTGAACCATCTCCTTTAAATCCTACTGATGAACTTACTTTTGCATCTAATACGAAAGAAGTTGTGTTATGGTCCCATTTTAATGATTTATTTGCTCCTGCTATTTCAATACCAGCACCATCTGATGCTGCAGAATCTGCAGAACCACTTGCAACTGTAATTAATTTATCTTCAATACTTAATTCTGTTGAAGAAATTTCAACTGCAGAACCTAATACTGTTAAATTACCAGTTACTTGAACATCACCTGTAAAATCTCCATCTGCAAAAGTTACATTATCCGATGTTGATAATCCTTGATTAATTCCATCAAGTGTGGATTTGTTTGAATGTGTATGTGTATCAGATTCTAATGAATCTAATCTACTATCTATTGATGTAGAAAGAGGTCCTTCAATTGTATCTAATCTACTATCTATTGAAGATGAGAATCCATTAAAGTTTTCATTTGATGATGAAAGAATTGTACTTCCACCTAATATTTGGATTGAACCAGATACAACACCACCCTTTAAGTTTGCTGATAGAGTATCATCAGTTAAAATCATATCAACTTGTGAAGTATCACTTACAGCTAAATTTGTATCAGTTGAAATATCAACAGTTTTTAAATAAGAACCACTATCTGCTTCAATAGCACCTAATCGTTGGTCTTGAACTGATTGTTCTGATGTGATAGAACCTGTTTCAGTTGAAAGTTGGTCTAATCTTGAATCTTGTATTCCTTGTTCAGTAGTAATAGAACCAGTTTCAGTTGAAAGTTGGTCTAATCTAGAATTTTGTATTGATTGGGTTGTATTGTTTGAACCAGTATAAGTGTTTAGTGAACTTATATCTGTATGTGATAAATCCGAAATTTGAGATTCGGTAATTGTTATTTGTGATGAACCACTAACGATGCCACTTGGTATGTTTGAAAGTCCTACATAAGAAACTTGTGATGAACCTGATACAATATTACTTGGTATGTTTGAAAGTCCTACATAAGAAACTTGTGATGAACCACTAATTACTGTTTCAGTATCTAATTTTGCTTTTACATTTGAATCAAAGTTTGTAATTGAATCTGCATTTACTTGTGATGACCCACTAAATACATTATCACCACCTATTTCTAAAAAAGAACCTGTTAATTGGTCTGAACCTGATAAAACTCCTGTTCCATCTAATGATAAATTATCAAATGATGCAGAAACCGCAAAAATCTTTTTCCATTTTTTTGTGCTAGAACCTATATCGTAAAGTGCTGATGCAGATGGGATTAAATCAGAATCAAATTGTCCTGATACTGTTATATTATCTTGAATTTCGTTTCCTAAAATAATATTACCACCAATTGTTAAGTCATTGGTAACTGATATGTTTGATGCAGTGATATCGCCAGTAAAATTAATGTCACCAGTATTCGAACCAAGTTTTACTAAAGTAATACTTGATGACCCATCTCCTATATGTAAGGTATCACTATCTGTTTTAAAGAACGGTTCTGATTCTACTAATGAAGGTATTGTCGTACCTCTTCTAAATTTTAATGTATAAACTGCCATTTAATTATGTTATCTTTTTTATATTACTAATAAATATAATGCATTAGGATTTTGGGTATTTATTATACTATCATCCACCTATATAAATATAAAAAAATAAAAAGTATAAAAAAAATCCCCCAAGTTACCAAGGGGGATTGATTTATTAAGGTATATTCCTATTAGAATGTACCACCATCTATCTCGTTTGAAGCAACGAATGATGAACCATTCCATTGAATTACATCACCAGCAGTTGAAGCTGCTACTGATTCGATTGATTTGTTTGAATCAAAGTAAACAAATGAGTTAGCAGTTGCAGCATTGATTCTCAATTCTGCAGTTCCACCAATTGTTACATCTGTACCATCATCCGTAATTAATGAATCAACTAATAATCCATTAGAATCAGCTTTAAGTACTGTGTTAGCAGTAGGAGATGCATTTAATAATGCAATTTCCTTCTCACTTCCAAGTGCACCAGCCATCCAATAATCAGATGATGCATCCCATAGTAAAGAACCACTTGTAGTTCCACCACCATCAACATCACTTACTAAAATACCAGCATCACCAGCAGTTCCAGCATAGTTAAGTTCAATAATTCTATCACCAATGTTTACAGTTGTAGAATCAATAGTTGTAGTTGTACCTTCAACATTTAAGTTTCCAGTTACAGTTACATTACCACTAAGTGTTGGGTTAGTTGGAATTCCAACAGTAACCGTTACATCGTTACCAACTTTTGCAGTTGAAACTTCGATTTCATTAGCAGTACCAACGATATCTAAATCATCAGCTAATAAATCAACATCAGCAGTATTAACTGTTAAGTTAGTTGCTAATCCTGTCAATCCACTACCATCTCCTACGAAAGAACCAGTAAATGTAGAATCTCCGGCAACATTACCGAAATCATCTCCACTAACTCTACCAGTACCGAAATCAGTTGCCTGATTTGATAAAGCAGATACTACATTAGATGAAGTAGCAGATACTTTAGCAGTATTCGCAGTAATTGCAGATGCTTGTGCTCCACTTATAGTTGTTGTTGAACTTGCTAAATAATCAGTAGTATCAAATGCTTTTACATCTGCTAAGTTAGTTACTTCTGAATCCATTAAGGCTCCAGCAGCAGTTACATTAGTAGCATCAGTTACATCAGCACCAGCTTCAATACCATCTAATTTATCGTGATGAGTTGTACTCATTAAACCAGCGATTGAATCAGATGCTTCAGCGATTATAACATTATCACCATCTGATGAATTAATTGTTATTTGTCCTGTTGCAGTTGTTGATGATAAGTTAGTAGATACGTTAGATACCTTAGCGTTATTTGCAGTATGTTCATCAAATATTGTTTTTGACATTACACCCGATACACTTGTTGTAGCAACAGGTATAACTGCATTAGTACCATCTGAAGAAACTATTGTTCTAGCATCAGTTGTACCTGTTATAGATAAATCTGTACTTACGTTTGTTACTTTAGCAGTATTCGCAGTAATTGCAGATGCTTGAGCTCCACTAATAGTTGTAGTATCACCCGCAAGTGCAGTAGAACTTGAAGTTCCCAATTGTAAAGTTGTTACTGAACCACCAAGTGAAATAGCTGAACCATCTATTGTTATAGAAGAGTTTGCTAATTTATTATTTGCAATTGAACCAGCTAATTTATCGTTAGATATAGAACCAGCTAATTTATCATTTGATATTGAACCAGCCAATTGTGAATTTGTAATTCCTGATACTTGTGCAGAACCAGAGAATACTCCATCACCATTTGCAACTAATACTTTAGATTCTGAACCACTTGCTCCAGCAATCCATTGGTTAGTTGTACCATTCCATAATAATGAACCACTTGCAGGACCATTTGAATCATGTACTTCTAAACCACCAAGTGCTGCTCCACTACCATTAAGAGCTAAAATGTTATCTCCTAATACAACAGTAGTTGAATCAACTGATGTAGTTGTTCCTTGTACTTCTAAATTACCAACAACTGTTAAATCGTTTCCGATTGTTACATCATCAGGTAAACTTAATGTTACTTTTACATCATTACCAACTTTAGTTACTGCAGTTGCGATTTCATTTGCAGTTCCTAAGAATTGTAAATCATCTGCAATTAAATCTACGTTTTGAGTTCCACTATCACCATCAACAGTTAAGTTAGTTGCTAATCCAGTTAAACCACTACCATCTCCAACAAATGAACCTGTAAATGTAGATGTTCCAGCTGAATCACCAAAATCATCACCACTAACTCTACCACTACCGAAATCAGTTGCCTGATTTGATAAAGCAGATACTACATTAGATGAAGTAGCAGATACTTTAGCAGTATTCGCAGTAATTGCTGATGCTTGTTCTGAACTAATTCCAGTTTTAGCAGTGTTAGCATCTATTTCATCAAATAATCCTGGTGATAATAAACCAGAAACCGATGTTGTTGCTATTGGTATGATTGCATTAGTACCATCTGAAGATTCTATCGTTCTAGCTCCAGATGTACCACTAATACTTAAATCAGTTGATACGTTTGTTACTTTAGCAGTATTCGCAGTAATTGCTGATGCTTGTCCACCAGTTATAGTAGTAGTATCTCCAGCAAGTGCAGTTGATGAACTTGTACCTAATTGTAAAGTTGTTACTGAACCTCCTAATGAGATAGCAGAACCATCTATTGTTATACTTGAGTTTGCTAAATTAGCATTTGCAATTGCAGTACCATTCCATACACCGGCAGTAATTGTACCTAATGTTGTTATTGAACTTGCTCCTGTAAATCCTGTTTTATCAGCAGATTGTAATACTACTTGTGAGGAACCAGATACAATACCTGTTCCACCTGTTTGAGGAGATGCTTTAACTTCGACGTTTCCACCTTTGTTTAAGATATATAATTTTTCATCATCTGTATCGAAGAAGGGAATACCATCAACATGAGTGTTGTAGTCTGTTCCACTTAAATTCGGTACGGTTGTTCCTTGTAATATTTTGTTTACAGGACTCGCCGTTGAACCATCGATACCAACAAATACTAAATCAGCTCCATTGGCAATCGTTCCAAGACCACTTGAACCAGTAACAACTAACAGTTCACCTGCTCTTGTTGTTGCATCTTTCAGGCCTTCGAGATTACCTCTTCTGTGCTTAATAATTTGTGCCATTTTTAATTTTTTCCTTTTTTTGTTAAAATGTTAATTTAAAATAATTTTTTGTTAAATAACCTTTATTGAATTTTATTTATGTAACCATTTGTTCAACGGGAATATTCCCATAATTAAAACACTATATAGTGTTTGTTACTTTTATAAATATGATGAGAATTTTTAATACTAAAAAGTTTCTCCATCTATTTCTACTTTTTGAACTCCACTCACAAAATGAGCAGAACCTGTACTTACGTTTATACCACTTGAATTTAAAACAATTCCATCACCTGGGTCTAATTCTAATACAACATTACCACTTGATGCACCGCCTGTAATTCCTTCATCAGATGTGAATACTGCGGTAATATCTCCACCACCTCCTCCACCTCCTCCTTCAAGAGAAGATAGGTCTATTGACATAGATGTTTGAGGAGAACCTACTAAGTTTTGTCCGAAGAAAGTAAGAACCGATGTTCCAGTATCAAATGATGCTGAAGTAAATGAACCACTATCGAAAGAAAATTGAGAAAAAGATACTGTATCTTCGAATGTACTTACATAATCTGCTAAAGTTACATTAGCTTTATATAAAGAACCACTATCTTCTACATAAACGATTTGTCCATCTGAAAAATGATTTACAGATGTTGAATTCATTACAGTAGAGGTATAAATCTTAAATGCACCCTTAATTCTCTGAATATCAGCGAATACATCATTCGCTGCTATTGCTGCTGAATTTAACTGTAATTTTGAACTAACACTAATTGGCATTTTATTTTTCTTTCTTTTATATCCTTATTTTATAAATATTAAAAATCTCCAAGTGAACCACTACTTGCAATTACTTTTAATCTCATTGTTGTTGCTGAGTTCTGTCCTACTGTTCCTATTACATTCCACTCATCAAACCCATCTTTTGTTGAATCTAACACAATAGATTGTATTACTGTTGGTGAAGCTCCTAAAGGTGCACTCGTTCCATCTGCATATTCTACTAAAACATACTCTCCAGTCGTACTTCCACCAAATCCATCTGTCATAGATGTAGGTACACCTAACATTGATGAACCACTTGGGAAAACTATGATTGTTTGTACTCCACCTGCCCAACTCATAGCTCCAGCTGATGCAGATATTGCTGTATTTAAATCAGAACCACTTACTGTTGCTGCTAATGTTGCGGTTTTTCCACCTGCTAATGAAATACTTGTACTTCCTATATCACCTGCTTTAAATTTATAGTATGGTGATGCAGTATTTGTAGTATATGCAGTTACTTGAGGTGGAGAATCACTATTTACAGTACTTGCACCCATTACACCATTATAGTTTGCACTAAATCCTGCATTTGAACCAAAATTAGAATAGTAAATATAAATTTCACCATTATTTGCTGATGCATCAACTGTTATTGTTTCATTTGATAATGTTACTGATTCTGAATAACTATCTGCTACTGTTATGTCAATTGTATATGTTCCTGCCGATAAACTTGTATTCGGTTGTATTGTAAATGGAGATGAACTACCACTTACTTGGAAACTTGAACCATGTGTACCACCGATTGTTAAAGTAAATGGTGAATTTGATTCAGTATCGGATACTGTTACTAAACCTGCAGTTGAACCATTGGTTGCGTTATCAGCTTCATAATTTGAAGATGAAACGAATGATGCTGCTGGTGATTGATTACCAAATACTGTTAAAGTTACAGAACCACTACCAATATTACCATATTCATCTTGGAATGTTATATCTGAATTTATAGTATCTCCACTTTGTGTTACCGAACCACTTAAATTTACACCTAAAGTTAAAGCCCCACTACTATTAACTAATATAGCAGGATTAGATGAAGTAAATGATTGAACTGATGGTGAACCATATGATGGAGAATATGAAACATCTAAATCAGATGGGTTTCCATTGTTAAAACCAGTTGCATCTCTTAATACATCACCACTTAATGCAGATTCAATAATATATGATGTTGTATCTCCTCCTAAAGTACCTGTATCGGCTTGTGTTATTACTAATGAACCACTTACAACTCGTGTATTAAATCCATGTTCATCTTTTAATGTTACTTCCCAAGGGTAAGTTCCACTTGGAACTGATATATTGTTTGCATTTAAACGCATATTAGGTGTTGAAACCGATGGTGTGAAATACGTTGAGTTATAACTTGACCAAGTTAAGCCAGAATTTGGCATTGAATCACTTTCAGTATCAGATATTGTTAATTCTAATACTTCAACGGAACCAGTTGCTTGATTTGTGTTTTCAAATTGAGTTGATATTGAACTTGTAGTTGGTGCATTGTTAGTTGTTACATTAACTGATATAGAACCACTACCTACATTACCATGTTGGTCTGCCCAAGTTATATTAGAGGTGATTGAATCTCCACTTGTTTCACTACTTCCACTTATGTTTGTTCCAACTGATAAATTACCACTTGAATTTACAGAAACAAATGCATTTGATGAAGTAAACTCTTGTACAACTTGTGAACCATAGTTAGGTGAATAAGAAACCGATAAATCTCCTTGTGTTCCTGTTCTACCATTTGAATTAGTTACTATATTGTTACCATTTACAGCAGATTCTATAACATAGAACGTACCATTTGGTGATAACGTACCTAAATTAGCTTCTGCTATTGTTATTTCTCTTTCATATTGTGATACTTCACTAAATTGGTCAAATACTGAAGCAGTATATGAGTAAGTTCCACTATCTAAATCAGAAACCGCAGTTAATTGAATAGATGATGTGTTAGAATTTTGTGATTCGATGTTAAATTTGTTAGCATCTGTACCACTTAAACTCATACTGAATGGAGTATCTGATTCTTCATCAGTAATTGTTAAAGATGTTATCAATGCACTTGATGTTGCTTGGTTTGTATTGTAAACTCCACTATTATTAGTGAACGATGCACTTGGATGTGAGTTTGCAAATACATTTACTGTTAAACTACC
>Ga0228666_1000559_pt1 | contig 20160 bp, 14 predicted proteins | sample 80DmetaG_FD_182702 | JGI IMG/M metagenome (GOLD analysis project Ga0228666, IMG submission 182702) | Seawater microbial communities from Monterey Bay, California, United States - 80D | ecosystem: Environmental > Aquatic > Marine > Coastal | place: USA: California | collected 2016-10-11 | reverse complement strand
GCACAAACAAAGATTGTGCTTGCTTCTGGAGCATATGATCTAAAGTATCCGTTGATGCAAGGCCGATTGCAAATCGACGTTTTCACGTATATGCGGAAGGAGTTCATTCTCCCATCTTACAAACTGGACTATGTATCCTCATATCTCATTAGTGACAAGGTTGTTTCATTTGAAAACAAAGAGCAAACAAACCGATGTGAAATTGTCACCAAAAATATCAAGGGTATTACATTGAACTGCTTTGTTCACTTCGAAATCAATAATCATTCTAGCGAAACATACAATAATGGAGAAAAGTTCAAGGTGATTGGCTTGACAAAAAACGGCTTTACAATTGAAGGTGTTTTGTCGGAAAATCTGAAAGAAGAAAATATTCAATGGGGTCTTGCAAAAGACGACGTAACTCCTCAAGATATCTTTCGAATGACAAATGAAGGACCCGATGAAAAAGGGGTCATTGCAAAATATTGTATTCAAGATTGTAATCTAGTTCATCAAATATTCCAAAAAGTTGATATTATGACGACTTATATCGAGATGTCAAAGATTTGTTCAGTTCCAATTAGTTTCCTCATGCTTCGTGGTCAAGGTATTAAACTCACTTCGTACATTGCTAAAAAATGCAGAGAAAAAGATACACTTATGCCGCTAATTAGTGTTGGAAATGCATATGATTTGTATGAAGGTGCGATTGTACTTGAACCCAAAACAGGTCTTTATCTTGACAATCCAGTGGCTTGTGTAGATTATAGTTCTCTGTATCCGTCGTCTATTATTTCTGAAAATATTTCACACGACTCTAAAGTGTGGACGAAAGAATATGAACTTGATGGAAATATTGCAGTCGACAACAAAGGTAATAAAAGGATTTGCGGAATTGTCGACAAACATGGCAATTTCAAATATGACAACTTGCCTGGCTACAAATATGTAGACATCAAATATGATACATTCTCGTTCAAACGTCTTGGTGGAACAAGCAGTAAACGTACAAAAGTATTGACTGGATACAAAATATGCAGATATGCTCAGTTTCCTAATAATGAACGCGCAATTTTACCGTCTATTCTACAAGAACTGTTGCATGCTCGTAAAACGACTAAAAAACAAATGGCAAAGGAAAGTGATCCATTCATGAAAAATATTTACGATAAACGACAGGCATCAATCAAAGTGACTGCTAATAGTTTGTATGGACAATGTGGTGCTAAAACAAGCACATTTTATGAAATGGATATTGCCGCATCGACAACAGCAACCGGAAGAAAGTTGCTCATTTACGCGAAGGATATGATCGAAAAAGTGTATAATAATATTGATATCGAGACTAGACACGGTAGTATGAAAGTGAATGCTGAATATATTTATGGTGATTCGGTTGCAAATTATACTCCGGTTTACATCAAATATAACAATAAAATAGATATTCTACAAATCGATGAAATTGGAAATAAATATGGTGATAATAACTGGAAACAATGTATCGAACCGGGTAAACAAGAAAAAGAATATATTGATTTGTCGGATAAAATGATTTTCACTTGGACTGATACTTCGTGGACACGACTAAATACAATCATTCGTCATAAACTATGTGATACGAAAAAAATGATGCGAGTTCTCACACATACAGGATGTGTAGATGTGACCGATGATCATTCGCTCATAACAAGTGATAATGTCGAGATTTCTCCCAAAGAATGCAAAATCGGTACATCGTTATTACATTCTCCATGTATCATGGATAAAGACTATTATTCTGAACAAGATACAACAACAATAAATGAGAATATGGCTAGAGTATACGGGTTCTTCTTTGGTGATGGTTCTTGTGGTAGTTATCACTGTGAAAGTGGCAAGAAATGCTCCTGGGCATTGAACAACAGTTCTTTGGAATTGTTGAATAAATACAAAGTTCTATGTGAAAGAGAATATCCGCAATTTGAATGGAAAATATACAACACAATGAACTCATCAGGAGTATACAAACTATCATTTGTATCAAATAATAATTATGGTAAAAATGTTGATTTCATCAATAATTATCATTCGCTAATGTATTTCCAAACGTGTAAGGTGATACCAGATGCAGTACTAAATGGTAGCATTGAGGTTAGAGAAGCCTTCTTGGAAGGTCTTTATGATGCAGATGGAGATAAAAGTGATATAGTAAATCGTATTGACCAAAAACATCAACTAAGTTGTGCACAAATCACATATTTAATTCAAAGTCTTGGATACAATGTATCCCTGAATTCGAGGGATGATAAACCAAATATATACAGGATGAATTACACAATGAATAAACAGCGTCGTGAACCGTTGAAAATCAAAAAAATATCGGTAGTGTCAGACTATCAAGACTACGTATATGACCTTACCACTGAAAATCATCATTTTGCCGCCGGCATTGGAAATATGATTGTACATAATACAGACTCAGTATTCTTTACATTTAATCTTAAAGATTCCAAAACAAAGAAAGATGTACGTGGCAAAAAAGCATTGGAAGTAACAATCGACTTGGCGAAAGATGCAGGAGAACTTGCAACCGGGCATCTGAAGGACCCACACGATTTGGAATATGAAAAGACGTTTATGCCATTTTGCCTTATTTCCAAAAAGAGGTACGTAGGTTTGCTTTACGAAGAAGATCCAAACAAGTGTAAGAGAAAATCGATGGGTATTGTTCTCAAGCGCCGAGATAATGCCCCGATTGTCAAAGACGTTTATGGTGGTATAATTGATATATTGATGAAAGAACAAAATATTGAGAAATCGATAGACTTCCTTGACAACATGCTTCAAAAGATTGTCAACGAAGAAATTGATATGGAAAAATTGGTCATTAGCAAATCTTTGCGCTCATTTTATAAATGTCCACAACAGATTGCGCATAAAGTATTAGCAGATCGGATTGGTGTTCGTGAACCAGGAAACAAGCCTCGCGCGGGAGATCGCATTCCTTATGTGTACATTTATTCTAAAAACAAAAAAGAATTACAGGGCAATAAAATCGAACACCCTGATTACATAATGCAACAAAAACTAAAAATAGACTACGGTTTCTACATCACTAATCAGATTATGAAACCAGTAGCACAAATATATTCACTTGTTCTCTTTGACATAGCTGCATTCAAACGCAAATCTACTTCATTCAAAAACAAAATCAATACATTAATGCAAAACTCTGAAGATGAGGCTAAGACCCTAAAGAAAATACAGACGCTCAAAGATAAAGAAGTCGAAACATTGTTGTTCAAGAAATATATTACTATCAACAACAATAAAGCTCAAAACAATACCATGATTACAGACTTCTTCAAATAGAAGAAGAAAACTAACTTATTAATTATCGAGAATATTATCTAAATACCACCTAGAAGCTAAGTACGGTCCGGTACTATCTTTGTGATTACTTCCCACCATCTTGAGATTAGGACCCTCATTCATAATCATTTGTATTTCTCTATTTCCAATAGCATAGCTGTAATATCTTAAAGCTGACAACAAACCGGCCGGTCCATTGAAACTATCACCTACATAAATATCACCGTAGTTTTGTTTGAATACCCCTTTTGTAGTATGTCGTTTCGACAAGACACCATTTATGTAAACATCTAATATTCGATTTTGAACTCTGATTGTAACATTGACCCATTTCTGAATAGGAATATTTTTAATTACTACCTTTTCAACATTGTCAATACCCGCTTCAATGTCGTTTTTGTCTTCATCGGATAAAAATGTTGTCATAGTAACTGTAATCGTGTTATCTCGAGGGTTGGTTTCATCCCACAAGTACAAACCAGGCGCATCCGTCGCAAAACGTTGTTCGGTATTACTTTTACCTCCTTTTGCAAAAAACCGCTTAGGCTCGCTAGCTGAACCAGTGTTAACGTTTTCGATATATATCCACGTATTCCATGAAAATTCCATTCCCTGATTTTCATTTATGGAACGTAATATTGGTTTTGACTCTGAAACAGAGGGGTTCACTTGATACATCGAGAGAGAGGTAGTATTCACCATACCATCGATTACGATTGGATTTTTATTAGGAGCGACGAAAAGCGACAAGATGTATACTCCTAAACGAAGTGCAAGTCCAAACAATATAAATGTGAAAATAATAAATACAAATTTGGACACTGTCTGATTTTTTCCCGAAAAATCCTTTGCCGTCTCGCCTACTATATCTCCCGACTTCTTAACGCTTTCGAGTAATTCAGACTTGTTTGCAGCAGCCTTCAAACTATCGACTTTGTTTTGCAAACCTGACGAGAGACCATTTGCAGCGTTGCTGGCAGATTTTGCTATCTCATTGCCTTTTGCCTTGACATCCACCACTGCATTCTTTAATTTTTCTGCAAAACCACGATTGTTGTCTGCCTTCGAATTTCCGTTCGAAGTTTTGTTCTGATTTCGGTTCGAGTTTCCGTTATTATTTATCTTTAACATTAATTATATATACTATCAATATAAATCTATAGTATATTGTTACATTTAGAAAATCGAAAACTTATTACGCTCGACATTGTCTTCGTAAAATGTAACGGATAAATTGTATTTATTGAGAGCACTTGCAAACATATCGCCAAAACCTCCTCGGTAAATCTTCCATGCTTTAGCAGGCGTAATGAAATATGGGTAGTATTGCGTCTTTGCGATGTATCCTCCAAAACCTTGCTCATTTCCTACTTCAATGCCGCCATTATGTTTTGCATTAATGATATTCTTAAATGGTCTAGACTTCACTAATTTACCGTTAATGTAAACGTCAAGTGTACGGTTATTAAATGTCACCACAATATTAACCCATTTTTGAATATTTATATTCTCGATTGTTATCTCTTCGGTTAAACTGTCTCCGTATTCTTCTTTGATTTGTTTATCTATGTCTTTTACGCTACTTTCTTCTGTTTTTTGTTTTGTCTTTGCGATTTGTTTTTCAGAACCAGCATTTTCTTTCTTCATTTCTATTTTTTCTTCATCGGGCAAACGCAAATCATCATCTGCATCGCCGTCACTTACAACATTTACAGAAATAGTGAGATCGTTCTTATAAGCATCTAATACAATGGTCGGAAAGTTATCATCTTCGTCTTCCGGTTTCACTACAACCTTTTCAGTACCATAAGAAACGTTCCAATCATCTATGTATATCCAAGTACTGATGCCGATTGGCCCGTCTGTTTTTTTAATTGCATCTTTGTCAATGATATTCACATCTGTCGCCTTCTCGGGTGTAGAAAGTATTTCATTGTGGTCTTTAAACATTGGGAGCTTAAAAAACAGATAACTGCCTATAACAAAACAAAACGCAATCAGAATTATTTTCATTTTGCCCTGAACACTATTTGAAAATAACAAATACACGCCGACTACCAATATTAGTAGGAGCATTAATTGTATCAACGTAGATAGTTTCATTTTTTTACTATATATATTAATACTAAATATATTAATATTAATATTAATATTATAATTTTTATTTGTCAGCAAAACAAGGTCTTTCATTGTTTCTGTATATATCACTTATGTGATTGAGTGTTAATGGCTTTTCATGATAACTAACTCCGCAAATGCCACAATTATCGAGTTTGTCTTCACTGCTACCAAATTGTAGAAATGCCTTTTCAATGTAAGGCGACACTCCATCAGTGGAAGATACTAGATTGTTGTTGACAAATATATCAAGGGTACCATAACTGAAGTTTATTACAAACAAATTCCATCGTTGAAATAAGATTTCCTTTGTCTCATAAATGTGTTTGTCGCTACATTTGAACATTTGTCTATCATTCGGTTGCTCATCATCGTACAACGGATTGCGCTCACAGTGCCTAATCGTCGTTACTACTGTTTCTTTATCGTAATCATAATATATCTTTGGATTATCCGAGTACGTCATAATTAATCCAGTACTTTCTTTGTCTCGCGGGGTTTGAAGAGATGCGTCAAAGTATACCCAAAAACTCAATGCATAGTGATAGTTTGGGTCTTTAATATTGTTACTACGATTGATCATTTCCACAAGCTTACTTGATCTTTGGTGTATAAATCTGCTGCTGTTATTGTTATACTCCTTGATCATGTTCAACAAATATGGATTTTTTTTGTCTTGTCCGCTATTGACAATACCTTCAATGTATTTTTGGAACTCCGACGGGTCACTAAAATCGTCAATAGATGCATCTTTTTCCATAGCCTTCTTTACAAGATCTTTTTCGTAGTCATCGAGACTATCATAACCATTTTTTTCAAAGTTTATTCTCTTATCCAACTTGTGTATTTTTTCATCAAAGTTTTCTACAGCGTTGTCTTCTAAATAATTTTTAAATTCATTATTTGCTTTCAACATTTGTCTTGTTGCCATTGGTTTGTTTTCGATTATCTTTTCATTTAATTCGTCCTGTGATAAATACACTAGTTCTCTATTGAGAGTTTTCGGCGATGATATTAGTGGCACACCATTTACTCGTTTCAACTTGTCAATTATAAACGGGACAATGTAAAATGATATGATAAATACTAATATTGCAGATATTAGCATAAACGTCGATGATGGTAATCCAGATACCTCACTCTTAATCAGCCTAAGAAAATCTGTTAATAGACATGGTATGAGAAAAATAATATTTTTGATGAGCCCGGATATTGTACCCCTTTCAAGTTCGCTATAATCAAACGTTGCCAACTGTGCAGATAAAATTGTTGACAAAATTAATATAACCATAACAACTGACATTGAAATCGAGACAAAAGCAGAATAATACAGAACTTTGTTTGACACCATGAATAATATAAGAAAAATCAAGAATATACACATGTAAAAGGATATCTCGGAAATAAGTAGACCGAACAACTCCGATCTAAATACTAACTTTTCTAAATTAAAAATTATATTCATTAGGCATGTAAAAAATAATAAAATAGTAGTGAGAATTGTTATTCTTGGAAACTTATCAAATATTTTCATATTTAACACATTTAGCAAATACAGAAGCGGAACAACAAGGACAAAGATTTGCGCCGCTGTATTATAAATGTATCGCCGCGAAGAACTCATTGCAACTATAAAATAACACTATAATATTTATGAAAAAGAATTATAAAAAATGATAACAACTCATTGTACTATCATTAATCCATAGCACCATTATCACCATTAGAACAAAAACTAGAAGTTTTCAAATGCGGTTTTTTGACCATGGCATTCGCGACATAATGCTTCTAGATTAGTGACTTCATTCGTTCCTCCATTTTCAAGTCGTAAAACGTGATCAACTTCAAACGTATGATTGAGTTTTTGTTCACATTTATTACATTTCCAGTTTTGTTGAGAGGCGACAAACTTCTTTTTGGTTTCGCTCACTGAGCGTTTATTTGATTTCGATCCAGAGTTCATAATTTTAGATGCAGACATTTCATATTTTTTGCCTACTGACGATGCATTTGTCTCCAAAAAGGGGGTTATCATATCTTTGGACGTCTTATCGATTGGCATTGTCTTTATAAACGAGTTTATTGTACTTAGGTTTTCATAGGACATTTTTGGCGACTTTTTCATTATTGACAATGCACCAACCCCCATTATCATAACAATACCAATTTTATAATATTTTTTGTATCCTTTCAATTTGGTAAATAAATTTTTTTCGTAATATATATTGTAGATAACAATAGAACAAATCGCTATAATCCACAGTCTTGGCGTCATTATATTATACCCGATATATTCTTTTCTGAAAACAAATAGTAAAATGTTCCCAAAGTTATGACAAGTAAAAACAAAATGAAACTGTGTATATTATTTTGTCTTTCTTTTCTAATATAATATTCGTGACTGAATATTCTAAATTCAATATTTCTATAGAACTCTGAATAAGAAACAAAAGAAGTTTTGTACTTCATACAAAAGTCCTTGTATATGTTGTAACACAGTACTCTGAAAGACGACTGTTTGTCAATATTTGATGTTATATCAGTATTGTAAATTATTTTGTACAATATATCTTGCGTTTCATTGTCAAAAAAGAAAAAAGGAAGGGTATGAAAATAATCCTTCACCTTTTTTTTGTTGGATTTGGTTGCAGTATAGAAATATCCCATTTGCGATAATGTATTCTTAATATGTTCGCGAACAAAATACTTATTTTTGGAATAGTACATTCAAATGTATATATTAATATTATAAATTAAACAGTCATTCTAATGAAAATATAACGTTAGAAATAATTAGTATGAATGAGGATAAAACCCCGAAACATCTTTGGAAGAAAAGAACCATTTGTAATAATTGTGGTGTGCATGGACACATGTTTTTTTCGTGCAAACGTCCAATTATGAGTTTTGGTATAATATGTTATCGAATAAATCCCGAAAATAATATGAAGATCGAATATTTGATGATTAGAAGAAAAGACACTCTTGGATATGTTGAATTTTTGAGGGGAAAATATAATATTCATAATGATTTTCACATCAGACAATTAGTGCAAGAAATGACATTTTATGAAATTAATGGTATTTTGACGAACGATTACTCGCAACTCTGGTCCAATCTATGGAACAAGAAAAACGAGTCTTATGATCAAAAAATCGCGGAAAAGTTTAATTACATAAAAAATGAGAAGACATGTTTATTGAAAACCCCAAATGCATGGCAAGAACCTGAATGGGGCTTTCCAAAAGGCAGGCGAAACAATCGTGAAAGTGATTATGAATGTTCTATTAGAGAGTTTGAAGAAGAGACCGGATATAGTTCAAAAAATTTAATTGTAATTAAAAATGCTGGGTTTGTAGAAGAAGTATTCACCGGGTCAAATGCAAAGTCATACAAGCACAAATACTATATATGTAAAATGGAATATAAAAAAACACTTTCTTGCGATAATTATCAAACAGATGAAGTTGGTGACTTGAGATGGTTTACTCTAGAAGAGTGTTTGTCGAAGATACGAAAATATAATTATGAAAAAATATCTATGATTAAAAATATAGATTTATTGATAAATAATGACAACTATATATAATAATGTCACTCAAAGGTGAAACATCAATAAAACTTAAATATCCGCTTGTAGGTGATAAAGATTTTCAAAAATCGATATTCTTGAAAAAAGAATTCAGACATAAGTATTCTGCAAAAGATGGAGATATTGTAGAAATGGATACCAAAGGCGAGTTATGTCAACAAGATAACTTTGCACTTTCACCACACCAAGAGTTTATCAAAAACTTCTTACATCCAACAACACCATATAACGGTGTTTTGTTGTATCATGGTATGGGTTCCGGTAAAACATGTAGTGCAATTGGCGTTGCTGAGCAATTCCGAAAATACAATCAATACGACAAAACATTCAAAAAAATCTTTATTGTGGCGTCTCCTAACGTGCAAGAAAACTTCAAACTTCAATTGTTTGATGATAACAAGTTGACTAAAGACAATGGTGTATGGAATATTGATGGCTGCCTAGGAAGCGCTTTCTTAACTGAGCTGAAAGACTATGATATTCAAAACATGAGCAAAGAAGAAATAGTCAACAAAATTAATCGAATAATTAAAAAGAGTTATTTGTTTCTTGGATATGAAAAACTGGCGAATATTATTGCTAAAGTGGTTTCGAATACAAGGTCAATAAATGAACAAGATGAGAAAAAACTAATTTCAAGGAAACTTGGAAGATTATTTGAAAACTCGTTAATTGTCATAGATGAAGCACACAACGTGCGACTAACCGGAAGTGACAAAGAAAAGAAAACGGCCAAGATGTTGGAACTATTAACATCCCATGTAAAACGTAATAAAATACTTTTATTGACTGGAACGCCAATGTATAATGACGCGCGAGAGATTATTTACTTATTGAACCTTTTAAGGAAGAACGACGGACTAAGTAAGATTAGCATGAAATCCGTTTTTGACGGTGAAGGAAATATGATTTCTGGAAGAGATAATGAAAATTCAGGAGAACGCGAATTGATTGAAAAAGCGACAGGATATATTTCTTACGTTCGAGGTGAAAATCCATATAATTTTCCTTTCAAAGTTTTTCCTCGCGACTACAATAGTAAGTCCAGTATCACAAACTATAGATATCCAACTACACAACACAATGATACCAAAATAGATACACCTATCACGTTTCTTGATCTATACGTCAACGAGTTGGGCGAGTTTCAAAAAAACGGATATCAGTCATTTAAAATGCGCGCGACGAAGAAAAATCCATCTGTAACTCTAAAAAACAATTCTGGATATAAAGAACTAAGAGAGTCATTGTATTCATTGAATATATGTTATCCAAACCCTAATAAAGATGATGAATATTTAACAGGAAAGTCTGGTCTATTGTCGGTTGTAATGAGACAAGACAATAACAAATTTTCGTATATTGATCAAGAGAGACGTTTTTTTAATATGAGTGTAATCGGCGAATACAGCAAAAAAATAAAAACAATATTAGAACAAATTCAAAAATGTGACGGTATTGTTCTAATTTATTCTCAATACATTGATGCTGGTCTTCTTCCTATTGCATTTGCTCTTGAAGAACTCGGAATGAGCCGTATTGAACGTGGACATAATTTATTTTCTCCTGGAACAGTTGAGAAAGGTTCAGAAAATATGAAGTATGCTATGATTACAGGTGATATCAGATATAGCCCAAATAATAACAAAGAGCTTGCAAGAATTAATGACAAATCCAATATATTAGGAAATAAATGCAAAGTGGTCCTCATATCCCAAGCGGGAAGTGAAGGGATTGATTTTAAAAATTTACGACAAGTTCATATCTTAGAACCATGGTTCAATTTAAATCGGGTTGAACAGATTATAGGGAGAGCAATCCGATATTGCAGTCATCAAAAATTGCCTTTGAAACAAAGAAATTGTCAAATTTTTTTACACGCGTCTTATATTGACGATGTGCAAGAATGTGCCGATATGTATATTTATAGAAAATGTGAAGAAAAGTCCAAGAAAATTGGAAAGGTTCAGCGTTTACTGAAATCAATCAGTCTAGATTGTCTTTTAAATCAGTCACAAAATACATTTGCAAATCTTGATCAGGTTTTGGATATACAACTGTCTACAGGTGAAACAATTAAATACAATATCCAGGACAAACCATTTTCATTGACATGCGATTATCAAGATAATTGCGGTCACACCTGTATTAACAAAGTTTCGAAAGATGACAAGATTGATTTGTCTACATTCACATATGGACATTCGCTAAATATGCAATTAGTAGAAAGAATGAAACATTTGTTTACACGAAGAAGTGTTTACAAACGAAAAGACATAATATCTCTTATGAACATAAAACCTGAAAATATGGAAACATTCTATGGCGCGTTGTCTTATTTAATAGAAAACGATCAAGAATATATTATAGATAAGTTTGGTAAGAAGGGTACTCTCATTAATATCAAGGACTTGTATATATTTCAACCGGTTGAATTCACATCATATACTACAGTGTTTGACAAACAACAGAAAATATTAATGAAGCCGCGTAATTTGAAAGTTAGAACATCCTCGGTACAGGTTAAAAATGAACTTGCTGCGGCGGAAGATAACAATCTAAGTGGTGTCAAGAGCACCGCAATTATTAAGCTCCTTGATAAATTGAGAGAAAACTACACTACTGGCATGACAATCGCTGCACTATCTAAAAAAATGTCAGGGTACTATGTGAATTATTCACCTGTCATTGAAAAACTTAATAACATCCTCGAGAAAGATTTTCACATAAACGAAACAAACAAAGAACAGTTTTTAATTGAAAATATGCTAGAAAGTCTGTCATTCAAAGAAGAGTTTTTATTAGTGAAATACTTATTCCACGATGATACCAAACTAGATGCGTTAGAGGAGAAATACAAGAAATTCTATGAATATACTTACTTGCATAAAGTTTCAAACGGGCTCATTATATTTTTAGTAGATTTGAGTACAACACCGGTTTACAAGGACAGTTTGTTCACCAACTTTAATTCTAGATTGAGATTGTTATTTAAAAGTCAAGATGACAAAACGTTCCGGGATATGAAAAAATCTGAACTCATAGAAAGTGCCGCAAAAATAACATCTTTACTTGAATTAGACAAAGTGCACGTGCTTCCAAAATATGTTGCATTTACTGGATTCAACGCTAAATTAGACGAGTTTCAACCCAAAGTAAAAAATACACAAGACATCAAAGAGCGTAATAAGAGCAAAGGTAGATTTTTCATAAATGAAACGCCTAAAAACATGTTTCCGGTGTTGAATTACATAGTTGGTAAAAATGTATTCAAAGGTAAGCAGTTTACAAAGGAACAATATTCAATTGTACTTCAATTGTGTTCGAAGTTAAGGACATTAAACGATGATAAACGGTATTTCTTAAACCGCATACAAAATAGTGAAACTTTTATGAAACTCAGGTTATAAATAAAATTGATTTAATTTGTGTCTCATTATATAATAGTACAATATGAACGAACCCCTTTTAGAAGCTCAAAGTATCTTCAACCGACAGCTTGTTAGTAAAAAAATTGTACTTCCGTTTTCAGAATTGTCCCAAAATATAAGAGAACAATTTATAAAGTACGCCTTTAAGAATTTTGTCGGAAGATGTTTTAAAGAAGGGTATATATCGAGTAAAAATATAAAAATAATTAAATATAGTGCTCCCAAGGCACTTTCTTCGGATGTTTTGTTTGAGGTTCTTTTCGAATTTGATGTATACAACCCTTACGAAGGTCAAGAAATATATGCAAAGGTGTTAAATGTCACTAAAATCGGTATTAAAGCAGTTGTCAATGTAGACGAGCGAAAAAATCCGGTCACTGTATTTGCAAGTAGACTACAAAATAGTCATGTAATCATGAAAGATGAAAATATGACCGACGAAGACATTGACGAGAATGCGCGTGATACGGTATATGGTGAAGGCGATATCATTAAAATTAAACTGATCGGTTACAGATTTGAAGTAAATGACAGTTCAGTTTATGCTTTAGGAGAAATCATAAAAGACAAAGGAGAAGGTGGAGAAGAGCCATAGAAAATATGATAAAAATATCACAAAACAACATAAACAATATTTAATTAAAATTAATAAATGGCTACCCCTTCTCTGCATGACATTTCATTGGAAGTTGAAAACATGTCGAAAAAGGAACATATAGAGATCTTGCGCATTATAAAAGAATATCAACCAGACATATCTATAAGCGAAAACAGTAATGGGTGCTTTATAAACATGTCTAGTATTGATAACTATGTAGTTGATAAAATTCACCACTATATTAGATATTGTCAGAAAAAAGAAGAGGAGCTTAAAGTACAGGAAACAAAAAAAAATGTTCTGTTAAACTCGCTCAACTGAAGTAACTCAAGTGATACTATTTAAAGCATTAACCTTAAATAAATATTAACTAATCGCGAGCAAATGTCAGCTACAAATTCAATTCCATCCGATTTCTTTACACATTTTATTACAGGGCGTCTTAACAATGAACCAACAAAACGACGAAAATATCGTAAACATGAAAAGTTAAACAATAATTATGACAAATTGTTTTTTAACTTTTTGGTGATATCAATGCCAGAAATTCTTTCCGAACGTTATGATTTAATGAAAGAACGCAATCTAAAATATGCGTTTTCTCATAAGATGGAAAACATGAAATATAAAAAGCTTGATACTGTGGTGACCAATTTATGTTATGATAATTTTATAAATCTACATACACTTGCAGCACTTTCATATTTATTCAACAAATCCGTTATCTTTTTTAATAATAATGTGTTTTGTTCCCTTAATCAGACGATGGTGAATGAAACACATCGTTATATGGTGACGGTTGACAAAGAAATACATTTGGTGTCTAATGAAAAGATTGTATTTTTGCAAGAAACTTCATTTGTAGTAGAAGATATAACAAAACCTTATTATAGTAATAGTTATTATAAAATTGATGATTTAAATAATATAATTAAAAGTCTGAATATTGAATTAGGAACCAAAAAATATCTTAAAAAAGAGTTATATGAAAAAGTGACACAATATTTGAATAAGTGTCTTTTTTAAAAAATTGATTATAAATAAATTAATGTATATAGATTATATATCTATTAAAGCGACATGTCGAAAAAACACATGCCCCGCATTCACGATTTGGTCGAAAAATACAACAGTATTTTATCAAGTTCAAAACATAAAAAAAGCGCCAAAGATACAAATATAGAATTCGAGATACGTTTTGATATTCAAAAAAGAAATCTTACAGCACACGCGTTTCAACGTACATTTTCAGAACTTAATACACGCGGTTTCGCTATAAGTCGGTCTTGGTATTCATTGCGCCCAAGCATCAACGATAAAAACGAAACAGGTGGTTTCAATGACGATAAGATAAGAATTGAAATTGACGATTTGCTCGCAATACAAACATTATGTCGGTACAATAAACTACCCGAAAACATTCGAATTATGAAAAAAAGATATGCAACAACAGAAGTGAAAGGGAAAAAATCAAAAAAATGTATGTATGATAATACTGATTATGATTTTCGCACTTCAATTCAAGAGGAGGTGATAGTAGACCAGGATACGCAAGAAGGAATAGGTATAATAAATAAATGGAATGACAGTTTGAAAACATTTCGTTACATAAATAGGACGTCGTTGCTTCATGAAGACTTTCCAAATATTCGTATCGATCTAAGTAAAGTCAAGATGAATGACGATGAGCATAAAAATTTTATTGCCAGCGGCGTTCTCGATGCAAAAGAAACGTTTGAAATTGAAATTGAGGTTATTGGTGTGAATAAGAGATTCGACGAACGTAAATTAATCGCAATCGAGAAACAACTTAAGCAGGTTATCATGTTCATTCTGATATCAATTCAAGGTACGCCTTTTCCCGTCGAATATAGAAGGATGAACAGTGTGAATATTCAGTACATGAAATTGTTGAAGTTCAAACCAGATAGAACGACTGGTAAATATCGTAAAATGGCCAAGAATTTCATTGGTCCTTCTTCGTTGACACTGCAACCTATCAACTTGGTCAATGATCCAGAACAACTATTGTCGAACATTTGTATTCAACGGGAACACTATTGCGTGACAGATAAAGCAGACGGTGAAAGAAGGTTGTTATTTATTGGAGAAAAGGACCTTAGATTATATTTCATCAATTCAAATTTTGACATCACATTTACTGGTCTTATGCTCAATCCGGAACATGCGAACTATGCTAATACACTAATTGACGGTGAGCTTATAAATCAAGATAAACACGGTAGACCAATTTCGTTGTTTGCTGCTTTTGATGTATACTTTGTGAAAGGAGTAGATAAACGAGCGCTTATGTTCAAAGATACTACCAATGAAACGGAAGATCGTTACTCTATCTTGAAAAGAGTTATGAGAGATTTGTCTGAAGCGTGTAAAGAAAATGATAGTCGATTACAATTAATACAAAAACGCTTTTACTTTTCAAATCCATCTGACAAATATTCATTATTTGCGGCAAATCGCCAGTGCTTTCACATGCTTAAGGAACACGTATACAATACAGACGGTTTCATATTTACACCTATGAGACTGGGAGTAACCAAGGAAACGCCTGATGATAAAGTTAAGAACACAAAGTATACTTGGGCACACAGTTTTAAATGGAAGCCGCCCGAATACAACACAATAGACTTTCTCATATCTGTAAAAAAGGGCACCGGTAATGGTGCAAACAATAACGGTGTTAGAGAAAAGGTTATTAACGGAGAAATTGTCAAATATTGCGAAGTTATCTTGAAAGTAGGAGTCAATAAACACGCACATGGTCTTACTGATAGTCAAAGACGAATATTAGACGAGGATTTCATATATTTGACAAATGAAGGTAAAGAAAGCTTCAAAGAATACACAGCAGAACCGTTTTATCCAACTTTACCATCAGATAAAAACGCGCATTTATGTCATATATTGCTACATTCTACTGAAAGTGGTTTGAAAATGTTTACAGAAGAAAACGATACAATAGAAGATGACACAGTTGTCGAGTTTCGTTATGATCTGAATGAAAAAGACAAAATGAATGCATGGAAACCTCTCCGGAACAGGTATGATAAAACTTCTGAATATGTCAATAGTCGCAAAACAAAGGGTTTTGGAAACGCTTATCATGTTGCGAATAGTAATTGGCAATCAATACACCAACCGGTAAATAAAGAGATGTTGGTAAATGAAACACCTGTAACAACTGACATGATTTTGAATTTTCAAAATGATATATATTATAATCGTGGGAAATATGACAGTCGAAAAGTCTCAAGTACATACAATTTGAGATTATTTCACAATACGCTAAAAGAGTTCTTGATAAAATATTGCACCAGCGCTCAAAAAAACACAAAACTGGTAGATCTTGCTGTTGGAAAAGCCGGCGATTTGTTCAAATGGGTAAAAAATGATGTAAAGTCTGTACTTGGAATTGATATTTCTGAAGACAATATCTACAATCCACATGATGGTGCTTGCAAACGTTACATCGAATTATTTTCGAACAAGAAACAAAAAGTGGGGACCGGATTGATTGCGATGTTTGTTTCAGGTGATACCAGTAAAAACATAAAAAATGGTGATTTTGATATTGCTGGTGGAGAACAGCCGACGTCGAAGTATATATTAGACGCACTTCTAGGTTCTGATAAAGTGAAACAAAAAGATATCAAGGAGAGCTTTCTGACAAAACATTATGGTATTTTCAAAGAAAAGTTTGACGTTTGTTCTATTCAATTCGCAATACATTACATGTTTGAAAATGAGAGAAAGTTGCACAACTTCATACAAAACGTATCAGAGTTAACTCACATTGGTTCATATTTCATTGGAACGTGTTATGATGGTAAGTTAGTCTACGATATGTTGAAAGCAAATGATGGCAGTGTAGAACTTTACAAAAATAAAAATAAGATATGGGGGATAAAACAGAAATATAATGATGAAGAAACAGATATATTTCCGGGAACAAGTGAAAGTTTGGGCTACAAAATATCGGTGTATCAAGAGTCCATTAACCAGGAAATCGATGAGTATCTTGTTAATTTTGAATACTTTGAGAATGTCATGGAAGAATATGGATTCAAGCGAGACGACAGTTTTAAAATTGAAAACAGTAGTTTTGACTCAATTGACAATTTTGAAAAAGTTTATGAATTATATACTTCAAAAGATTTCAATAACTATAATAAGAAAAAGAATGAAATGGGTCATGAAGAAAAGCAGATATCATTCTTGAATAAATATTTCGTATTTAAGAAAATTCGGGATACGGTTATATCGCCCGGAGAAAGACTTTCGAATGATGTGTCTGAAACTGAAAATCTAGATGTCGGTGCGATTGTCAGTAAGGCGGTGAAAACGAACCGGTCTATTCTACTTACACAGTTATAAATAAAGTATTTACTTATAAGCATTACTTATAAGCATCACTGATAAGCCATGCTATATAGTGTTTTACAACAATTTTGAGTTAAAGATTTTGTTGTAAAAATAATTATGTTTACTGGTTATTTGATTAATGATTTTTTATTTAGTATAAACGAAAATGACATTTCTGTTGTTTATGGAAAAGAGTATAATGATGACTTCATCGCGAATAAAAGTCTTAAACTCTATTTGAAAAATATAAAAGCTGAAATAGACAAAGTTCACGATAAATGGGATATACTAAAGAAGTATACAAATAAATACGAGTTCATAAATACACTGGTTTCTGTTCAAGGAGGAGATCCTAACATAAAACTCTCTGTATGTGCGTACAAACCAATTTCACGATCATTTTTCAAAATGGTGGAAATACTGAACAATTTTAATTTTGACTTTAAAGAAAGTATAAATTCGTTTCATCTTGCCGAAGGACCGGGTGGATTTGTTGAGGCTCTTGCCAAAAAAAGATCAAATGAAAAAGACATATACTACGCGATGACCTTGATGGATAATCACAATGATGTTCCTAAATGGAACAAAATCACAAATTCCACAAATATTCGTGGAAATATCAAACTTTTATCTGGTCCACGCGGAGATGGAAACTTGTACTTAGAACACAACTTGGACTATGTTAGCAAGACGTTTCCGAACAAAATGGATTTTATCACGGCAGATGGGGGGTTTGACTACAGTATGGACTTCAACCGGCAAGAAGAAAACTCAATAAACTTGATATTTTGTGAAGTGTTATTTGCTCTTGTTATGCAAAAAGAAGGTGGTTCGTTTGTATTGAAGATTTTTGACGCATTTCACCGAAACACGTTAGAAATCATCATGATTTTGTGTTATTTTTACAATAAGGTTTCAATATATAAACCACTTACAAGTCGAGAAGCTAACTCAGAAAAATATCTTATTTGTCAAAACTTTCAAATGACAAAAAATTATTCTGATATTCTGAATAGTCTCAAAATGAACTTCAACGACTTGAGAAGACAAAAATTAACAAGAATTTTTAAATGCGATATGAATATATTTTTCTTGAACAAAATTCAAGAAGTAAATGCCATTTTTGGACAGCAACAAATAGAAAATATTTTGTCCACTATAAGTCATATTCATGAATATAACATTTCGGAAAATACCGAGAAGCTTAAAAAAATGAAAAATAACAACATTGAACGGTGTAAAAAATGGTGCATTGAGTATAATGAGCCAATCAATCAGCACTTTTGTCTTCCAGATTGAGTACATGCTCCTTTAGGGATACCATCACCCTTAATGTATCTTATTGTGTGTCCTGTACCACCAGCCGTGTCATGGTGTGTTTTTGTAAACACTGTACTGTTTCCGTATGCGGTTTTTAATGAAGCATTATTCCGAGTAATTGCAGCGTTTTTTGTATTGAGGATTTTAGTTGACGCTGACACGGCTCCTTGTTGAGAATATTTAGCATTAGACGGTTTGTAAATAATTGGATCGACGCCGCCGCAAGAAATGGAGTTTTGAGCACACTTGACACTATTATACGTACCATCATCATTTGCCGCCCCCTTCAGAGATCTACTTGAGTGTGTTTTGCATTTTGCTTTTAGATATGCACTGTTGCTTGTGTAGTAATTGGGCTTTATATTTGTCGACGCACTTCGCCTGACATTATTGGTTCCACCAATGCACCTTGAACCTTCAGTTGTTTCGTATTTTATTCCATTACACCGCGACAAGATGTGAATGTTTTCTTTTAAGAGTGAAAAGTTATGGTGTTCTCTTGTACAGTCGACAATATCAACGGTCAGAGTATTTGCAGTTGTTGGTCCCTCAATTTGAGAAATAGAGACTTGTTTTGAAGACTTTGTCTTGTAGTATGGGTTCAAGGCCTTACGCCACGCCTTTATAGGATTGGCCTTGAAAGGAGTTCTATGAAGAGTTTGGAGCGTTTTGTCTTTATTGTGAAAAGGTCGGGAGTTTGTTGGAATTGCTGCATCGGTGGCGGGTGCTTTCCAAGCTATATGTTTGTGGGTATAATTCATTTATATAATATATAATATATAAATAAATATGCAAATTTTATTTTATCTTTTTCTTGCAGTAGCAATGTGGGTTTTCTACAACAATGTAATTATCTATTTGGTTCCAAAAAGAGAAAGTATGTGCGGTGACTATACATTCACGTACGGTAAAGTGAAACAAATGTGGAACGATGAAGATATAGATAAACTAATGAGTACATTTAATGAAAGTCATCGCAAGGATCTTTTTGAATATTGTTAGTATTTACCATTAAACTATATCTAATTAAAAATATCATAACTTGGAATTTTGCAGTTTCTTTTTTAATTCATCCAGCCACTCCATGTCCAAGCCTCTGTCATCTTCTAAAAAGTGTTTTGTAGGTTTGTAATGCGATCCTGTTATTAATTTCTTGACGTTTATCGTCATTATCGTGATTATCGTCATTATTGTCATTATTATTATATTCAATTTGTAATTTCTCAATATAGAGATCTATAATGTCCGCGCCAATCTCAGATGTGTTACTCTCATCAAAATATACCAATCCTGCACCACACAACTTGTCATACATGTCCTTAAACAAATCCTCTTCTGATTTCTGGTTTTCTTCTTGTAATTCTTGTGGACTTGATATTGTGTC
>Ga0228666_1000557_pt1 | contig 20257 bp, 21 predicted proteins | sample 80DmetaG_FD_182702 | JGI IMG/M metagenome (GOLD analysis project Ga0228666, IMG submission 182702) | Seawater microbial communities from Monterey Bay, California, United States - 80D | ecosystem: Environmental > Aquatic > Marine > Coastal | place: USA: California | collected 2016-10-11 | reverse complement strand
GCTACAATCAAGTAGTAAGTGCAATATAATTTTATTTTTGAAATAAAAAGGAAGTTAGTTAGGATAATAGTGCTTAAACTAACCCTTAACAAACTTCCATGATTAACTATAAGCATTTATGAGAAAAAGAAAGAGAAAGTATCTACATTTGATTACAAATGTGATTAAGACAGTATCAAATAGCTAAAATAATAGAAAGACACCCTAGTACCATTTGTCGAGAAATAAAAAGAAATCGTTGTCTTTTAAGTATCACTTTAAACAATAACTCTGAAGAAAAATGTAGAAAAACAAACTATCATTATTTACCTCTCAATGCGAATAACAAGTACAAACAAAGAAAAGTGCAAGCCTGAAAACTCCGACCAGTACTCAAGTGATGAACTTTATTTTTCTTTTGTATTGAACAACTGAAATTGGGATATTCTCCTGAAATAATATCAGGAAAAGCTAAAGATAAATGAGTATGAGATATAAGCCATGAAGCAATATATCAATTCATATATAATAAGAACTATAAATATATGAAACTTTGGGAATATCTTCCTAGGCAAAGAAAAAAACGAAAACCTAAAACTTGAAGAAAACAAAAAAGAACTCTCATTCCAAATAGAATAGATATTTCTCAAAGAAGCTTTCAAGTAGATAATAGAAATACTATTTGAAACTGGGAAGGAGATAGTATTGAGTGAAAAAGATGAACTTGAGCTTGTTTACATGTAAGCGTTGAAAGATATACAAGACTTACTAGAATGAGAAAAATTAATAGAAAAACTGCTGTAAATACAAATAACGCTATGAAAGATATATTTAAAAATATTCCTAAAGAATTTAGAATAACCACTACTTTAGATAACTGACCTGAATTTACAGCTTGGGAAAGGTTACAAGAAGAATTATGAATAGACTTTTACTTTACACAACCTTATTCCTCTCGGCAAAAATGAACAGTAGAGAGAATGAACTGATTTGTGAGAAGGTTCTTTCCAAAAAAAACTGATTTTAACAAAATTACTGATGAAGAAATACAATATGTTGAAGATTGGATTAATAATAGACCTATGACAGTACTGAATTTTAAAAGTCCCAATGAAGTGTATCAAAGGGAACTTAAAAAGTTATATAACTAATTTTCTAAATATTGCACTTGCTTTTTGAAACTAGGATTCAGTAGCTCTATAGATTTGCTATAACACTAGAAAGTCAGTATTATCTATATTATCTGACTTTAAATACACGTTTTTCTTTTTTAACCTTTGAGTCCATTAGGGTTCAAATAAACATTCAAATCATCATTCCAAATATCAATCAGCCGGTTGTTTCGTTTCACATAGCAAATTCTAAATTAAAAATACCTGCAAAAGTAATTCAAAACACCATTCACAAAGACATTCCAATAGATAAGTATTGTTTGTAATATAATTATTATATCCATTATTTAAATATAACAATTTATTGACTATTTTTCAATTTCCCTAAGCATAGACAAGGCAGTCTCTTCTGTCTCTACTAAGATATTTGTTAAATTTAATTTTAATAACATTTCTTTTTCTTCATATTTATTTGCTTTTACAATTATTCTAGACTCTGGAGCCATAGAAGTTAATGCTTCACATATTAAATAAAGCTTTTCATTATTTCAAACAGAAACAATAATATTAGAAGCTTTCCTTATATCAATAGACTTTAATAAATGTTTTTGATGGGCATTTCAAAAAATAATATTTTTTCATAAATTTTTTCATTTTTTAAATACACTATGATTTCCCTCTATTATTAAATGCTTCAATCACTTTTGATCCAGAGATTCTGAAATTACTTTCCCTAGTCTTCCAAAACCTATAAGAACAATATCATAATTTTTTATGGTATCAATTACATCACTTTTAACAGAACCTTGATCATAGTTAGGTAAGAATCTAGATAAGAAATTTGTAATGAATGTAATATTATTCAGTATAAATGGTGTAGTAATCATAGAAATAATAACCATTATAATCAAAATTTGAGATAATTGGTTCTCTATTAGCGATTCAACACTTGCAAGCTCAAAAATTACTATAGCAAATTCACCAATTTGAAAAATTGATAAAGCAGACTTAAATGCTGTCCTTCCTTTGGATCAAAACCTAGCTAACAAAAAGATTATAACTATTTTCACAAAAAATATTAGCGGTAAAAATAATAGTATATAGTGAATATTTTCTATAATTATAGCAAAATCTAACTGCATACCTACTGTAATAAAGAATACACCCAGCAATAAATCTCTAAAAGGTGACAGATCAGCCTCAACACGGTGTTTATACTGTGTTTCTGCAATAAGTATTCCTGCAATTAATCCTCCAAGAGAGTATCATAGTCATAAATGATGTGATAAATATGAAGATCCTAACACAATTAAAAATATTGCTCCTATGAATAATTCACTTGAATTTGAAATACTTATTTTTTCAAAAAATACATTTAAAAAATACCTTCACACTACCCATAATAAAAATATCAATAATATGGTACTTAATAAAACATCTCATAACAATACCCAAACAGATGTTCAATTATCTCATAAAACTCATATCAAAAGCAGTATTGGTATAATGGCTAAATCTTGAAACAATAAAATTCCCAATACTTTTTGTCAGTATTCTTTATTTATATCACGAGTTTCATTTAAGATTTTTAGTACTATTGCAGTTGAAGATAAACTAAATCATGCTCATATAATTATCGCAGTATTCGTATCAAATCATAGACCAAATCTAATTACTAGATAAAAAATAAGTGCTGTTAATAGAACCTGTAATCAACCAATTATGAAAACATCCTTTTTCATTTTTAAAAGATGCTTCACGGAAAATTCTAATCCAATAGTAAACATGAGAAAAACTATACCAAATTCTGCAATCAAATGGAGTTCGTAATTTCATTTAATACCATGCAACTGGAATAGATAAGCAATTATTATCCCGGTTGCAATATATCCAATTATTGTAGGAATATTAATTTTTTTAAGCAACAGGTTTAGTACGGTTGATGTAAAAATTGCAACCAAAATTATTTCAAGCATTGAGTAGAAGTTGTTAAATAATATTTCATTAATAATAGTATAATTTTAATTAAAAGTAAATCAAAAAAAAGCTAAAATAAAAAATCAGACCAATGCTCCTACCTAAGCCTGACTTTTATTCAAAATATATTTGGTGAAGCTTCTATCTGACTTTTATTATTTATATAAAATCTTTTGGATCTATTTTACCATTAATCACTTCAATTCAGTCATCTTTAATTTTTTGTACTTTACCGTGAATCCCTCCTTTTCAATTATAAAAACCTATTTTTAATTCAGTTTCTAATACCTTATAACAGGGATATTTCTCTGTATCTAGATTCCCTTTTATAATTTTTCATATTTTTCTTTGATGAACCTCAAATAAATCTCATATTTTTTTATAGGTTGTAACCTTTCCTTTTGGTATTTCAAGTAAATATTCAAATACCTTGCCTCTCAATATTTCTATTTTCATAATATTAATTAATTATTATTTACATTATCAGCATCCATTTAAATAAGAGAACTATTCTCTTTTTCTTATTATGATATTACTTTATGTAATTATATATATAAAAAACGAAACTCAAAACCCATATGAGGTTCGAAACAAAAAAGAGCTTTTCAGGTGCAACTAAAAAAGTAGGCAGTATTGACCTAATTTAGTATAATTTTATATTGAGTATTTCTGTGAGAAAGTATTTGAAAACTTTAGTAAAATAAATAGAATTCTAGGTATTATCTATTAAATTACATAAATATGGAGGTTACAGCTGAAAAAAATGAAAAAATCGCTAACATGATATTTGCATCCATCTATCCTCTTTATTTAAATAGGGTAGAAAAGAATGGTAGAAGCAAAGAGGAACTGAACCAAGTAATAGAATGGTTCACAGGCTTTAACGAAGATCGATTACAAGCATTGATTGATGAAAAAGCAACTTTTAGAACATTTTTTGAAACAGCAGAAATTCATCCCAATGCATATATGATCAAAGGAGTTATTTGTGGTTACCGCATCGAAGAAATAGAAGATGAATTTGAATTATATAGACAATGCAGACGTATGGAAAAGCTGATTGATGAATTAGCAAAAGGTCGTAAAATGGAGAAAATTCTACGTAAAGAAAAATAAAAAATCCTAGCCAAGAGTACAATCTCAGCTAGGGTTTTTTATTTTGGTTTGATATGGTGGAGTATGTTGCTAGAAATTTGAACACTATACTAGAATAATTTATATAGTCAATATATGGAAATCTCCCCCTATTAAGGGTATGTCCACCCAACTGTGTCAATCTAAATTCTAGCACCATCTAAGCCAAATCCAATTTGACCCTTCCTTCAAACCTAATAGCAAATTGCCCAATTATCAAGCTCCAATTCTGAATCGGCATATTCCATTTTTCCAGAATATTTTGAATAGCCAAATACATCAATTTTTCCAGAGCCTGAACTGAAGAAAAAGCACCCTTAGTTTTAGTAATTTTTCTAACCTGCCTATGAAATCCTTCAACGGCATTGGTGGTGTAAATTATCTTTCTAATCTCTTCTGGATATTGAAAATAACCTGAAAGATTTTCCCAGTTATTTTGCCAAGACTTAAGAACTATCGGATATTTACTTCCCCATTTTTCATCAAGTTCTAAAAGCTTTTCTTCTGCAAGATCCTTGGTATTGGCTTTATAAACTTTCTTAAGATCAGTCATAAATTCCTTCTGATTCTTACTGGCAATATATTTTAAGCTATTTCTTATCTGATGAACTATGCAAAGCTGAATTTCTGTTTTTGGAAATATATTATTGATTGCCTCTGGAAAGCCTTTAAGTCCATCCACACAAGCAATTAGAATATCTTTAACTCCTCTATTCTTTAAGTCTGTAAGTATGTTAAGCCAGAAGTTAGCTCCTTCACTTTCTTGAACATAAATACCAAGTATATCTTTCTTGCCTTCCTGATTAACACCAAGAACTGAGTAAAAAGCTTTAGTAATTATTTTGTTATTTTCTTTAGCTTTGAAGAACATGGCATCGAGGAATATTATTGGATAGACCTCCTCTAATTGCCTTCCTTTAAATTCAACTATTTTTGGTAAGATGCTATCTGTAATATTGGTTATGGATGATTTAGATATCTCTATTCCATACATTTCTTCAATATGTTTAGATATATCTCTGTAGCTCATTCCTAATCCATATAAAGCAATTATCTTTTCATCTAGCTCTGGAGTTAAAATGGTTTGACCTTTCTTGACTATTTTAGGCTCAAAAGAACTATTTCTGTCTCTTGGGACATTTAGTTCAAATTCACCATTATCGGTCTTAACTGTTTTGGAAGTAACTCCATTTCTTCTGTTATTATAAGAATCATCTTCTTGATTTTTAGTGCTTAAATGATCTGATAATTCGCCTTTTAAAGCTTCCTGGAGGAACTCTTTGATCATATTAGTGAATATGCCATCTTTACCTGAAAATCCTTTTCCTTGATAGAGTTTCTCTATGGCATCTTTTTTGAATTCTTGATAATTGAATTCTGTGTTTTGATTATTTTTAGTCATGATTTTGTTTTTCAATTTAAGTTTATATTTTTAATATGAGCAAAATGTTCATATTAGTTTTAATTACTTAAATTGACACAGAGGTTTGGACATACTCCCTATTAATCTAATAAAAAAAGAGATATTTTAAAGACTCTTAAAGTTATTCTTCTGTGTCTATATAAATATCAGCTAAATCAATTAATAAAATTGCTATCTCATTTTTTTCTTCTTTTGTATAGGTAGAAGGTATTAACTTTTTAATTGAATCTATTTGTTCTTTTGTTAAGTTAGTCATACACTTCAATTAATTAAAATAAATAAAGTTCCTGCTAAATATTATCAGCCCCATAGTACTATATTAACAATAATTCGAACACCAAAAATATCGCTATAAAAAGCGATATTTTTTTATTTTTTTATTAGTGATGTTTAGTCGAACACGTTAGCACTGAGGTTGAGATATATGAGGGGTATCTTAATATGGTTAAATTAGTTTAATATTCACTTCTCAAGTTTGTTTATACAAACTTTTATTTCATCATATATTTGTTTTTTATAACTCTTTTTTAAATCATCAGGCTTTACTCACTCTTTATAATAATATCAGCCTTCAATATCATCATCAACGTCTGTATAGTGAACATATGTTCATCACAAAACAGAAAGTCAACACTCTTCATATGCAGTTTTTGTACTTTTTCATATTTCGTCACAAAAAGGCAGCATTAAATTAAAATAAATAAATTTCATTCACTCTTCAAAGTTAATATCACTATTATCTATTCATTTTAAATAATAAGATAATAAAATATTGAAAGACTCCTTAATTGTTGGTAAATTGATATTTAACTCTAATAGACTTTTTTTAAAATAGTCCTCTATCTCAAAAGGGCTTTCTGATAAGTTTAATCAAGCTAATATGTATAATGATTCACTTTCATATCATTCTTCAATTGCCTTAATACTTAATTGAGGTAATTCGGATGAAAGGAGATATCATAATTTATAACTAGCTAGTTCTTCAATGAATTTTTTCATATTTTTTAATTTAAATCTATATCATTAAGTTCTTCCCTTATTATAAGTCTTTCTCGGTATGAAAAAGTTTATTTCTTTATTAGTGAGCTTTGTCAGTAGAAATCTGAATACTTTATTAGAATAAAATTACTTAATAATTTCATAATCTTTTTTCTCTAGATCATTGAAAATATTATCCAATTTTATCTCATCTATTTCTCATTGTATTTTATCAATTCTCACTGACTTCAACTTATCTAACAATTTTTCTTTTCTCAATTTCTATTAATTATCAAATACTAAAAAACCTTAATTTATAAATCGATCTAATTCAAATTTATAGAAATCATTTACTAATTCTTTATATTTAATGAATGTATCATTACCTTTTAAATTACCATTATCATCAATATATATATTTTTTAATTGATTATCTTTATCTAATCTTTTTGTTAAACTAGAGTTTAATCATCTATTGATATATTTAATTACTTGCTCATCATTCGTTCAATATACATATTTATTATACTCCCCTTCCGAAATTATTTTATAATCATATAAAAAGACTATTAATTTATTAAGTTTAAAACTTATAAAGTTTTCTTCCAATTTTATTTTTATAATTGCTAAATTAATTAATTCTTTATCTGATTTTCACTGTACATCTACATAAACCCTTTGTAAAGAATGTGGATAATTAATAGAATCATATATAACTTCTCAATAAGCCTGAGCAAAATAAAACTTTCTATCTGTCTCTATTCGTGATTCTGACTTTTTTTTAAAATATTTATAAGTTGAATCAATATTTTCGCTTAAAGACTGTTTTAAATTAATATCAATAAAGTATTCATAATAATCACGAGCTGCTCTATTAGATAATCTTCTAATTTCATAATCATTTATATATGATTCATACTCTCAATTTTGTTTTTCAGAAAAACCATCTGTGAAAATTTTATTTATTTTATCTAATATTCTTAAGTTTAACCATATTTCATCTTTTGGTTGACTAATTTTAGACAAAATTAAACCCTCAACTTTATCTATAAACTCATCTTTATAAAATTTATTTATTCAAGTTTCAATTAAATATTGTTTCAATAATAACCTTTCATCAGAAGTTTCAATATATAATAACTTTTCATTCTTCTGAATAAGCTCCATTTTTTTCTTTTCATTTGGATTAGTTATTTTTTCAATATCAAATTCCTTTAGAGTTGGATTCTTCACATTATCATTAAAAGTCTTATCTCTTAATAACTTAATTTTATTGAATTGTTTACAGCTACTATGTTCATAATTGCTACTTACAAAATGAACACGAGGTAATAACTTAGTAAGTTTTTCTTCTAAAGGTGAAAAAACATCATTTAAACGGTTAACTCTTCAAATTAAATTAGTTAAATTTTTTCAAGATAATCAATGAGTATATAAAATAAATAAGCTATTTATAGGCAAATTTATTCATTCCAAAATAACACTATTTGCTACAATATATTTTAGATAACTAATTTTTTTAAATTTTAATTCTAAATATTCTTTAATTAGATCAGGCATTTTCCCATGAATATAAATAACTCAATTTTTTAAAAAATCTATTCAATAAAAATCTTTATGCACCTCGTTTTCTAATATAAATATTATTTCATTAATCTCATCAGGTAATTGCATAATACCTCAATTAGCATTATAAATTGATTCTGATAGTTCTTTTGCAACTCTCTCAATTTTACGAGGTATTTTATGAAATATAAAATTTTTTGATAATGCTGATTCAATAATATATTCAAAACTCCCTATTCAGTCTCAAATCTTATACCCCTTAGAAGTATCAGATACAACAAATCTATTATGCTTATAAATCTCATTATTATCATTATATTCAAATATTTCTGGTTCTTTTATATTAAATTCAATTTTATGAACATTAATAGTTTGATTATCATTTACTTTTAAATTATTACTATCTGTAATTAATGGAGATAAGTATATAATTTTACAATCTGGTCTTCATTTAATATTTTTTCAAATCAGCCTAGAAAGTAAAGTACTTCTAGGATCTTTATTAAAGATATTATGAGCTTCATCTATAAATAAAACATCAAAATATACATTAGGATTCTTTTTAAGTAATCTTAATGCACGCTCCTGAGTAAAGATAGCAACAAAAGACTCTTCATTTGAAAACATTTCATCATGTATTAATATTTTATTATCAATATTAATCTCTTTAATTAATTTATAAGTTTGAATCAGTAATGATTTAGAAGGTACAATAATTCATATTTTTTTTCAATTATGATTATGATCATTTTTTAAAAAATCTATTATTAAAGAGCTTTTTCCATATGAAGTAGGAGCAATATAAGATAGCTCTTGCCAGCTATCAGATAAAAAATCTTTTTTGACTTTATTTTGTTCAAATGTCTCAAAATATTCTCAATTATTAAATTTTCATAACTCTAAATCTATTAAAATATCATCTAATTGTTTCTCTTCCAATAAATTATTATCAAGTATGAATTTAGATATAGGATAAAATCAAAAATTTACAGAAAAATCATACAATGGCTTATATTCATTGTATGATACCGAATATTTTAGAATAATATAATAAGCAAACTCTAAGTAAGTAATTTTAGTTATATCAGTTGTATAATAATTTAAAAACATAAGAGCACATGTCAGTATATACGTTTTTTCATCATCATCTAAAACATCATCAATTGTTAACTTTAATAAAGTTGTTTGAAATTTATCTATCTTATAGATATTTGTAAACATACTTTTTGTTTTTGAATCCATAAGTAATTATATATTTAAATAATCATAAATTAATTGTAATGTTTTTTTAGTAACACAAACAACCATTATTTTTTTAAAGTTAAAACTAGATAATTTTACTGTAATTTTTGCTTTTAATTTATCTTTATCTATTTCCTCCCATGTTCAATCTAGAAAAATTGTAGATGCAGGAATAATATTAAAATCTCAAATATCATAAAATCTTTCATTAGTGTAATCACTAGAAAATGATTTAATATTTTTTGCTATACTTATCTCTGTGTTTACATCCCTATGCATTGCATGATTATAAGCATTAGCCCAAGGATTATTTGCTTGTTTTTTTCAAACTTTAGATTTTAAATCTTCATATCACTTTTTTATTTTATCCTCATGAGTAATATTTTGAGAATTAATTGATCCTGATTTACTTTCCATAATCCATTCTTCACTATTCAATGTATAATAACCATCAAATCACTTTTTTATTGAATTTTCCTCTAAGTTAAAAAACATGCATTCTTGTTTAAATCAAAGCTCATTTAAAAAAAGATGTATAAAAAATTCTGCAATACTTCATTTTTCTAAATCGCTTCATCGTTTAGTTTTCAAATAATTTTGCAACTTTTTTTTAACCTCATTAATATTTGTTCAAGAATTTCATTCACATATTTTTACAAAATATTTATCTATTAAGTTTTTTAGATTAAAAGTTATTTCTTTAATATCTAATATGAAAATCTTTGTATTATCATCAATTTCATGTGAAGTTAAATTTTCTAATTCCATTATATCAAAATAAAAAGTATTATAATAAGTATAATAAAAATAGCATTACTTACAAGTACTTTAATTTATATTTAATTTAAAATTACAACAAAAAAGAGCCTTCGAGGTGCAACTCAAAGACTCTTTTTTATCCAAAATGTATGTGATAACCTTTGTCAGTCAAATTTTGAATAGATTATTATAATAACTAATATTTACTATTTATCAAATATACTTTTTTTTTAATAAAACTACAGTAACCACAACTGTTTTCTATTCCAAATTTTCAAAAAATAGTATTTTTTATACATAGATACCTACAGAAGTTCGAACACCCCATAAAAAGAACAAGAAAACTTATAAAAAAATCTCTTAAATATGCCAATAAATAACTATTTTATAGGATAAAAACCTTTAATAAAAATCACATTTTAGAGAAAAATACGACAAAAAAGAAAAGGTGATTGAACACCTCTTCTTCTATTATTTATCAGCCTTTCTCAATGCGAGAAAATTTTTTTCTTCTTTGGTGGGGTATGTTACTAGAAATTTGAACCATTTATTAAACTAGAATGAACTAAGGAATATTTTTTATTAAAAGTTCTAGATATGGAAAACTATTAGGAACAATAAAAATAAGTCTCATTAAAATTTTTATACATTTATTTCTTATACTCTTCTCTAGCCAATCTTTGTGCTTCTTTATGGTTTACAATAATACCTATATAATTTAAATCATTTTCAATTGGATCATGTATAGCTTTCAAATCTTCGTCTTCTAAGCTTGGTAGGTACTTTCTGATAAATTTTGCATTTTTATCAAATTTTTGTGATTGGAGTATGGGACTAAATATCCTTAATGGTTTAGGGTCTGCTCAAACAGATGCAGACCACTGCCAGTTCCCAAAATTCACATTTTCATCATAATCAAGTAAGTATTTTTGAAAATGAGCTTCTCAAAGCCTCCAATCTATAAGTAAATCCTTTGTAAGAAAACTAGCCACTATCATACGAGCTCTTCAGTGCATCCAATTGGTTTCCTTTAATTGCTTCATTGCTGCATCTACTATTGGATAGCCAGTTTCTCCGTTGCACCACTTTTCAAATAAAATTTTATCGTTTCTCCAGGCAATATTCCTTCTTTTTTCTTGAAATTCGTATTTTTTAGTATATGGGAAATAATAATTAATATGTTGCCAGAACTCCCTCCATGCTAATTCTGAAACATAAGTATGAGAAACATCTCTTACCTTTAAATAGACTTCTCTCACAGAGAATATTCAAAATCTTAAATACACTGATAGCCTAGAAGTTCCATCTTTATCTAAATCATTTCTATAGTCCTCATAGTGGACGAAATCAAAACTTTTTAATCTTGTACTTCAAAAATCAATATTAAAATAAGGGTGTTCTTCTCAAACAATTATTTCGTCAAGGAAATCATTAATATTGAAATTATCCTTCACTTGAGTAAAGTTCATTGGTTTTTCTAAGATAATCTCTTTTTCTCATAATTTTCTTTGCCAAAGTTTAAAGTATGGTGTAAAAACTTTCCTCTGCTCTATTTCTTCTGGTTCATTCAATAAATAGTCATTTTCTCTAAAAAAATCTATATTCTCTCATAGACAATAAGACTCTATAATATCATCTCTTTTATTCCCATATGTCGAATATGTTTTATTGGAGAATAAAGAATCTATTTCAAACTTTTTACAAATTTCAGGAATTATTTTTTCTGGGAAATCATGGTATATAGTAAGCTTCCCTCAAAGTTTTTCCAATTCTGAATCGAGATGCAAAAGAGCTTCTTTCAAAAAAAGAAACTTACTATCTTCTAACCCTAAAAAATCATTTATTATATTCTTATCTAAAATGAAAATACATAGAATATTTTCACTCGACTTAATAGCTTCTATAAGTCACCTATTATCAAAAGCTCTTAAGTCCTGCCTAAACCAAAAGATTGAGTTTTTATACATATATTACTTTTAAAATACTTATAAATATTTTTTATACTAAAGCTTCAGCATTTTCCCACTATCACTTAGCTCAACTAACTCTTTCGGATAGGGGTTCAGTATTGTTTGTTTGAGTATATATTTACTTTTATCTCTCAAAGCCCAAGTTTTTAGAATAGAGATGATCGAGCTGGTTGGAATTCTTCATTCTCTATATACATCCAATGTTTCCAAAAAGAATTTTTTTTCTTCAGGAGAACAGGTTGTTTTAAAATATCAAAAAATATGAGTAACCGCATTGATCATTTTTGATATTTTAGTTTCTGTTTCAAATAGTTCTAGAAGCTTTACATAGTATTTTTCATAAATTTCAGATAGATTTTCTCTATCATGGAGTGCTACTATTTGTCATAACTCTTTTTGTATATCTGGTGAGTAAAACATAAAAAGATACTTATTATGTGCCTGAAAATCTGATAAGTCTGATATCTTCCCAGTTTTTCTTATACTTCTATAGTGAGCTAAACAAAATATTTTTGTGAGAAATGATTCTCTGAGTCTAAAGTTCTTCAACCTTCATTCATCTTCTTTTGGAATATTTAAAAAATAATTCTCAATATTCTCAGAAAATAATCATACTCCACCTTTTTTAAAAGTATATCAATCTTTTTTATCATAAATTTTTACATCTCAGATTCAACAACTCGGAGATCTATTTTTTAAAACGAATCCATCAATATTTTCTTGCTTACTTAAAAATGTATCTGCAAACTTTTTCATTTTTTTACTGAGATCTAAATCTGCACTTGGTTGAATTAATATTTTTTTTCATTTATTTTCATAAATTCTCAGTGATTGTCTTGGGGTTGGAAGACCTATAGCAACTTCTGGGCATACTGGTATATAATTCACAAAAGCTCCTAATGTAAGTAAAAAATCATCTTTTACTATATCTCAATTATATCGACAGTTATCAAAATTGATACATTTTGATATGATTATATTTGGTTTGTTCATGTTTTTTTGTTAGTATATATACTATAAATCAACCAGAGTAATAGAAGTATAAGAATAATATATGAGTTCTCACTAATGGTAAGTATTTGATCTTGTAAAAGATACGTTACCAAAATCATCAAAAAATAATAAGGAAGGTTTAATAATCAAGTAAGATATATTATTTTTTTAGGGACCTGTTTTGATCATTGATCAAGTATAAAAAGTGATAGAGTGTTGATGTGTATTAAAGAAAACAACAGTTTCTTGTACTCTATATTCTTTTGTATATATCCATTACGCTTTGATAGGAAATATCATAAATGATAATTTATAAGCGCTCAGACAGTAACGGCAATTATTGATACCAATGTTAAATATCAAATTTCAGATATTCCATCTGTAGAACTTACTACTAATAAAACTGCGATAAATTGACCTGGTAAATAGAAGCCTACATAAACGATACTTTCTAATAATATTATTAAAAACATTACGATATATATAGTTTTTAGGTCTAACATATTTATATACTCTACTATTAACAATGGATCTGGAACTATATTGAAGTATATCAATACTGTCATTCATATATATATGCATATGGCACTCAGAGGTATAAGTGGATTCATATTTATTTTTTATATTTAGGTATAAAAATAGGAGTTTTTTCTCTGTATTCTTCATAGTTTATTTTGTTCTTATAACTTTTTTCTTTCAAAGGTATTCAAGAAACAAATAACAATAAAAAGGTAATAACAAAGAATCCTATTCATCAATAAAGATTAAATTGAAACGAAATAATAGTAATTCCAAACCAAAAGATTATTTCTCAGAGGTAATTTGGATGCCTAGAATATTTCCATAATCAACCAGTAAATATGATATTCTTTTTCTTATTCTTTAAATCAATATATTTTTGAAGCTGTAGATCAGCAATACTTTCGTATAACAATCAAAAAATAGCAATGATTGCTCAAAAAGTATTTATATACATATTACTTCATTCTCATCAAAAAATCACAAAAAGAGGAATAGAAACTAAAATAAGCAAAAACATTTGTAATAGATATACTTGAAAAAAACTCCTCATATAAAAATACTTCCATTCACCTCTCCAAGTTGCATATCTTTTATCTTCGCCTTTGTATTTGAGTTTTTTCCTTAAAATGGAGACTGAAATCCTCATGGACCAAAAAAATATCAGAAGGTATGTTACTATTTGAGAAATTTCAAATACCTGGTTTAGATATATTAAAAGAGAAGCAATTATAAGAAATCAGATTCCCCAAAACACATCAACAATTGAATTATCTTTTATAATTATTGAAACTATAAACAATAATATATAACAGAGGAAAAATAGAAATAAAATTTCAATCATACTATTTAAATAATTTTAGTATATAAAAACTCACGAGAGCAATAGACATTCATACAAAAGTTCACCAAGCTATGTCGAGAATAGTAAATTTAACCGAATAATTCGTTATAAATGTCAGATTTGTTAGATCATACATTGCATAGCTCATACATCATAATAAAGCTCCATATAAAGCTACATCCTTATAAGTGGTAAATTGAAGAGTCACAAATATTACTATCATTGAGGAAATAACAAACCAAGCAAGCAATCAAACACCTAATTGTATTTTAATCTTTCATCACTCAACTACAATAAGATTTCAGAACTCTCTTATAATAAAGTCTTTGGTAATACTCCCTAACCAAACGGTATCTAAAACTAAGATAGTTACAAATGCTGAGAGAAACACTAAAAAATATTTTATGTAATCCATAATTTTATAATTAAAAAAATAAAAACACTGAAAAATGCAAAATTTCTAGAGTTTTGTAAAAAAAGACTTCATATGTATGTATTTTGGTGTTCAAACCTTGAGGTTATAATACTAAATATTAGGAGTTTTGCAAGTTAGTATATATAAATAATCGCTCTGAAATAATACTGAAAGCAAGAAAGAAAAACATATAATTTTTTTATTCAAAATATTCAAAATAAAAAATTATTTTTCAATTACAATGAAAGCAATATACTCAATATATTATATCTTACACATACCTTATGAAAAAAACCATAATAGTAGTATCAACAATTATTACAGTAGCAATATTTTTATGGATTCTATGAAGTTTTTTAGTAGTAAATAACCTGGAAGAACCTCAATTCAATATTATAAAAAAAATGAACTGATACGAAACAAGACAATATAGTGACTATATTGTAGCTGAGGTAGAAGTAACATGAGATCAAAATACTGCACTCAATACAGGATTCAGACTTCTTGCAGGATATATATTCTGATGAAATAGTAGAAATGATTCGATTGCTATGACGGTTCCTGTTTCTGAACAAGTAAAGGAATGAGAACAAATTAGTATGACAACACCGGTAAGTAATACTATTTGAGAAAATGGCAAGAGAATCATACAATTTTCGATGCCAAGCAAATATACTCTAGAAGATCTTCCAACACCAAACAATTCAAGAGTAAGTTTAAAAAAAATACCGTGATACAAAGCTGCAGTATTAAGGTATAGTTGATATGCGAGTGAGCAGAAAGTCGAAAAAATGAAAGATACTCTTCTAACTTTATTATCACAAGATAAACAAGAAATGATCTCAGAAGCTGTTTCAGCTCAATATAATCCTCCTCTTAGCTTCCCCTTAACGAGAAGAAATGAAATAATTATTAGAATAAAGTAAGGAATTATCTTATGAAATACAAGGTATTGTTGGAGGAGCAAAAAACTCACTCCGAAAGGTGAGTTTTTTGTTTCAAAATGTAATTGGTGGAGCTAGTGGGAGAGAATGACAACCTTTTCGCTTGATTATATGAGTATGCTTTGATGAATAAAGAAGAGGTGAAAATGATGTATGAAAAACTTTCTAAGTTTTTATAACTCTTCCAAAACTTTCTCTTTTTTCTTTATTCTTAAAGTACTTTGTTTTTATGATATTCATAATTTTTGAGAAGTTTTAGTATTTAACTCCTTATCATACTTATTATTCTCAAGTTTACCTCTGGTAGCATTATCTTGTGCTAGTTCTTCTAAGCAGTCCTCGAAAAAGTCTCAAGCAAGCTTATTTATTTGAGATTTATCTTTTAATAGAAAATTATATTTACTATCTACTTCAAAGCTTATTGTTTGGGACATAGTATGTTTTTAGAATGTACTAGAGATATAATAGTGAAATTTTGGAGAAAAACAATAAAATCTAGACCCTATTCTTCTCTCTTAAAATATAAACAGAATTATGTGGATAAAGCTTTTTATATTCATCCAAGTCAGTCACTATTAATTTATTGAGTTGACCTAACTTTGATATATATAGTCACTTTCATAAGTAAACCATTGTATGAATCGGAATATATGCTAAATCTTTATTATCAAAATTCCTTCTTCCTATTTGAACCATATCTCAATTTCTTAGACGTTCTCAGGAAAATGGTTCACATATATAATTATCTAGAGAAAAAAAATGTTCATATTTAAATCAGGTAAAAAAGTGAGCAAATTCATGGCATCAAAAAATCTTTCATTCTCAGAATCAAATTTCTTCCAACTTGTGTTCATTTGCAATATACCTTCCTAAATTTGTTAGTTGTTTATAATCTAATAATATTTTAGAAATTTTTCATGAAATTTTCTCCTCAAAAAGCTCAACTTCATTGAGATGACTTAAATTATTTAATTCCCTATATTCATTTTTCTCACCCCCATTACTAGATATTAATATTTCATGAATCTTACATTTTAGACGAAATGGAATAATGCCAATAGAAAATCTGTAGACCTTAGCTCAAATAAAAATTTTCGTAACCTCTTCCAAAACGATAACTTAATAAATAAATTTTATAATAATATTTATTAAAAAATTGTCAATTTTTTGATATCTTATCAGAAAATAGTGGAACTAACGGTAACTCAATACCATAAACAAATATCGTCAATTATAAGAATTATTTTAATTTTAAAGTCATTAGCTCTCCACTCAGTAGTGGAACTAATTTGAACAAAAAACAATGGTTTACCAAAGAGGAAAACCATTGTTTTTATTTGTCGAAAAATATCTAAAAATTCATTGGTGGGACAAGTGAGCGGTGGGTCTAACTCCGTTATACTTACCGCTCTACGAGAATCCTGAAGAGTTTCAGCGAATCTATAGTAAATTTAGAGATGCGTTACTTTAATTTTTAGTATCAAAATAATTCATAAATTTCCTTATAATTCTTTTTAATCTCTTTTTTCCACCAAGCAGTTTCATTTGGTCATTTTATATCAGTTTTTGCATATACAAGTAAGATAGTAGTTTCTCATAATTCTTCATCTACAAAAACTATAAATCTATTTCAAGAATTTTTATGTGATTTATTAGATCATGCAATACTAAATTCACATTTTGCAATATATTTTCATTCTACTTCTAATATTTTAGAAGCAATAGTATTATCAAAATATTTATAAATTTGAGCTGAAACAATTTCCACAAATATCCAAGTCGTATCCCATACATTTTTGTATTTCTTCTTAAATGGTTTTATATAATGATTTCTAGCATACTCACCAACTATAACATTATATTTTTTATTAGTACACATTATTTGGATCTTCTTGAGTTATTAATACATAAGGAATTATCTCCTTATCATCTGTAACACTCCAAGGTAATTGATTGTGAGTAAAATCAACTATCTTCTTATAATCACTATTTTTCCACTTATTTGCAATTTTTGTAAGTAAAGATTTTTCTTCTAATGAAAGTCTATCTCATTTTGGTTGAGAAAGATTTTTAATTAAATGAGCTCTTCATTCTCTTTCTACAGAAATATCCTCATTTTCTTCAAGTTCTTCTATCATAGTAAAAAATACATCTGGAACAGGTCATTGTTGAATTCTTCTATATTCTAGATTTGTTAATGATTCTAAATTATTATAATACCAAGCAAAGTCTGCTAAATAGCAAAGTTTTGCTAGTTTAGTTTTAGTAATCTTGTATCACTTACTAGTTCAATTTTCTATAAAGAACTGAACTATTTGCTTATATCTTTCCCAATCAAATTTTTGAGTTTTTGTTGTTTTTATATCACTATTAATGAAATTATCTATTTCTACTCATAAAAGTTCAGCTAATTTTACAGCCTGCCCGAGAGTAGGCTCAATATTACCTTTTTCTAATTTTGAAAATGTTTGTCTTGTAATACCTAGATATTTCGCAACTTCGTCTTGAGTAAGTTTTTTATCTTTTCTAAACTTCTCTATATTTTGAGTCATAATATTTTAATTATTTTTAAATTGATTATGTATCAACATTATATGATTTTTTAGTTTTTGTCAATAGTTTTTAACAAGATGTTAACATTAAATGTTAATTATATTAACATTATATTTGACTTATGTATTTATAATACTAAAATAAAAATATGGATATAATTATGAGAATTATTCCAGGTATTTTTATATTAATTGCTTGAATATTTTCATTTAAACATATTTTTGAATGATTATGATCACTTATTCAGCAACTAACTATAAAAGCTTGAATGTTAATATTCTGACTTGCTTTCATTTCATATGTTGCAGCTCATGTATAAAAACCTAGAATATTAATCTTCTAGGTTTTAAATTTAATTACTACATATCTTTCTTAGAAATATCAAAAAATCTTTCAAAAAATTTCATAAATTTTTGGGTAACACTATCACATTTTTTTGCATATTCTCAGCTTGGACTAAAACGAGACATTTTAGGTACAATTTTAGTAATATTTGTTCAATTAGTTATAACACTTCAATCTCTAAAAGAATTCTCAATAAACTTATAAGTTTCTTCATGATTAAGATTTTCTTCTTTAATTATTTTTTCTAATTCTTCTATTTTCTTCTTTTCTACAAATTCAATCCAATCACCATCTACTGATGAAGAAATATCAAGATTTTGAATAAATTGTTCAATAAGATCTTTTTTATTACGAAGCTCTACACTTGATTCAATTGCTCTATTAATATCAGCAAGTATTTCTTTGTTTTTAGTATGATCTAAATGATATTTTTTAATAAGTTCAATAATGTAATCAATATTTATTTCTATTTGTTTGATTAACTCCATTTCAAAAACAAGGTCATCATTTATATTTTCTTTTTCATCATCTTTTCCTTTTCTAAACTCATTATATAAATCAATATACATACTATGATAATCTTGAATATCTCTGTCTGTAAGTATTCATTGACCTGTGAATTCATCAAAAGTAGTTAGAATATTACGAATTCTCAAAATTCAACCATAAAGTTTTATAAATTCTTTTTGAGCTTTTTCTGAATCTATTCTCACTCAAAGTGGATATTTTTCAGTTAATTCATCAATTAAAACTTTATATCATTTTACTTCTTTTCAGCCTCAAGGGGCACCAAGGTCTTCTTCTTTGTATCCATTATAATATTCATCAAAAGTTTTTAATAGCACAATTCAACTGGCTTCTTTATCTCAAAAAAGTGAAATTGCTTCATTTGTTCTTTTTTCAAGATTACGAAAACAAACTATATTCCCAAAAGTTTTTATACTATTTAAAATACGATTTGTTCTTGAAAATGCTTGTATTAATCAATGTGACTGAAGGTTTTTATCAATCCATAAAGTATTTAAAGTTGTAGCATCAAAACCAGTTAAAAACATATTTACAACTATAAGCACATCAATTTCTCTATCTTTTATTCTTTGACTTACATCTTTATAATAATTTTGAAATTTATCTGAAGAAGTATCATAAGAAGTTCAAAACATTTCATTATAATCTTTTATAGAATTTTCTAAAAAATCTCTTGAACTTACATCAAGTCCACTTGTATCTTCTGGGTTTTCATCAATAGTTCCATCTGGTTCTTCTTCGTTTGCAGTATAACTAAAAATAGTTGCTACTTTTAGTTGCTGATCACTTGGAAGATTTTGAAATTGTTTTTGAAACTCTGTATAATAAAGTTTTGCCATATCAATTGATGACACTGCAAATAAAGAATTAAAACCTTTTTGAACTGCCCCCACTAAAGTGTAGTGGAAATAAAAAAGAGTTTTTAGTTTTCTAAAAGATGATTTCTGTATTGAACAGGAGTCATTTTTTTTCTGTT
>Ga0228666_1000546_pt1 | contig 20493 bp, 13 predicted proteins | sample 80DmetaG_FD_182702 | JGI IMG/M metagenome (GOLD analysis project Ga0228666, IMG submission 182702) | Seawater microbial communities from Monterey Bay, California, United States - 80D | ecosystem: Environmental > Aquatic > Marine > Coastal | place: USA: California | collected 2016-10-11 | reverse complement strand
GTTGCGGCAACCACAGTTACTTCTACCTCTTCAACTCCTTCTTCTAGTAATTTTCTTTTTAATTGAGATGGCCAACTCTGTGTTGTTTCTAATCCTTCTCCTACAGTGTAGCTATCGCCAATGGCTAGGTAGCGCACCAAACCAAGGTCTAATGCAATGGGGTCTGTTTCATCAACAGGATTGGTTTCATTTATAATTTCTGGATCATTTTTGCAACAAATAATCATAAAACAGATACATATACCTGGAGTAAATCTATAAAAGGTATCCAAGATATGTTTCCAAACTTTACTCAAAGGTACTGTTTAATTACAATCAGAATTTAACCGGAATAAACTATACCCAGGTGTTTCAAAAATTACCTCTCCACCATCACATTCAAATGTAATTGGAGTAACTAATTCATTTCCAGAATTTAAATCAACCGTTAGAATATCGTCTTCAACGGTATAATTAAGAGTTCCTGGTAGATGATTTCCATCATTTGCTTCGTATGAATTGTATAAAGCATTACAATCATCTGCCACACAGTAATACGTGTAACGAACACCGTCTTCATAGAGATACATCGTATTTCCCGCAGGAATAGTTCCTTCTATTAACCATTTACCCTCTATAGAATAATTTGGTGCAGGTAAATTTTCTGAATTTTCACAACTTGTATGCAAGATTGCTATAAAAGTAAAGAATACAATTTTTTTCATGATGGGTTTTTAAGTCATTAGCAAACAAATATGCAATAATTTTATAGTATTGGAATCATTTCTTTAAGTGAAATTAATTTACGGTAAAGTTTTAGCAAGACAAATACTATCTGGAATATCCTTTAATTTCCCATAGTTTTCTATGACAGAAAAGTTGTTTCTTAGATACAGCTTCATGGCTTCGGGTTGGTTAACTCCCATAAATAAAATGCATTTGCTATGCCCTAACTCTTTGGCCCAATTTTCTAATTCAGTGAGTATTTTTTCTCCTAATTGTTGGCCTCTATGTGCCGGAGTTACATACATTCGTTTTATTTCTGTAGCGGAAAGATCGTACTTAGCAATGGCACCACAACCAACAGCTTTACCTTCATGATATGCCACCACAACATGCTTTAAATGAGTAATTTCATTAAACTGAGATAAAGGGTGGTCTTTGCCATCTCTTTTGGCTAGATCTGTATTTAATTGTGCTACTAGCTCTTGAAATGCAGGGTTTAGATAATCTGTTCTAATGATCTTCATAGATTTTTTAAAGTTACACCAAAAAAAAGCCTTCTAAAAGAAGGCTTTTGTGTGTTTGTAAACAGTAAGATTACTCTTCTGTAGCAGCTTCGGTATCAGGAGCCAACGAATTCATCATTCCTCCATAATCGAACCAATCTCCACCGCTAGATATTTTACCATCTGTAAATGCAAAAGCATGGTATGAGGTTAATTTAACAGACTTCCCAGAGGCTACATGATCTGCCGTCCAAGTACCATATACTCGAGTGCTACCATCTAATAAACCAGTAGTTTCATCTACGCCAGGTAACCAGTAATCTGCTGTAAAATTCATGTTATCAAACTCTTTTTGATAATTTACAAGAGCGTCTTTTAAGCCTTGTGCATCGGCCATTTCAGAACCATAGACTGGCATATGCCATTCTAGATCATCATGTATCATTTCAAACATTTCTGCAGATTTTTCTGCTTGATGTAGTTCAAAATATTTTTTTGCTGCTGCTGTGTTTTTTTCAAAATCAGCATGATTTCCTGTAGAACAAGCAGTTACTAAAACTGCCATTACTACTACTTTAAATAGGTTTTTCATTTTTTTAATAATTTAATTAATACTTGTTTTAATGTTTTTAAGAGGATTTTTTAATTTAGTAAATCCAACCACCAACAGCGGTTCTGTATTCAATTGGATATGCCTTTAAGAGGTCTTTTAATTCTTTAGTTGCGTTTCCGGCAATAATAAATTTATCTATTTCAAACATCTTCATAAATGGAGCAAAGTTTGGCCCACCCTCAAAGTTATTTGCATGCAATACCATGTCTGCAGAGGTTAGATATTTTTCTACTAAAAATACACGTTTTCCATTTTCAGAAATAAAGTAGGTGTAATCATAGGTGTTGGGTTCATTAGCTCTTACAAAATCATTTAACTTTTTAACCAATGTTTGTACATCTTCTTTAGAGTTTCCTTTAGTTACTTTAAGTTCTAATAAGATTACTAATTTCTCTGATACATTGTTGGCAGCTTGCATGGCATTGAGTTCTTTATCAAAAACAGCATTGTCAAAAAATTGTACTTCTCTGCTTATTTTAAGCCCTTCCCATTTGTAAGAAATGTGAAAAGGGAAACTTACTTTTTGCCCGGTGTATTTACCAGTGGCACTAAAGGTATTCCAGATATTAGTCCAAACAATTCCATTGTCATAAACTGTTGTTTCTATTTCAGAACCCGTAGCATCTCCGTCTACATCTTCAAAGCTAATCTCATCAAACATCTCAAAAAGTCCTTCAACACCAGCAATAAAACCTGCTTTGTCTTTGGTGTTGTTTCTAGCGTCTACAAACGTCATGTCATCAGAGAATACCTCTTTTAGGTAATCGATATTTTCTTCACTAACGTTTTTAAAAAGGGTTTTAATAATTTCAGATCGTTCATCATTGGTAGTTACCGTTCCGTTTGGGCTTTGGCAAGAATACACTGCCACGAGTACTAATAAGAGTATTTTTTTCATATTTAGTTGTTTAGGGCCACTAATATATAAAAAAACGATGAGTTAAAAAGAGGTTGGCTATTAGATGCTTTTATACCTCCGTATTTGTAGGTTGGGTTGTTTTTTAAAGGATATGTCTACAGTTTAAAATTTAGAAATATAATACGTTCAATCTCTAGACGTTTCTAATTCTATAGATTTGATGTAGTTGAGTTTAACGATCTCGGCTCCGTTAAGAGTTTCTTCTATTGAATCTGAAATTTCATCATAAGACAATCCATTTTTCAGTCCAATTATAGTTTTGTTGTATAAATCTGTTAATGAATTTTTTAAACTAATTACATCCTGTTTTTTGCTCAAGCTACCATGGCCTGGCATAATAATAGTATTATCATCGCATAATGCTTCCAATGCACCCAAAAGATCAATTAAGCCCTTAATAGACCCTCCATTATTTAAATCAACATAAGGGTACCCATACCTTACAAATGCATCTCCAGTATGGATAATATTATTGTTTTTAAATAAAATCACACTATCTCCATCTGTATGAGCGTTTCCAAAATTATACAATTCTATTTCTTCGCCTCCTAGACTTATGTTCATTTTACTCTTATAAGTGACTACTGGTAATGAACTTTTATCATATTTTGGTTGAACAAAATCTTTAATAAAGTCGTAAATGCCTCCATAGAGTTCTGTATCTTCCATCATCCTTTTCTTTGCGTTTTGATGCGATATTATGGGGATACCTTGCTTTCCAAAGGCTTTATTACCGTCTGAATGATCGTGATGAAAGTGTGTGTTAATGATATATTTAATTGGCTTATCAGTAATTTTTCTTAATGAAGTCATCAGGATATCTTCAATAATTTCATATTTATTATCAATTAAAACAACCTCATTATCACTAACAAAAACACCTACATTACCACCACCTCCAACAAGCATATAGAACTGATCATTAATTTTTTCAATTTCAAAATACTGTACCTCTTTTTTAACATCATTAATTTGATTATTGTACTTGGTAAAGTCAGCATCTTGCGAAAAACATAGAAAAGGTACTGCTGAAAATATAGAAAGGAAAATTAGATTTTTCATTGTAATGGCTTAAGAATTAGTATCCTAAAGTTAGGTTAATTAATTCTTATGTGCAATTAATGAGGAGCCAAATGGAGTAAAATCGAACTATTTTGGGGAGGGGTTAGAGATGTTAAATTTTATTTTGTAGTAAAATAAATGGTGCCCAATAGTTCGGGTATTTATATTTGTTTTTAATTATTTGTTTAGTGTTACGTAAAGAAGTATTTATGTTATTGCTTTTTAATAGCTCTTGGTAGAATAAAAGCATAAATTCTTTTGTGATTTTATCATCAACAGGCCAAAGTGTAGATATTATATTTTTTGCTCCAGCTCTTAAAAAAGAATTTGCCAGGTTTTCACCACCAAAAAAAGTGCTATTTCCAAAACCTGTTTCACATGCACTCAGCACTACAAGTTCTGTTTGTGTAAAGTTTTGCTTAATAATCTCAGAACCAAAAATAATTCCATCATTGCGTATTTTCTTTTGAAAATCATTTTGAATATTAGATTTAGAATTTGCTGCGAGTAATCCCCAATTAAAACGATCATATTTGTTTCCTTCAATAAAAAAACCATGGGTGGCCAAGTGTATGATACTCGACTTAGTATTGGCGTAGAGTGATTCTTCCGTAGATGTTTCTAAATTTGTAGTAACCGTTTTAATATCTCTTTCTGTTAACAGAATATTTAGTGCTGTAATTTCTTTCTCTGTATATGGTAATGGATTAATCCCAGCGCGTACTTTTGAGTTTATAGTTTCTAATGTGGTGTTTCCATCTGAGAAATCTGGATTTCCAAACAAAAATGCAGACTCAAAATCACTAGTAGTATTTATTTTAAAAATTGCTGAAGGTCGTTCTACATAGTTGATTTCATAAATATCAAAAAGATACTTTTTCTTTATGGGGTTCCATAAGGACTCAATATTTACATTAGTAAAGAGCCCATCATTTTTTATAAATAGTTGATTTATTGAGGGAGATAGTTTATCTACTATTGGCTTAAACAAAAAATCATAGGAGTAAATATCTAGTTTTTTATTGGTTATTTGTGAAGTGTAAAAATTAATTAGTTTTCCCAAATCGGTTTCACTTATTTTTATTATTTGAGCCTGGTCTTTTGTGATTAAATGTGCTACAAATACAAGTTTGTTTAATTTTGAAAACCTAATGTAAGCTTGGTTGGATTGAAGTTTATCTTGAAAAGATACAATGTCAATTTTTTCACTTTTTTTAAATTCAGTTTTTATATTTTGTTGAAATACATCAAACTCAGTCTTAATTAATTGTAATTTATCATAGTCTTTTTCATAGTATCTTTTATTTAATAGTTCAAAATACATATCCGAATTCTTTTCATTTAAATTAAGTAATATTGAATTGTATCTATCCAAATCATCAACTTTTAATTTATAATTAAGAATTTCATTGGTTTGTTTTGAATCAATTATACGAGAATGAACTTCATTTTCTAGTGCAGACATTTTTAATCCGATATCTACCATCATATTAATTTGATTTTCATAGCTTAATTCATTAATGATATCAATATTTTTAAGTTCTGTTTTTAGTGCTACTAACTTAGAATTCAAATATTGTTCTGAAAATTCACCTAAATCTTTTTTTAAGCCATAATATTCCGAATCAAATTCTACATTATATAAATTATACAATGAATCTAATTTTTTCAAAAAAATATGATTGCTGTATTTTTTTTGTAATATTTGAGTGTTTAATTTTAACATTGATAAATTAAATTTACCATAAAAAGATTTTTTTTCTTCCAGAGCAATCATTTCCTCAATTATTATCTCAGATTTTTCATGTTTAGATTCTAACACAAGTAAGCGCCTCTTCATATCAAGTGATTTTCTTTTAATTTCTATAAACATGTCTTTATCAAAGCGAACGAATGACTTATTGTTTTTTAGACCCTCTTCAAGATTTTCATATTGCCTTATGTAGGTATCTAAGTAATCTCTAGCCTTTTCAATATTTTTTTTAAAAAAATAAATTTCAAAAATTTCATATAAAACATCATTATCTAAAACCATATCCTCATAGCTAATTATCTCTCTATTCCAGTGGTAAGGATTTGCACGGGCATTAATAAATCCCATTAATGCTCTATCATAGTTTTTTATGTACCTGTAAAAATGAGCAGACATGAGTTGAAAATTATATTTTATAAATTCTGTTTGATTTCTATAAAATTTATCATGATTTTTCAGTAAATAATTAGAAAGTTCTACCAGTTTGTATTTAAATTTATAAACTCTTGCAGATCCCATTGCAGGCCAAATTGAAGTCTCAAAACCTTCTTCATCAATATTGTCTATAATATACTTATAGTATGCAAATGCAGACTCATAAGTATTTTTAAGAATGTCTTTACGTTGTAAAACAGTTAAATTTAAATTTTTATATCTATTTTCATTAATTATTTTTTGTTTGTATAGAGCTTCTATGGTATTCTTTAAAGTTTTAAGTTCCTCTAAATTTGAGAGTGAGATTCTTAAATTTAAATCTGTGTCAGATATTTGAGGATTAAGCTCATTCACAATAAATATTTTAGTTTCATTAAGAATGGCATCGGTTTTTGAACCTTTAATTTTATAGTTCTTTATCTTGGATGCATACTGCCAATAAAGTTCTAAGGTCCAAATTAATTCCTCGTAAGTAATTGTTTTCTTGTAGGAATTAAATAAAGCTATTATATCTTCTTCAATTTCTTTTTCAGACCAATTTGGATAATGAATAAGAGAAGACCTAGTTTTAATCATACTAATAAATTGAAAGGGTGTAATTCTATCAACTCCAATTTCTGAATTTGTTTTTTCATTTTTAATTATATCATAAACTAAATTATGTTCTTCTAATTTTAAGTTTTCAATATCAAAGTCAGATAAATTTCTGTATTCTTTTATTAATTGAAAAATATTACCAATAGAAAAAATTAAATCAAATTTACTGCCATATACTTTGTGGAAATTATATCTTAATTTAAAAACATCAGACCAAAAGGATAAATCTGGTTTTAATAACTTCTTCTGTAACTTTTTTTTAATTTTCAAATAAAACCCCCCAAAAACAAACTTAATATCTATAACTTCATCGGCATTTAAAGCTATGTTTTGATCTAAAGATTTATTAATTTCATGTTTCAATTCTTTAAAACTAGAAACAGAGTAATTTTCTATATAACACCTATTGATTAAGAATTCTAAAGGTGAAATCAAGTCTTTGAAGTTTTTATTTATAAACTTCAAGAAAATAAAGTTTTTTATTTTTTGAACTCTTAAACTTAAAAACAAATTTCTATAACTATAACCTTGAGGAAGAAGTTTAAGTTGATTTCCGTAGTCAAATGTTTTTTTAAGTGCACTAAAGCGAAATTCCTTGTTTAAGAACTCAGATTTTGAGGCATTATAGTAGTCTTTAAAAATTTGTTCCCTACCAAATAAATTTGATAAAGCTTCATTTTTTTCATAGTGTAAAATCAATAATTTTAGGTCTTCATCCTTATAATCAGGATCATTAACAGTTCTTATCCTATTTCTCCAATCATATGCATTAAATAGATTTAGTACACTTGTTACATGGCTTTTATTGAGCCCTTTTTTCTCTACTTCAATACTTTTATTTAAATATTTCAAGCAAGAAAAATAATTTTTTTCATTGTATGCATAAGTATATGAAAAATGAATCATAAAATAGGTAATATAATCTTCTAAACCTTTATTAATTAAGTAATTCAAATGGATTTGATAGTTTGTAATAGCAGTACTATCTTTCCTTAACTTTTTTATAGCTGTTGATTGATATTTAATTAAGTTGTAAAGAGAAAATCGAACAGAATCACTAACAGAATATAGTATAATCTTATTTTCATCAATACTCGCTAATGTCCTTTTAACTTCATCATAATCATAGCGATCAAATTCATTAAAAAGCTTATCGAATGAAGTTGTTTGACAAAATAATTGACAGGTAAAAAATAAAAATAGGATTTGTATTCTCAATTCTATTGTTTTTATATAAAAGTAATAAAAGTTATCTAAAATTAAATTATATATTAGGGGTGTAAATTTATTTGTAATCTATCTAAAAAGTTAATAATAATGATTATCAATGTAGCACTTTACGTAATCTGTATACTTTTAATTGGATTTTGGCTTTACTGCTTATATTATGCAGTAAAAAATGATAGAAAATTAAAACCGATACTTCTTTTAGTCTTATTGAATATTTTTTACATTCCAATTTATTTTGACCAAATAAAAAAGCAAAAGCAATCCCATGAAAATTAATTTAGGTGGTAGAATAAGTTTTGTTTTCTTAAAATTCACCATGAATAAGGTATATCTATTTTTATTTCTTATTCATTTTTCATCTTTTGCAAATAATTGTAATAACTCTGTAAAAGAAATTTATCAAAATATAATTACAAGCATCGGTAATAACAGTTTATACCCTCCAGAGCTTCATTTTTCTGATGAAACTAGGAGCGTTGCCTATATGTCTAGCAAAGGTATTACCATTGAGCAGAAAACTATTGATTTATTTTGTGGTAAAGATAATTTTGAAGATAAGATAGCCTACATTATTGCCCACGAACTTGCTCATTATTACCTAGAACACTCGTGGATGAGTAACACTGGGTTGTCTTATGCCAGTTCTATTGGAGAATTTGTAGAAGATAGCTCCAGCTTATATTCTGCGAAACAAAAGAAACTTTCGGAAAGTCAGGCAGACTTATACGCAGGTTTTTACGGACAAATTGCAGGTTACAATACCCTTGGCTTTGGAGAGGAAGCTTTAACTGAGGTTTATGAATCATATAGTTTACCTAAAGAACTTATAGGGTATCCTAGTTTTGATGAACGAATAGATATTCTTAATTCAAGAAGAAATAAAGCCAATGATTTAGCCTTATTGTTTGAATTAGGAAATGTGTTGCTACTCTCAAAGCAATACAATCTTGCAAAAGAATGCTATGAAACCATCTTAAAAAATAAATTTAACTCTCGTGAAATTTCTAATAATCTAGGGCTTAGCTATTTATTGTATGGCATTAGTATTTCTGAGGAAGATGTTGCGAATCTTTTATATCCCGTTTACTTGGATGAACAAACACGGGCTAATACCTCAAAAACAAGGTCTGGAGATTTATTTAATGACCCTAAAGCTATGATTTCTAGAGCTACTGCATTATTTCATAAAGCATTATTATTAGACCCTGGGTATTTACCTTCAAAGCAAAATTTATTGGTATCAATATTTTTAGGAAAAGAAAACCATACCGAAAGAACTAATTTTCTAGAACAATTTAAAAATGACACCCTTAATTATACGGTCGTTTCAGACCTGAAAGTAATTGCTTCTATACTTGTTAAAAAAAGATATAAGCGTATCAGAAAAATTGCTAAAAATGGAAGCTACATAAGTAATTTAAATTTAACAAGAAATGATAAAATTACACCCTCTGATGATTATGAAAAAGTTTTAAATTTATTAGGTATTCAAATCAAAGATTTGTTTTTTATTGATTCAAAAAATGTAAAAGGAACAGATATTGCTGTTTCAGAAATAAATAATATAAAACTTTATCAATATAACGGAGTTTATATATTTTCTCTTAATAAAACTAAATCTATAATTAAGGAAATTCAAAGATTAAATGGTTTTATCAAAACTAGAAGTGGTTTGTATTATGTTTATAAGAACTAATAAATTATTATTAATTAAAATACAATTTATGAATCGTTTTCTGTTATATTTTGTAATTCTTAATGCTACAGCACAAATTGTACCTAAATCACCAAATAGTTATGATTTAGAGGGTCTTAAGACGGGTCAATGGACAATTCTTTACAATTCTAATTGGGAGCCTACAGACTCAATTGGTAATGCTAATTTTTATAGATTAATCAGTTATAATAAAGGAATACCTGAGGGAAGAGTTATTGATTATTACATGACTGGTAACAAACAATGGGAAGGATATTTACTTTCAGATTATCCAACCGAAGTTTTAGATAGCATAAGTATCTTTTACAATTATGATTTAAGTATTAGTAATATTTCGAATTGGAAAAATGGAAAATTAGATGGTTTTTCCGTTTATTATGATAATAAAGGCTCAGAGATTATTGAAGTTATTTTTAAAAATGGAAATTTTGTTTCAATGAAATACTTGAATCTAACTAGGGATAACTTTAATTATTTGCCAGATATTGTTGATAAATTCTCACTTAAAAACGCTGTATCAATTTGCAAAGTTATTTTAGAAGATAATTTTTTTAATGAAAACCCAGTTTTGAAGTCTATTTTATTAAATATAATTAGTGCAGATTATTATTCTTTAGTTGAATATAAATTATCAGAAAAATTTCAAAAATTATCTTTAAATCATCTACATAAAAATATGAAAATTGAACGTGGTTTATATATTGATAATCTTCTAGGTTTTCATGGTTTAAAAACTTCTTATTCAAGTAACAAATTTAATAATTCTAGTGCATTAGTATCTAAATATGATAGTATTAAAAACATTGATAAATATTTAGTTTTATATAATAATATTTCAGCAAATTATGTCCATATTGAGAGATATCTTAATGAATATTTTGGTTATGAAAAAGAGAGCCCATTTAATGAAACAAAAAAATTTCTCAATAGACAATCAAATACTATAGTTGGTGAAATATTTGGAATAATAAATAATAGCAAAAAACACAAACTTATTGAAGTATCTCAACTTCAAAGAATAGGTTTGTATTATTCTATGTTTTCTGATTCTCAGGGTATTGAATACGCACAACAAGCATTTGATTTGGTTAAAAATGAATATTCACCTACAGATTTCTCTTATATTTTGTCAGAATTTTATTTGGGTAAAGCCTATTTATATAATTATTATTATGACGAAGCATCTAAATATTTCACTTCAGTATCTGAGAAGCTGGTTAATAATATTGATCTATTTAGTTCCACTTTGCCTGATAATCTTATTGATGAGTTATATAGTATTGCACTTGAGGTATTTAACAGTTTATTTGTATCTGACCTGTATAATTCTTACTCATATGATTTGTATTCATTTATAAATTCGAGAGAATTAAGAAGAAAAAAAATAATTGATAAGCAATTTTTTAAAAAATCTGATTTAGATTATAGATCATTGTCTGATTCGTTAAACAATATTTATAATAATATCTCTAAATGCTATGAATTATCAAAAAGACAACAAATAGATAGAGGTTTTAATCTTGAAGAATTAGTATTAGATTCTAAAAAATTAGAAACTAAAATTAACCAATACTTGGGTAAAGTATCTATGACTGATTACGATATTGATGATATTACTTCGAGGTTAAAAAAAGATGAAATCTTTGTAGATATAATAAAAGTTGATGTTGATTTTAATGAAATTACTCCGCAAGAGGAACCTCATTATTTTGCTTATATATTTTGGTCAGATTCATTAAACTATGACTTTACAAACAAAAAAAGTAATTATTTTAATTATTATCGAGAGTCTGATTCGTTGAAACTAAACCCTGTAAGAGGGAACGATACCTGGTTAATGCAAATAGATTTTGCTAAAAATTTAGATAGTATATATCGACGCTATAATAATTACGTTAAAAGAAGGCCAAAAAAAATGATGTTTACCTCTTATGATAAATATATGGGAATACAATTATACAATGGCTTTTGGTATAAAATTATTGATTTACTCTCCGACAATGAAAAAAAAATAATTAATAACATTTCAAAAATATATTTTTCTCCTGAAGGTGTGTATAGTCAAATTAATCCTAATGTTTTGTATAATAGAAATACTGATAGTTTTTTAATTGACAACTATGATATTATATATGTTGATGATATTACAGATTTTGTTAATCACAAAGAAAATTTTAATACTTCAAATACTTCAAATACTTTAGATGCAGTAATTATTGGAAATCCAACTTTTTTACTCAGCGATAAAAATTACAAGGATATTTCTCAAAATATATCTAGAACTATATTTGATAATGAGTTAATAAATCATCAGAGAAATTTAAAATTATCAAATTTACCAGGCACAATGAAAGAAATAAATCAAATTTCTAATTTGCTAAAATCAAATAATTGGACTGTCGACCTATTAAGCGGAACTGATGCAACGGAAACCAATCTCAAGAATTTGAATTCACCTAAATTATTACATATTGCAACTCATGGGTTTTTCTTTAATAATAAAGATATTAATACTAATATTCTTTCTTCAGATAATAAAAAAGCATTTTTGAACCCAATGACACGTTCTGGTTTAATTTTTAGTGGAGCCCAGAATACAATTAATGGAGAGTTATTTTCGGATGACAACGGTTGGTTAAATTCATATGAAGCTTCATTGCTTAATTTGAAAGGGACAGAATTAGTTGTTCTCAGTGCATGCGATACCGGAATGGGTGATGTTCAAAATGGTAAGGGAGTGTTTGGTTTACAAAGAGCTATTAGAATGGCGGGGGCAGAATCATTAATAATGAGTATGTGGAAAGTTGATGATAAAGCTACACAAAAACTTATGACATATTTTTATGAATTTTGGATTGACAAAAAATATAGTAAAAGAGAAGCATTTAAAAAAGCTCAATTCAAGATAAGAGAGGAATATAATCATCCTTACTATTGGGGTGCGTTTTTGTTAATAGGAGAATAACAATGATTTTTATGAAATAATTTTATATTTTTTTCATTGGTTTTATCTAATAAATTAATATTCCTAAAAAAATAATACTAAAAACATACAAAGAATAGTAAAATGCATTTTTAGGTGATTGAAAATAAGGAAAGTTAGTTTTTTCACTCTTTTGAAGTATCATTACTAAAATATTGAAAAAAACCATAAAAATAACCAGGTTACTAACTGCATCTGCTTTGGTGAAGACTTGTAAACCAGGCAATACAGAATCTACATAATAACGATTGCCAATGGCTCCAAAAATAGCACCTACAGCCAGTGTAACTTTAGATTCAAATTCTGTTTTTAAGGGTATCAGAAAAACCAAACAAGAAATTAAAAATGATAATATACCCCCTAAAAATAATTTTAAAAATAACCAAGAACCTTCTCTATCTAGAGCGAGAATAATTTCTAGTGTTTCGGTAACAATACTTCTGGTAGTATTTGGTGAGGTTCTAATTAAATCGCTGTTGTCATTATTATATTTATAATTATATGAAATACCTTCTACGTTAAATCCATCCTTTAAGTTTTCTAGTGGTGTATTATAACTACTAGGAAATTTCAAACTAGGCCGCAATTTAATTATTGAAGTATCTACTGTTGTTATAAATTTATATTTTAATTGTTGTTTATCGAAAGGAAAGTCTCTTAAGTCCCAACTAATATCAAATGGAGCTTCTACTCTTTTAACACTTTTAGTTTTAAATTTTTCATAAAACAAGTATTTATAATTTTCTGTGTTTTTGTAGTATATGGGAGAGCTTACGGCATCTCCTTTTAAATTATTTTCTTTTATATAGATATCAAAAAATTCTTCGTGCAATAATTCAATTGTATCCCCTTTTATGCTTGTATAAGAGGTGTCGTAATTTGAATATGAACTTATTAAAAGAGTAGAGAAAAACTCATCTTTATTTAAATCAATGTTTTTTATATCTTTTACATCTATAGATATATCAAATTCTATTGGCCATTTAAGACTGTCTTTTTCTTGAAGAAATTGTTCAGGGTAATAAGGTTCTCCTAAGTATTTATAGTCATTATTATTTTGAGCAAATGAGTTAACACAAAAAACAAACAATAAAAAAAAACCATTAATCTTTTTCATTTGATTTTGGTTTGTTTGTTTTTGTAGAATTTGCCTTACGTATTGATAATTCTGTTCCTAACAAAGAGAAAAATTTCTTTGCTTCTAATTGAGTCTCGAGTGTTTTTTGATTTTCTGCAAATCCTAATTTTTCGTAATCTTGAAGTACTCCGTTTACACCATTTGCAGAGTATAAACCATCCTTATCCAACACCAAAAAGAAACCACTCATATTGCTGTTTTTAAATTTACCAACATAAAAAGTGTCATTATCTTTATCCCCCCATATACCATATCCAGATACAGAATTATTTAAATACTGGCCTTCATATGAACTATAATTATTTTTATCTGTCTTGTACTTATAACGTTTAAAATCATCAGAGTCAATAATTGTAGGTGGTTTTACAACAATATTTTCATTTAATTCAAAAATATGTGCTTCTTTGGTGTAAGTTTTAAAATCACTATATCTTACCCACATATATCCATTATCTCCAAAATCTCTTCCCCAGCTATTAACAATTCTAAAAGCCCCTCCATATTTATAGTCATCATACCCTATAACACACAAAGCATGTCCGTCTTTTTTATCTGAATTACCAGGATTCCATAATCCATCAGACTTAATGCCATTAGGGTTTTGGGCTCGATAGGATTGCATAGTATCATCAATAGTCATCCCAACAATAACAGGAAATCCATCATAAATTAATTTTTTTACAGTATTTACAAAACCAGGCTTATTTGTAAAAACAGTATACCATTCTTTAATACTATAGGGTTTTGTATAACTAAAAACACTACTCATATTACTCTTATCCCAATTTTGATTACAAGTAGTGAATGGTGGGAACATTGTTTTTTTAGATCCTACTTTTTTTAGATTGCCTAATGCAGCATTAAAAGGCAGTCCATTATCGCAATTATTTACTTCTGAAAAATACAATGAATACAAAAAATATGGATCAAAAGAATGAGCATATTTACCTTTATAATCTGTAATATTAAACTTCTTGTTGTACATGGTTGATAAGCCATAATAAAATGTTGAAAATCCAACACAGGTTCCGCCTTTTTGATTCATAACAGGAGGTACATATTTTTCTAAACTATAGGAAGATGGATGCGTAGTTGCGAATCCATAAGATTCAGAGGGAAATTCATTGTATTCAGAGAGTTTATCTGCAGGAGTAAATATTAATCCTTGGCCATACATATTAAAACCCGAAATTAACGCTAAAATTATTAATTTTTTCATTTATTTAAATATTTCCAATAAATATACAAATAAAAATAAAAGCTTTTCATAGGAGTAATTTATTTTGGATTGATGTTATATATACTTATTTTTTTGAGGGTTTAGGGATGTTATATTTAGATCATATTCCTAAAAAAAACAGTATTCTTTTTAAAATATTTATATCTTTAAGGTTAATCAAAAATTAACTTCAAATGAAACACACACTATTTACATTATTTTTTTTGATGACTAGTTTAATTGGCTATAGTCAATCTTATCTTGGATGGATTAATAAACAGGTGAATTTTAGAGAAGGACCAAGTACACAATATGCTATTATAAAATCGCTTAAACCTGGCACACAAATATTTATTGTTTCAACAAATGCCAAGAATAATTATTTTAATATTATAGATATAGAAACAAACAAGGAGGGTTATGCCCATAAATCATTCATTAAACTTGGAGATATTGTCGAAAAAAATGAAAGTGGAATATTTACACCGAGTGGTGAATCTACTTCATACAAGCCTGATATTGAGATATATAACGATACAAATTTAACACTAACACTCAAGCTTAATTCAGAATTATTCACCTTCAATCCAAATGAAAAACAGACAATATCACTATTACCCGGAAAATATAGCTACAGAGCATCAGCTCCTGGTGTTATTCCTAATATTGGAACAGAGAATATGGAAAGTAATATGAATTATAGTTGGCAATTTTATATTGTAACCAAAAGAAGGTAAAAAGACATCAAGTAATCTCATTTTTTTATATATTTTTAAAAATAATTAAATACAGAATTTTAAAACTTAAAGATGAAGTTAAATTATTGTTTTTTTATCATACTAATTATTGTTTCTATTAGTGCTACTTCTCAAGAAAGAAAGATTTGTAATGATACCATCAAAATTAAATATCAAAATAATAAACTAGGAAAGTATATAGGGTGTTTAAATTATGAGGGGAACAAAGATGGTTATGGAACATTGTATTCTCCAGACGGCTATATATATGAAGGTGATTTCAAAAATAACAAAAGAGAGGGGCAAGGAAAACTTATTTACCCGGATGGTTATGTTTACAGTGGGGATTTTAAAAATAATAAAAAAGAAGGTAAAGGAAAACTTGTTTATCCAAATGGGAATGGATCTTACATAGGAGAATTCCAAAATAATATGTTTAATGGTGCTGGAATTGAAACCATACAAGATGAAAATTATAAAAAAGTTTCAGAAGGTGCATTTGTAAATAGTATTTTATTTAATGGGGAGAAAATACTTTATTTATCAAGTGAAAAAAAACAAATTTATGAGATAAAAGGAGCACAGCCGGTTTCTATAAGACAATACAATAATGGAATCCTGGAATTTTCCGAAAAAGGTGAGTTTTTTCCAAATAATTCTCTCAAAACAGGGACTCAAAAACAGTTTATAGATAATTATATCATTACAACCATTTTTAAAAATGGTGCTGAAGTTTCAAGAACTACAAATATAGACAATTATTACGTTCCTTCAGATATTATTGGAGACTCTGAATCTATTAGTTTAGAGTTAATCTTTGAAAAAAATGATCAAACAAAGTATATAAATATATATTTTGATAGTTCAAATGATAAACCCTATAGATTTATCTTTGATACTGGTGCTGAGATGATGAGTATTGGTTTTAGGATGTTTAATGAACTTAAGGAGAACGGTCTAGTATATGAAGACCTCGGAATTACAATACCTACTGTGGGTATTAGAGGAGAACCTACTCAGAATAAGGTGATCAAAATTGCTCAATTAAAGATTGGAGAATATACACTCAAAAATGTTATTGCTCTTGTTAAAACGTTAGAAACAGCCAATAATAGTTTAATAGGAATTCAATTTTTAGAAAAATTTAGAGAAGTCTACTGGTCTTTAAAGCAAAACCGCTTAATCTTTTATAAATAAATTCTATTTCACAAAAGTATTCAGTTGTTTCTTTAGAAAAAAGAAATACACTTGTAACGATTTAAAGCTCTTATATTAATATCAAAATCATAAGAAATAGAAAATTCATGAACTCCACCAGAGCTAATTAATTGAGAAGTGTTGATATCATAGGAATAGCCAAACCTATAGCCTTTAGCTCTTAAACCTATAAAAGTACTCAGAGAACTTGTTAAAGAATTAGTACTATTATCTGGAACTGTAAACATTGTCATACCTATTGAAAACTTATCATCAAAAACATATTGTAGGCCATAATCCATTCGACTATAGGTTCTCTGATTCATAAAGTTACCGAGGATATATGCTTTACTTTTACTTCCTAACCATGTGCTATAATTTCTAAATACCGGTAAATTATATTTTGCATGTACAGACATAAATATATCTAAGGGTACATTACCCCCCTCAGTTAGAGAAATATTGGGTTTATTTAAATGTCTTAATGTTAATCCAAACCAAGAATCTTGATTGTTGAAAATTACTGATGAGCTGAAATCAAAAAACGATCTTTGAGAATTTAATAAAATTGGGTCTATTGAAGATGCATTTATTGAGCTATTATTTAAATTTATTTGATCCTCGAGTAGAAGGTTTTGAAAACCATAATTTTTCATTCCAAATCCTGTTGAAATACTCGGTCTAAAAAACCAAGAATTGCCAATTTCAAAACGCAATGCAAAATTAAAATTTACTTGATTGAAAGTATAGCCAGAGCCACTTTCCTTTTGGTTTAAAAAACTAACACCAATACCAGTTTTATAGCGCTCAAACCAAGTATCTGCAAACGCAAAATTAGACGAGGTTTTTAAAGCGCTATTTCTCCATTGAGATTTAAAAACTGAACCTACCTTTGTACTATTTATTGCTCCTGTAAAAGAAGAATTTAATGTTTCTGGTACTAAGAAATTTTGAGAAAAAATTACATCCTGAGAATAGCTTTTGAAAAAAGCAAGAAATAATAAAAGAGATAAAATATTCTTCATTTTATTTTAATATTGTTATTGATGTACTTTTTTTAATTTCTTGGCCAAAGAATGTAATTCCTTTAACATACATTATATAATTACCATTCTCAGCAGGTTTTTCGTTAATAAAACCATTCCATCCTTCTAATGAAGTACCTTCTTCCTCATAAACTAGTGTTCCCCAAGTATCATAAACTAACATTCTTATGGTTGTGAATCCTCTAAATGATGGTCTTACCACATCATTAATTCCATCTTCATTGGGTGAAAAAGCATTTGGAATAACTAATAAATATCCTTTAGTAACATTTATATCTTGTGTGATTTGATATGTACAACCATAATCATACTCTACTGTTAATGTAACTGTAAAAGTTCCTACTTGATCATAAGTGTGTTCTGGATTTAATGTGTTTACTATTGGACTACCATCACCAAAATCCCATGAAACACTGGTGAAATTTCCAGTACTCAAATTAAAAAACTGTATGGGATCTTGTATAGATACAAAAGAATATTGAGTCAATGATAGAGACTCATATGTAAATTCAGGAAACCCTACTTCAGAAACATCAACCTGAATTGAAACACTTTCCTGACAGCCTCTTCCATCAGTAACTGTTAATACATAGGCACCACTTTGGTTGGTAGTCATAATTTCGTTATTACTGCCTGATATCACCCCTGAAGACCAACTATAGGTGTATGGTAAAAACCCTCCTGTAACATTTGGGATGTTCTGCACATTGATTGTATTTGAATTACAATCTGGTATCACAGTTTCCTCCAAAGAGATAAGTATTGGTTCTTGTCTAAAAATAGTATACTCTCTATTTATGATACATCCTCTACTATCTTTGATTTCTACAGAATAATCACCTGATGGTATATTAAATATGTCTTCTGAAGTTTGACCTGTATTCCATAAAAAGGTGTAGGGCTGTGTTCCTCCAGAAACATCAAGTTCTATACTTCCACTGTTGGACACGTCACAATCAATTGCATCATTTACAATGCTAGTCACAGCCAATTCTGGTGGATTAGTAATGATAAAAGTTTCTTCTATCGGACATTGATTTGTATCGCTATCTATAATTGTAACTGTATAAGAACCTGGACTTAAATTGTTTCTTTGGATACCTGCACTTGGGTCATCACTCCATAAAACTGTGATTGGAGCAATCCCACCAGTTAAATTTAAATCTATAGAGGCATCATTTGCATCATTACAAGAAATTGGACTTACAATAGGTGCAATAAAGAATATGGGTTGTTCTATAGTGATGGTAACATTTGCTTCACATAGATTTTGATCAACTATCGTTGCTATATAATTTCCAGCAGATAAATTTGATTGTGAAAAGCCATTCCCCAGATTACTCCAAGAAATTTGATAAGGAGGATTACCCCCATTTACAGAGACGTCAATAGATCCATCAGCTTCTCCATAACAACTTACATCTGTTTTAGTGTAATTTATTTCTATCGCTGGAGGTTGTGTTAGCTCAATATCTTTTTGTTCTATACAACCTAATTCGTCAGTAACTTCAATTGTGTAAGTTCCTGCAAGTAAATTTGAAATATTTTGTGCGTTACTAGTAAAGCCATTTGGCCCTGTCCAGCTATAACCATATTCAAATATACTAGGTGAAACCTCTGTTGGAGTTCCTCCAGTTATACTTATTTCTATTGCTCCTGTAGCGTCACCAAAGCAAAGAATATCATTTTTTGAAACAGTATTAATTACAATAATGTCGGGTTCAGTTAGTGTATAGGTCTGATTTATTACACATTGCTTATCATCAACTACCTCTAGGCTATAAGTTCCTGCTGTTAAACCACTTTGATTAGGACTTCCTTGAACAACTCCATCTCCTGTCCAATTATAAGTGTAAGGTGCTGTTCCTCCATTAATACTTACTTCTATAGCCCCGTCATTTCCATCAAAACATGAAATGTTTTTCTCTATATCAGTTGTTATTGTTAATACATCTGGTTGTGAAACGGTATATTGTTCAATAATAAAAACACCATTGCTGTCTTCGATTCTTAAGGTATAATCTCCTGCGAGTAAATTTGTAATTGTACTAGCTGTTGAAGTAAATGAATTGGGTCCTGTCCATGAAATTAAATAAGGAGGTCCACTTGTAAAAGGAACTCCACCTGTAATATTTGTGCTTAGTATACCATTATTTGATTCAAAACAAGAATTATTTGTTATTTCTACATTAGAGATTATTGAAGGGTTAACGGTTACTATTAATATAAAAGGCTGTCCAGTACAACTTGGTGTTGCAGGTGTTATTACATAAGTTTCTGTTACTGGTTCAGGTGGTGAACTAATATTTTCTAAGGTTTGACTGATGTTTGTTTGAGGTGAACTTTCAGAAGAAGAACCTACTATAGCACCTGGATTTGAACTAGTTGGTGAAGACCAGGTGTAAGTGGTACCTGTTGGTACAATATTTCCTGCAACTGAACTTGGATCGAATAAAAAAGTTTCTTCACTATATATTGTAATTTCTGCAGTATCTATTACTGGAATTTCATTGACCACCACAGATGCCACCTCAGAACTAATAAGATCACATCCTCCTTCAAAAGCTATGGTAACATAATAGAATATTTCACCTACTGTATTAGTAGGAGGGTCATATGTGCTGTTTGTAGCACCAGCA
>Ga0228666_1000534_pt1 | contig 20680 bp, 20 predicted proteins | sample 80DmetaG_FD_182702 | JGI IMG/M metagenome (GOLD analysis project Ga0228666, IMG submission 182702) | Seawater microbial communities from Monterey Bay, California, United States - 80D | ecosystem: Environmental > Aquatic > Marine > Coastal | place: USA: California | collected 2016-10-11 | reverse complement strand
GTAAATGGTAAAAGCTTATCAGATTTATCTTTTGATTTTATAGTGGAGAACCAAAGTTTGAATATTGAATAAAAACTACCGCCAACAAGGTGTAAAATACATTAAAACGCATTTTACACAGAACGTTGTACGCAAGCAATCGATACTAAAGAAATATAAAATGAAAAATTCAATTTTAATCCTATTTATTTTTGCCTCATTATCCGCATTTTCCCAAGATTCTGAATATAAGGTTTCATCATATCTTACTGAAGGTACAAAAGCACCAAATACTCATTACATTGGAGAAGCTTGGCTAAATGCCATTATTCACGATGACAAAGAATTGGGTTATAATATCACAAAAGCAACCTTTAAAGCAAATTCAACCTTGGATTGGCATAAACATAGTTCTGCCCAAGTCTTAATAATTGTGGATGGAGAAGCTTATTATCAGGAAAAAGGAAAAGAACCCTTAACTCTGAAAGAAGGAGATGTAATTAAATGCGAAAAAGATATAGAACACTGGCATACCTCTACCAAAGTTAGTGATGTAACATATTTGGCTTTATATGGTGGCGGAAAACCAACCACTTGGACTGAAGTAGTAACGCAAGAATATTACGATGGTATAGCCAAAAAGTTGAAAAGTAATTGAATTAAAATGCCAGCGTACAACAACGGCTATAATTCATTGCGGCGGAATTTCCTAAACGGAAATTCTTATCTTGCAATGATGGCTTGGTTATCTTGGAATATTCCTCGCGGTCAATTCCACAACGAAACCATAGCCCAACCGTTAAAGGGTTAATCTAAAAAAATAGATGATAAGTATTAAAAATTTAATAAGAATATTAGCTATGGCTTTGGACTTAAAATAATTCCAAATCCTCACCAAAATAGTTCGACTTCACTCCCTTGTACTCCACTTTTTATTCCCAAGAATAATTTTTTATCCTTGGGAATAATTTTTTCTAAAAATAGCTAAATCAGACCTAAAATAGTTCGACTTCACTCCCTTGTACTCCACAATTTACCCACAAACACTGAGGATTTAGTCCATTCATTTGGCACTATCCTCGGTGTTTTTTCTCTAGGCTACTTAAGAAAATTCCGATTTGGGTATAGGTCAAATTGCAACTACCAGTACTCATATGAAAAATAGTTTTTAGCTCGAATAATTTTTTTAATTTAAATAAAATTTCATTAAGTTTATAAAAAAATTAAACTAAATGTTATGAATTTAAAAAATGAAAAAACAGAAATACCCTGTCCAGGAGGAGGAAGAGCCATTAAAACTACATATGGGGATATAGCAAGAAAAAGTTCTTTAAAATCAAGTAAAGGTCATGAATATAAGTTTAAATCAAGTGATCAAAGCAAACTTAAAAGAGCGATGGATAAATTAGAAAGATTACAAAAAGATTTTACAAAAGATATGGAAAGGGCTCAAAAAGAATTTGGTGAAAGTTTTAATGATGTAATTGGTAATGCTGATGTACTAATAAAAAAATAATTGTGGCAGCTCAACTAAAATAATTGTAAGATGACTAACAAGAAATACTTAAGTTTCGTAATTGTTCTTTTGTTTGTGTTTAATCTTCGAAGTCAAACTATTATAAATACCGAAAACTTAATGAAGTCTCTATGGATTCTACATTAACTCTAGGATTTGGTGTAAATGGAGATTTTAAATTTGGTAACTTAGAATTGTATCAATTTAATATCACCAATCAAATTGGTAAAAAATTTGATAATCATCTAATTAGACTTTTATTTAATTATGAATATATTTCAGAGAATAATGAAGTATTGGCATCAGATTATACAGCTCAATTAAGGTATAATTACAACATAGGCAATCATTCAATATTTTCTTTTATTCAAAGTCAAAAATCAAGAGCACTAAACCTTAATTATCGAAATTTAATAGGAGGTGGATACCGTCATAATATCTACAAAAAAGATGAAAATTATTTTGATTTATCAGCAGGTGTTTTTTTCGAGAATGAACTATATTTAAAAGACACCGACGAGGAAATAATGGTTGAAAATTACAGAGCTAGTTTGAGTTCATTCTTTAAGGTAAGAGTATCTAAAAAATCTTTCATTAACACCAGTATATATTACCAAATAAATTTAGATAACGTTAAAGATGCACGTCTTTTTATTGAACCACGTTGGTATTATGAATTTGACAAAATATCCGTTTATCTAACCACACAGATAAGGCATCATACTACCCCTTATATTGATATTAAAAAAACAGATTCAGAACTTCTAGTAGGGTTAGAATTTACTTTATAAAAAGCATTATGGACATTTCACTTGCAATGAAGAATCAGATTTTATTTGAACATAGAAAAAAGTAAGCTTGAACGGTTATTTATTGTGAATATGAGAGATCATTATGATCAATTACCTATATTAAAAAAACTAAATAACATTAGATATAATCTATCTACAGTGAATACTACCGAGACGTTGTTATTATATTGATAAAACCTTAAAATAAACTAATTGTAAGTATTGACATGGGTTTTTTTAAATCAAAAAAATAGGTTATTAATTTAATTAACTTGGTCTAAATTTATAGATTTCACTTTATAATCTATTAATGTATCATTTTAAACTTCTTTTAATAATATTAAACTTTCTCCCAGCCCTTCTTTACATTTTTTAATACCTCAGCAGCAAAAATCTCTTCAATTTGTTTTTTAGAATCTGACACTTTAATCTCTTTTTTAAGCATTTCTGCCCTACCAGCACTAAAGTCTGTGTAATGATATACAAAAGCTGGATACTCTCCAGTTGCTTCCTTATTGGTTTTCCAAACCATGAACTTGCGAACCATCTTGGTGCCTTTGCTTTCTTTTACATACACTTCTCTGGAAAGAATCTCGCTTTTCTTTACATTGAGTTTTTCAGTGGTATTTGTATCTAAAGAAATAATCTTTGTAATTTGAGACAAGCCCGCATCATCTGTATTGGGTTTTTTATCTGTTCGTATTTTAACATATACCGGAGAAATTACACTTGCCATTGGCTGTTTGCCCACGGCTATATAGGTGCCGTTTTTATAGTTCAAACACATTTTAGAAATAGCCCCTTTTGAGTTTTCTCTAAATACATCCAAACAACTAAACTCTACCACCTGATTGGGTGCTACCATGGTAAAAGCAACGTTAGATCCAGATACCTCAATATAACCAGAATCTACTTTTTTCTTTTCTAGTTCCTTTAGTAGGTTTATACGCTCATCTTCGCTGTAGCCATTCCCTACTTTGGTTAAGAGGATGTACTCATCTTTTGCTACACATAAGCCTACCAGTACTTCTCTGAGCATTCCAGCCCTGCTTCCTTGACCTTCTGCAAAACCTAAAATAACTGCATCTAGGGTAATTAGTGGTTTTATTTTATAGGTTGGTCCGTTGTGAGAACGCACTACAACACCTTCTTGACCGCCGTCTTCTACAATTTCTTTATAGAGGGCAGCAATATCTTTTCTGCTTTCTACAAAGCTGTTTTTAACTGCATGTATACATTTCCCCCCAGACAACACAGCATTAAGTTTTTCATCTAATGTCTTAATTTCCATAGATATATCTTCCCCATCAAGACTAAGTAAATCAAATGCTGCAAAGTAAATAGCTGCAGATTTATCATCTAAGGCTGCTGTCATATCAAAAGAACGGGTACGCCCGCCTTCTTTGTGCAGATACAGCTCTCCAGCCAACACGATAGCCTTACATGTACCTTTAAGTAACGATGTGGCTTCTTTTAGTAGTGGTAAATCTTCAATAACAGTACCTCCATGGTTAATAAGTGTTGCTTTTTTACCATCAAAACTTAAGAGGTAAAAGTGGCCATCATGTTTGGTAGATACCCCGTACAATTCTGCCTCCATTATCTTTGAGGTAATCTCCTGAGCTCCAACAGGCAAATACCTGGATGCCGTTTGGCGTTTATATTTTTGTGCAGTTTCTTTCATTTCATTAAAAAATTATTCTGTTGGTAATGGTTTTAACTCCTGATCGGTAAGGTGAAGGATTAAACAGTATTTGTCTCCTTTTATTCTACCCTCTAAGAAAGCTCTGTAAGGCTTGCCACCATCATTCATCACCAAAGGTTCTTTTCCGGAAGCTCCAGCACCCATCATCATCATAGCGTCCTTATCTGCTAGTTGTTTGGCCATATCAAACAGAAAATCATAAGTAAGCCCATTTATGTGCTTTAATTGGTATTTTTTATGAAATACCAGCTTGTTGTAAATCTTAGCTTTAGGCATTAGTTTTCCCGTCCAGTTTACAATACTCTCACCTGTTATATTACTATCGTTGTATTTGGGCTCTCGCTCTTCTTTGAGCTCGGCGGTGGGAGAAAAAATCTTTTCAGTTTTTTTAACACTAAACACCGGCTTTTCATCTTCATTAATATACACTCTAGATACATCCTCAATGAATTTACCGGTAAGTTCCAGATCAGATTCTGGATCATTGGCAATAAGGTCTTCGGCTAGTTTTGATGCTAGTTGCATCTGAAAATCAACACCCTCTTTGGGTTTTTCATTATAGTTGGCAAGAAGGGTTTTTGTACTGGTCTGGGAAGTACCTTTTACCACACGTTTAGTAATCACCTTATCTCCAGATTCCATAACCATGGTGATGGCAGGTTTAGGATTTAGAGATCTAAAGGTGATCTCTGCATCTCTTTTTTTATCGTTGGCTAATTTTATATATCTAATCATATTTCTTTAATTAAAACATTGCAAAATCCATATCGTCTTCCACTGCTTCGGCCTCTTCAGGAACTAACTCTTGTTCATTGTCTTGAAGACCAATAAATTCTAGATCAGACTTCATACCTGTAATAGCAAAGACATCGGTTCCATTATTAATTAAAAAGGCATCATCGCCTTCATAATCTGCTCTGTAATTAAATACAAAGTAGTAAAGCTTGCCGCTATTAAGATCTGAGAGCAAAGCCTCCTTATTTTCATCTATTTGCAATTGATACACAGATTTTACAGCCATAGACAAGTACTCATCTACAGTGGCTTCTCTTAGCATCACTTTTTGGTCATAAATAGAGGGTACTTTTTCTACCTTTTGTCCGTTGCTATCTACACCCACCAATGTGCTTTTTGAAACCGCCTCTCCTTTTGCATTTAAGGAAACTAGTGCAGAAGAACCAGAAGGCATTACATACTGCCCTTCTGCCAAACCTGCTAGCTTACACTTGCTACCGTTTTGATCAAATACCTCTGTGGTAGACCAGCCATAGATTTTTTTTCGGTCTACTTTTTTGAGCTCTGCCAGTACGCTTAGCCCATTGATTGAAAATTCTGCTTTTCTTGCCATTTGTTTCGTTTATTGAATTTAAATATAAGTAAATTTCCATAATCTTTCAAGCTCAAGGTCATCATAAGAAAACTATTAGCTATTTAATATTTTGAATATGGAAAATGGACAAGATTGTACACAAAAAAACGATAACTGTTATAAAAATTTTAAATAAGAATAGGCTAAAATGCATAACTATGTTCATATTGTAGTTTTAAAGTGCTCTATTTTGTTTTAACTTACGAATCTTAATAAAATTCATGACATGAAGAATAGTTTTAAGTTATCGATGGTATTAGTAATGTTATTATCTCATTACATAACTTCTGCACAATTTATATCATTCGAACATGAAGGAAATGAGCGGCAATATTTATACTATGAGCCTACAAACTTGAATGAAAATATGCCTTTAGTTTTTGTAATGCATGGATTTACAGGTGATGCTGATAGTATGAGAGACTATTCTGGAATGAATGAAATTGCTGACCAATATGGTTTTGCAGTTTGCTATCCAAGAGGAACACTGGATTCTAGTGGAAATCGATTTTGGAATGTTGGTTATGCATTTCACGAATCTGAAACGGTTAATGATGTTGGCTTTTTGACAGAATTAGCAGAATACCTACAAATAACTCATACATTAAATCCTGATTTCACCTTTGCTACCGGTTTTTCTAATGGAGGAGAAATGTGTTACATGCTTGCATGTCAGGCATTCAATACATTTAAAGCAGTGGCACCTGTAGCCGGAATGATTATGCAAGATATCTTAGATAACTGTAACGATAGCCCTGCAATTCCCTTATTTGAAATTCATGGTTCTCAAGACAATGTCACTCCTCTATCTGGAGATCCTAACAATAATGATGGATGGGGTTCGTATCCAAGTATTTCTTCCACTATTAATTATTTTGTTACAAAAAATCAATGCACATCTAATGAAACTGAAACGCTACCAAATAGTAATATCAGCGATGGTAGTTATGTAAACAGTGAAAAATATTTAAATGGAATAAACAACAATGAGGTGTGGTATTACGAGGTAGTTGATGGCGGACATGATTGGCCAGGTGCTTCGGGAAATATGGATATTAATGCTGGTGAAGAAGCATGGTTATTTTTTCAACAACATATAGAGAGCACATTGTCACTTGCTGGTAATGAAGATATTAAACAACCAATAAAAATATTTCCAAATCCTACTAATTCAATAATTAATATTGAATCTAATAATCAAATAGTAACTAATAATATAACTCTATACGATGCCTTAGGATCACTTATGAATTTGAAATTAGAAGATGGAATCCTTAATTTAAATAATTTAAATTCAGGTATTTATTTTTTAAGAATAAAAACCAAAACAAAGGTCATTTTAAAAAAAATAGTAAAACTATAATACTATAGCCAACTACCTGTATACTAAAGAAGAGGCTATAATAATAGTATACTGGTAGGGTAAGTTTTGTGATTTACTAAAAATAACAACCACTACTAGAATAATAAATTTGCATTATTTTTTTTATATTTACTAAGCTATGATGCTTCTTTCTTATAGAGGTAAATTATTAAAATAAATGTTATGAAAGACAACACCGTAAAGTGCCCAAGTTGTAAAGAGGTTTTTAAAGTAGATGATGCTGTGTACAACAACATTGTAAATCAGGTACGTGACCAGCAATTTAAGGATGAATTGAACACTAGAATAGCTGCCGAGAAAAGAGATAAAGAGGCTGCCTTAAAAACAACAGAGCTAGAGCTTAACAATAAATTTCAGAGAGAATTAGGGAACAAACAACGCGAGTTAGATGTTTTAAGAGCAAAAAGTAAATCTGATTTAATAGAGGAGGTTTCAAAAAAAGACGCAAGAATTCTAACTTTAGAATCAAAAATTAATCAAGGAGAAACAGATAAAAAATTAGCGCTCTCTGATGCTATTAAAACAATTGAGAAAGAAAGAGATCAGCTTTTAAATAATTTAAGAGCAAAAGATACAGAGATGGAACTCAAAGAAAAATCTTTGAAAGAAGAGTTTAGAAGAGAAATTGATCATGTGGCAAAAGATATTAAATTAAAAGAAGATGAAATTGAACGCCTAAAAGATTTTAAGCAAAAACTATCTACTAAAATGGTAGGTGAAACACTTGAACTTCACTGTGAAACAGAGTTTAATAAAATAAGAGCCACAGGTTTTCAAAATGCTGAATTTGAGAAAGACAATGATGCTTCTGGAGGTACTAAAGGAGATTATGTGTTTAGAGAAAAAGATGAAAATGATCATGAAATTATTTCTATCATGTTTGAAATGAAAAATGAGGGAGATGAAACTGCTACCAAAAAGAAAAATGAAGATTTCTTTGCCAAACTAGACAAGGATAGAAAGGCTAAAGGCTGTGAATATGCCGTATTGGTTTCTTTATTAGAAGCAGATAACGAATTTTATAACACCGGTATTGTAGATGTTTCTCACAAATACCCAAAAATGTATGTAATTAGACCGCAATTTTTTATACCCATTATTACCCTGTTGCGTAATGCAGGAATGAAATCTTTAAAGTATAAAACAGAGCTAACTAGGATGCGAAACCAAAACATAGACATTACCCATTTTGAAGAAAATATGGAGAATTTTAAAACTGGTTTTGCTAGAAACTATGATTTAGCTAAAAGACAATTTGGCGAGGCTATTAAAGAGATAGATAAAAGTATTATGCATCTAAACAAAATTAAAGAAGCGCTAACTTCATCTGAAAGAAACTTACGCTTAGCAAATGATAAAGCTGAAGATTTAACAATCAAGAAATTGACCTACAACAACCCTACAATGAAAGAAAAGTTTATTATGAATAATATTCAAAACCATAATAAATGATTGGAGATACCATGAAGATTAAAATGACATATATTTACTAAACAAGAAAAAGAATCCAATTTTTTTGATATTAAAGGAGAAATAGTTTTTAAAAATTCTACTTATGTAGTTTTAAAATAAATGTGGTTAGAGGAGTCTGCAGGAAGTTTTTGGTTTTACTTTATTTTTATTATGTGAGTAATTAAAATCTATGGAAGAAACTCTAAAAAAACAAAAAATCCGAACAAGATGTTCGGATTTTTTTGTGATAACTCCAGCACTAATACTATTCATATAACTAACTGAATTGAAGTATACTAAAAAACATATTATACACATTGTGAAAGTAGTATTTGTATGTGTAAAGTTCAAACTTATTAGGTAGTCTAAATGAGACTTATTATTATTTTTTTTTATATTACATTATATTTAAAAGAAAAATTGAAATATAATGGCAAAAGTATCACTTAGTATAAAAAGTTTAACCAGTACAGATTTTTACGAAAAAGGAGTTCAAAAACTGGAGTCTAATGACATTCCATTTGAAATTAATGATGGAAAGATTTATTTAATTAGTAAGGAATCAGTAGATATCCAAAAAGATGTCCAAAGTAGAACATATACAGATGAGCTAAGAGAAGTAAAAATAGATCCTTTAAGTAAATTCTGCATGCAAATCGCTGACTCTGCTAAGGGAACTTCTATAAGAATGGGGGAAGGGCAGTTAAAAGGAGATAAATTTATCATATTAAATGAAGTATTTGGATGGGAAAATTTGAAATTTAAAATTGAATTATCCTGCGGAAAGGAATATGAATCAGGAACATTGACTGCAGGTGGTAACGAAATAGGTGAGATAATATGGATTTTTTCAATTGAAAATTCTTCTTATGATTCTATAAATAAAGCTGTTTTAGAATTTGAACTAATAGACTCGCGTACAAAAATAACAACCGAAACTATCATTAGAGAACCTTCTACTGAAGAACGAGAGAAATTATGGGAGGTAACTAGAGTTTTTGTTGATTTTATTTACAAACAAGATTTAAACCTAACTAATAAGGAACTTCGTGATATAGCGTGTCATTATTCTATTGTGGCATTACACTGGAATGATCTTCTGATGGGTGATCAAGAATTTTCTTATGCAAATGGAAGGTTTAGAAGAGATACTGTAGCACTTGCATTGTGTTTGTTTTCAAGATTAGATAATAGTTATATCCACTATCTAAATATTTTAGATGGATGGATATTGCCTCATGCAAATTGGTCTATACCACTCTGGACTCTGAGATCTATTATAGACAGTAATCGTGATAATTTCTTTAATAAACTTTCTAATGAAGAGGCACAAAAAGCCTCTAAATACCTAATTGATTCTTATAACAAAAATAGGTTTGTAGATTATAATTACTTAATTGATAATGATAATGAGCACCCTCTATTGGAGTATTGGTGGAAAATTAGATTACTTTTTAAGTATCCTAATAAAGATACATGGAATTTTTTAAGAAAATATATTTGGAATTCAATTGATGTTCCTGGTGGATTAGGATTAATCTCTCGTGATAGAAACGTGAATAAAGATTTTTTGAAAACAAAGAGTGAGTTAATTGAATTTCCTGTAAACTGGGAGTTTAATGAAAAGCTTTTATTTCTTTTCGTTTTTTTCTGTTTTAAAATTGATGATGAACTTGACGAGGGAGAGAAAGAGAAAATGAGGAAATATTGGGGAGAATGGGTTAATGATTCTGATGATGAACTGTACAATAAGACTTTTGAGAAAGTAACTTCTGAACTGGAAAAAAATTCTTCTATTGAAAAACTATATCAATGTGTTCATGATATAAAAGCTTTTTTTATAGATAAATATAACAAAGACAATACAACTTCAGATATAGAGAAAAAAGATAAAATTAATACACAATTAGTATTTATTTTAAAAGATTTAAAGTGGCTCTCGTATGCAGACGGATTTTGTCACGATAGTGAATTTCAATTCATAGAGGCTTTAAAAGGAATATGGGGTGTTCAAGAAAAATTATTTGACGGAGATTTTCCTGAATGGGGTATAAGAGAAAAATTTCCTGAATTTCAAAAAAAATCTGATAGCTCTAAATTAAAAGAAGTTTCTCAAATTGATAAATACCCTGATAACTTATATTTTCAAACAAAACTAGATCATTGGAACTGTCTAGTTAAAGAAAATAAGATTATTCAAGGTGAGGGTTCTAATCCTCTTAAAGTAATTCCTTTTCCCAATTTGAGTAATTCTGCAAATGTTGAAAAAGATTTATTTAGGAGGTTTTCCGTAGATGAAATAGATTTAATTGTTAATAAGATTACTTCTTCTAAAAGTTGTATCTATTTAACATGGATTAATGAAAGTTTAGAAGCTGGAATTGATAATCGTGGTTTTAAAGCTCCATTTTGGTTTATGCCCTTTGTATGTTATGGATTTGATATTGGGTCTTTTTTATTTTTTGAGCAAAACGGCATATTTACTAATTATAAAAACAGTGATGAATTAACCTGTGTGTTACATGTAGATTTATGGGAAAGTATGAGCGTAGAAAAGGGTTGGAACGGTTTACTAGACAATTGGATTGAAGAAGGATATTACAATGAAGAAGACTTAGAATTAGATAACGAAAATATTACTTCTCTTAAAATTAAAGGAACACACCCTAATTCTGGAAATGAAATAGTTGTTAATTTTGTTGATACTCACGGTCCAGGTAACAAGTCTACTTTACATATTATTAAAGCTATATGGGACAATGTTTGGAAAGATACTGTTGCTGAAAACAAAGATACTAGTATGTTTATATTACCCAGAAATAGTGAGTATTTTAACTCTTGGGATGAGCTTTTAGTCTGGGCTAAGTCAGAAGGTGACAGTACCAAAGGAACTAATGAAAACCCATAATTTTTACTCCATAAGACTATGAAAAAAGATGATGTTGTTTTTTGTTCATTGTGTGGAAAAAAATATTCTTTTTCGAGTACATGTTGTGAAAGACCAACTTTAGCCTCCTTTACGAATTCAGATTCAAAAAAAATTAACGAAATAGAGGAAATTAATTACATTAAGAAATTAGTGAAATATTGTGTTTGGTGCGGGGCTCTTGTTAAATGGAATGGGGGAAACTATACAAAAAAATGTGAAACTTGCAGTAAAAATGTTAGAGGTGGTAAGTTTTTTAGACTTGATGAAACTTTAAGCTTTTGCGAAAACTGTGGTATGAAAGTTTATAGTAGAGATAATAATTGTAAATGTGGATACTTACCATTACAAGAAGACAATTCTCTTTTAGAGATTAATTCTAATTTTATCTATCCTTTCGAGAAAGATTTCTGCAAAGATTGTGGAAAAAAAACAAAAGAAATAAGTGATTTTGAGGAGGATATTGTAAATGAAGAAACAGGAGAGGTAACAACTGAATTTCCTCACTTTTGCAATCTAAAGTCCCCATTTTACTCCTAATTTGGATAATTGAAATACGTTATGTAATTTGCTATTTTATAAAAAAAAAGTAATAATGGGTTATAATCAACAATATATAGATTGGAAAGCTGGAAAAGCTGGATACGATTGGGTAGACTGCTTAAATTTTATTTTAATTGCTAATGCAGAAGTAACTGATGCAACTTTGTCTCCTGAGGAAATGAATAAAATTAGAGAAATCAATGAAATAACATTTTCTCGTTGGGTTGGTGATGGTATGCCCTATTTACCAGATGAGCCAGATGAAAAATTAAAGAAAGCCCATGACTGGTATTTTTCAATTATAAATAACACCCCTGAAGACGAGGTAAATCAAGAGGTTGGAAAACAGTTTAATAAAGTCATTGGATGGATGAAAGATCAAGATTGGTTTAATCCAACTTTTGCTCAATCAATTATAAATTGGCTAGTTGAAATTGCTCAATCTGATGGTAATGTGATTTCCAATGAAAAAGGATCTATTAATTCTTTAGCAGAATACTTTGGGGTTGAAAAGCCTTTTTAGATTAAAAATGAATATATATTCAAGATAAATTATATTATCAAATTTAATTAGTGAAAAACCGTTGAGTCTTGGGGCCCCACACCACCTGGAAATTCTAAATATACGTCAGAATTATCATAAGTGAAGCCTATAATATAATCCCCATGATCAATGCCATAACCCATTTCATCCGTTGATACTGTAATGAGTCCAAATTTATTAATATCAAAAGATGATTTAAACTCTAGCAACCCACTAACTTCAAAATTTTCTACTGTTAAAGTGGTAACTAATTTATTATTTCTTTTGTTGAAGGATTCAGGTGTAAAAAAATTATCCCAATCTTCAGGCAAAAAAGACTTTCCATAATCCTTGCTAACATTTTTAGATTTTGTAATCTCATCTTCATCAAAATGCTTGTTCATTAAATCTGAAATTTTTCCTGAAAAAAACAGTTTATCATTTGTATAAATTTCAATGAATGCTTGATACTTATCTAAAGCAGTAAAAGCAGAAATATCGCTTATATCCCAGTATCCATCCTTTTCAAGGAAATCAATACAAAATTGGTTCCACAAGCTAATTTGAATCACCGAATAAGTTTGAGCTAATTTTTCCTTATTATTAATCCATTCATTATAATCATTTTTTGAAATAAACCCTTGGTTAAATTCAGATCCAAAACCTGATAAAAAAACTTCGAGTTTACGGCCTTCAGAAGGTTTGTTATGTGTATCTGTTATTTTCATTTTTTTAACTTAATAATACATAAACAATAAAAAAGATGTATAAAATTAATAAAAGAATCCCTCTACTTAATCCAATTTTCTTATTTGAAATTAGGATTATAAATGTAAGAACTGTAAGTGCTAGTAAAACAAACATTATTTTAAGACTAAAATTTTGTATGTTTTGTGTCAAAAAAATAGGATTGTAAAAAACAGAAAACATAAGAATAGGAAAACCTAAAGCAAATCCAATATCAAAAACATTACTTCCAATTGCATTTGAAATGGCATCATTATAATTTCCTTTCATTGCATCTTTCACAGAAAGTATAGTATCCGGAACACTAGTTGCAGCAGCTGCAATAATTACTGCAACAATAGAAATTGGTATATCTAAACCACTTAAATTTTCAAGGCCAAAAATAGAATACTGTTTTTCTCCAATTAGTTCACAAGCCCAAACTAAAACTAAACAAGAACTACCCATAAATAATAAAGAAACTAGCAAGAGTGTAATTGCTCTGAAATTATTAATTTTTTTATTTCCAATCAAGGCTGTTGAAAAATCTAATTGTAAAAAACTTACCAAACGATTTTTGATACTTATAGACGTTGTAACATTGTAATAATCTGTATTGGTAACACCTTTAGCTTTCATTGACGAAATCATATAGATTACATAAATTAAATACAAACAAACTAAAATAGCACCACCAATAACATTTAATAACTGAAAATAAATTATGACTATTAATGCAATTTGAAGAATGATTAAAGCTATAGAATCTCTATAAATAACTTTTTTTGAAATTTGGATTGTTTTTGACACACCATAATAAACTACTGCAATAATTGATAATGCTGGAATTACCATAGCATTAAACACAGCGCTTCCTGCAACTGTTCCTAGACCACCAGAAAACCCCTCTGAATCTTTTAAAAATAATAAGAAAAAAATACTAGTTAGCAATTCTGGTATAGAGCTAGAAATTGCATTAATAGTGGCGCCTTTAACACCATCTGTTAAATTTCTTCCTAGAAAAGAAGATGCATCCTCGAAACCATTGGAAGTTCTCCAAATAACTAGACTAGAAATTACAATTAATAATAAAGGAATAATTATACCCATCAATTTAATATAATAAAAAAAGGGCTTATTGCCCTTTTTTAAATTTAAAATTAAATGAAATTATTTTTTTAAATCATCAAAAGTTATGTCCATACATTCTAAACAACCATGTAAAAAACTTTTTTCCATTTCATCTACTTCTCCATCAGCATTACCAATCATAATTAGACCTCTAGCAGCTACTATTCTGGTAGATTTATCTAACTCAGTAAGTCCTCCAGCAGCAGTAAAAACAGCAGTTGCTCTATCCTCAAATTTATCAAAAGAACCCCACCAAGCAAATGACTCTTCTATTAGTTTATTTTGTGCATCTTTATCATATCCAACAGGTTCTAGAATTGCATTAATAAGACCTCCAACAAGTTGTAGTTCTACTTTGTCCATTTGGCCGTCAGCAGCTGTCATTTCAATAAACATACCAACTAATGCGTGGGCATGCGTAAATTTGTTCTCACTCATAATAAATTTATTTTGTTAGTTTATAGATTTTAAAAATAGTAAAAAAAAATCAAATTAAAATATTTAAGGTAGGTAGGTACTAAAATTTAACTTTTTTTTATTAATTTTCTTAAATGTTTCAGATTTAACAAATTAAAAGTATGATGAAGAGATTTTTTTTAAATGAAAAGATTATAATTTTTGTAATCCTTTTAAATTCCATTTTAATTTTTATTGAGGGTTTTTCTCAAATGGAAATTTATAGTTCTTTATTCAACAACCTTAATTTTATATTTTTATTTATTTATGTACTTGAATTGTTTTTTAAGGTTCGGGAAAATGGTTTTAAGAATTACATTAAGGGTGGGTTAAATAGGTTAGACTTTCTACTTGTTTTAATCTCATTACCTGAAGTTTTTACCTTAATTTCAAATGTTAGCGTTACAGATTTATCTTTTTTATTTACTTTAAGAACAATTAGGTTAGTAAGAATTATTAGACTATTTAGAGTAGTTGCAATTTTTGAAAATAGCAAACACTTGTTTAGAGGGGTTCAAAGAGCTTTAAAATCCTCGTATTTAATTATCTTTATTTTTATAATTATTAATTTTATTTTTGCTCTTTTATCTCACAACCTATTTCAAAATGTTACTCCTGAACATTTTGGTGATCCTTTGAAATCTTTTTACTCTATATTTAAAATTTTCACCATTGAAGGTTGGTATGAGATTCCAGATATGGTAACTGAAAATATTACAAGCCCTTTAAAAATATGGGCTGTAAGAATATATTTTATTTTTGTGTTGTTTATTGGTGGTATTTTTGGATTATCAATAATAAACTCTGTTTTTGTAGAAGGAGTTATAAATAACGAAAAAGAAGAGGAAGATGAGAACAATAAATTAGATGAAATTATTTCAAGACTTAATTCAATCGAAAAAAAAATAAAAAAATAACAAATTAGTTTCTATTTTTCAAATATTTCATCATCTCACTTTTAGACAATTCAACAGTGCTACCACTCCTTCTAATGTAGAATATTTCTTTTTTATCAATAATTGCAAAAATTGGAGTTTTGACTTTTTTGACATTTATTCTGCAAAAATCTAAGTTGTTAATAGTCTCTATTCCTATTCTTAATGAAGAATGAATAGAATTTGAAAATGTTTTTCCAATAATATTATCTAAATGTTTTAAAAACCCGTCTTTATTTTGATCTTGGGGCTTATTAAAACTTAGATAATCTTTTTCAAGACCAACAATTTCTTCACTGTCATTAACTCCAATAAATAAATCTCCCCCTTTAGAATTTAAAAATGCTGCTATGGTTTTTAAAACTCCACGTTCAATAACTTGAGGAGGCGCTTTTTGACTTAAACATACTCTCATAGTCTCTTTAAATTCACATGTACTACTTTCTCCAGATGTAATTAACTCTAAAACATTTTCTTCTACGGGCTCTTTAACTGATTGTTTTGATCTAACAATTAGAGAGTTGCCTTCTTTTATTTTTTCAAAATAATTTTCATTTTCAAAGATTTTATAAAAACTTTGTGTGGTATATTTATTATCCTTAGAGGTTAATGCTTTAATTATGATGGAAGCATAATCTTTATTTTCATACTTGTTCTCTAAATAAGTTAAAACATGGTTTATCTGATTGGTTCTATGAACGGGTGGGGTTTTTCTACTATGTTTTTTTCTTTTTTCTACTAGTTTTAGGTCTTTATATTTGTTTTTCCATTCTTTTAAAATGTAGAGTTTCAACTCTGTTTTAAAGCAAATTTTTGATAATAAAATTTGAATAGATTTTATGTTTACATTTTTTCTTTCCTCTTCAACTTTTAGTATTATTTCATCAATTGTAGAAGGCTTGTTTAATTTAGTGAGAGCTTTTTTAATTAAAACTTCAATGATTTCTGTAGATTTATTTGATTCTGATAAAATCCATTTACCTGTTTTTCCAAAAGGTTTAAACCTTTTATCAGAATGTAAAGCTAAGCTATGTCTGTCGTAAGCTTTAAATTTATGTTCAATTTGAAGTAAATTTATTTTTGAAACTATATCATCAATATACATTTCCTTATTATTGTTATTATATAATACTCTAAAAGCTTTATCGGAAGCACGAGAAAGAAGATGAAATTTAATTTCATAAAAATTATGATCATCTACTACAATAAAATTAATTTCTGGAAGAGATTTTATAAACCTTAATATCTTTTGATTTTCAAATTTCCCAATTTTTTTCTTGAGTTTGATTAAAAGATCATTTTCTGATAATTTTATACATGTCTTCTTTAAAACGTTTACAGTGTGTTCTGTTATGCTATTATATTTTTTTTTTGTTTTTAAATTGGTGGAAATAAGGACTGCCTCAGTAGATTGAGACTCTAGTTTTCCAAAAAAAGAATAGTTTAAAAGATCAATTAAAAATTTTAATTCATTGTTGAAATCATCTATAGTAGAAATTTGAAACTCTTTTGATACATAATTTTTGAATTCGTCAAAAACAAAACACTCAATATTATCAAACTTTAATTTAATTTTATTTAATTTATTAATAATATCCTCATTTAATTTTAATCTATTTTTAGAATCTATTCCTAAATGAACAAATTGAGTAAATTGCTTTAACGTTTTAACTCTAATTTGTCTAACTCTTTCATTCGATAAATTATTAAGTAATGCAATATCTTCGTTTGAGTATTTATTTGCTTCTAAACCATAATATTCTGAAAAAATTTTCGCATATTTTTTGTTTATAACTAAATCACAAAATTTTAATACAGTTATTGATAATTCTTGAAGAAAATTTAATTTCTCTTCAATATCTTTATATTCATCAATAGGCAATATTCTAAACTCAGTATTTTTTTTAATTTCTTTTAAAATAGAACTTTTATTGATACTGAAATATTTCTTAAAATCTACAAATAAATTTATTGCATTAACACCAACACCTTTGTGACTTAAGAACTCTTCTAAAGTAAGATTTTCAAAATCACCGATGGTTTTTATACCTATTTTACTAAGTTTTAAAAATAGTTTTTTTTCTAGGAAGGTTTCTAAATGATTAATTGAATAATCTGAAAATTTTATATTTGTCATAACTAAAGCAATTTATGAAAAAATTTGATAGAGTAAAAATAGAGTCAAACACAAAAATACACCTAATAGACTATATAAATATTAATAGTTTCGATTGTAGACATGAAATTTGGAGTTGGGATGGAATTAAAGGAGAATCTTTAATTTTTTGTACAAAAGATTTTAAAAATCCAAAAAACGAAGTTCAAAAAATTGTAGAAACCTACATCAATGAAGAATTTGATGAAAAAAAACATACATTTAAAATTAAAGATGAGTATGTTTTCTTCAATTATAACATGAAAGTATTTTAAAAAACTTAGAAAAGTTTCTTGTACTGAATTGAAAACCTACAAACTAAATGCACAAATATAGTATGAGTTTTCTCAGAAAGATATTCCTGATATTTTTATTGATTACCCCAGCAAAGTATTTAAGTAATGACACAACGTATCAAACACTGTAACAACTGCAAGGAAGATTTTTCTTCACTATACAGGGTGCAATACAAACACCCAAAAGAATGGGTATTTGTGTGTAAAGAGTGCTTGGTAACCCTTAAAAAAGACAACCCAACCTACAAATACGGAGGTACTTGGAAGAAATAACCCAGACACCTCCTCTTACTTTGAGGTATAAAAGCATCTAATAACCAACTTCTTTTTAACTCATCGTTTTTTTTTATATTAGTGGTCCTAAACAACCAAATATGAAAAAAATACTTTTATTATTACTAGTGGCAGTGTATTCTTGCCAAAGCCCAAACGGGACAGTAACTACCAATGATGAACGATCTGAAATTATTAAAACCCTTTTTAAAAATGTAAGTGAAGAAAATATAGACTACCTAAAAGAGGTATTCTCTGATGACATGACGTTTGTAGACGCCAGAAACAACTCAAAAGACAAAGCAGGTTTTATTGCTGGTGTTGAAGGACTATTTGAGATGTTTGATGAAATTAGTTTTGAAGATGTAGACGGAGATGCTACGGGTTCTGAAATTGAAACAACTACTTACAGTAATGGAATTATTTGGACCAATATCTGGAATACCTTTAGTGCCACCGGTAAATATACTGGGCAAAAAGTAAGTTTCCCGTTTCACATAGCTTACAAATGGGATGGGCTTAAAATAAGTAGAGAAGTGCAATTTTTTGACAATGCTGTTTTTGATAAAGAACTCAATGCCATGCAAGCAGCCAACAATGTATCAGAGAAATTAGTAATCTTATTAGAACTTAAAGTAACTAAAGGAAACTCTAAAGAAGATGTGCAAAAATTGGTTAAAAAGTTAAATGATTTTGTAAGAGCTAATGAACCCAACACCTACGATTACACCTATTTTATTTCTGAAAATGGAAAACGTGTATTTTTAGTAGAAAAATATCTAACCTCAGCAGACATGGTATTGCATGCAAATAACTTTGAAGGTGGGCCAAACTTTGCTCCATTTATGAAGATGTTTGAAATAGATAAATTTATTATTGCCGGAAACGCAACTAAAGAATTAAAAGACCTCTTAAAGGCATATCCAATTGAATACAGAACCGCTGTTGGTGGTTGGATTTACTAATTAAAAAATCCTCTTAAAAACATTAAAACAAGTATTAATTAAATTATTAAAAAAATGAAAAACCTATTTAAAGTATCCTTAATCACATTGTTAATATTTATAGCTTCATGTGCCCCTGAAAAAGAAAACAATCCCAAATATGCAGCTAATTTAGAGATTGCTAAGAGTTTTATGTTGGCACACTCAACTGAAGACATAGCTGCTCAGTCTGCAATGATTCATGATGATCTAGAATGGCATATGCCAGTCTATGGTTCTGGTATGGCCGATGCACAAGGCTTAAAAGACGCTCTTGCTTTTTATCAAAAAGAATTTGATAATTTGAATTTTACAGCAGATTACTGGTTGCCTGGCGTAGATGAAACTACTGGATTATTTGATGGTAGCACACGAGTATATGGTACTTGGACGGCGGATCACGTAGCCTCTGGAAAATCTGTTAAATTAACCTCATACCATTCTTTTGCATTTACAGATGGTAAAATATCTGGCGGTGGAGATTGGTTCGATTTTGGAGGAATGATGAATTCGTTGGCTCCTGATACCGAAGCTGCTACAGAAGAGTAATCTTACTGTTTACAAACACACAAAAGCCTTCTTTTAGAGGGCTTTTTTTTTGTGTATCTTTAAAAAATCTATGAAGATTATTAGAACAGATTATCTAAACCCTGCATTTCAAGAGCTAGTAGCACAATTAAATACAGACCTAGCCCATAGAGATGGCAAAGACCACCCTTTATCTCAGTTTAATGAAATTACTCATTTAAAGCATGTTGTGGTGGCATATCATGAAGGTAAAGCTGTTGGTTGTGGTGCCATTGCTAAGACCGATCTTTCCGCTACAGAAATAAAACGAATGTATGTAACTCCTGTACATAGAGGCCAACAACTAGGAGAAAATATACTTATCGAGTTAGAAAATTGGACCAAAGAGTTAGGGCATAGCAAATGCATTTTATTTATGGGAGTTAACCAACCAGAAGCCATGAAGCTCTATCTAAGAAACAACTTTTCTATCATAGAAAACTATGGGAAATTAAAGGATATTCCAGATAGTGTTTGTCTTGCTAAAACTTTACCATAAATTAATTTCACTTAAAGAAATGATTCCAATATTGGAAATTATTGCATATTTGTTTGCTAATGACTTAAAAACCCATCATGAAAAAAATTGTACTCTTTACTTTTATAGCAGTCTTGCTTACAGGTTGTGAAAATTCAGAAAATCTTCCAGCACCAAATTATACTATAGAAGGTAAGTGGTTAATAGAAGGGACTATTCCTGCTGGAAACACGATGTATCTATATGAAGATGGTGTTCGTTACACGTATTACTGTGTGGCAGATGATTGTAATGCTTTATACAATTCATACGAAGCAAATGATGGAAATCATCTACCAGGAACTCTTAATTATACCGTTGAAAATGATATTCTAACGGTTGATTTGAATTTTGGAAATGAATTAGTTACTCCAATTACATTTGAATGTGATGGTGGAGAGGTAATTTTTGAAACACCAGAATATAGTTTGTTCCGATTAAATTCTGATTGTA
>Ga0228666_1000524_pt1 | contig 20983 bp, 24 predicted proteins | sample 80DmetaG_FD_182702 | JGI IMG/M metagenome (GOLD analysis project Ga0228666, IMG submission 182702) | Seawater microbial communities from Monterey Bay, California, United States - 80D | ecosystem: Environmental > Aquatic > Marine > Coastal | place: USA: California | collected 2016-10-11 | reverse complement strand
CTATATTTAAATGAAAATTATTATAAATTTGACCCCGCTAACACAATGACCTATGGTGTAATTGGTAACACGGCAGTTTTTGGTTCTGTTATTCAAGGTTCGAGTCCTTGTAGGTCAACTAACAGGTAAAGACAATTCATTGATATTCAGTGAGTTGTCTTTTTGTTTATAGCGTTTGTTGCCGATATTGTTGTCGAAATTTCCTTAATAGGTTATCTAACTTTCTCTAAGTCTTTGGTTTGTTGTCGGTGAGAAACCATGCACGGAACTAGTTCCATTCATTAAGTGATTTTTGATATAAAGAAATTTTATATCACTTCGACCATTCATTAATTTTATTTTAATCAATTAAAATATTTTTAATATTTCCGTTTGGCTTCTTTTTCAAACCAACTTGGATATTCTCAGGAGTTGTCTATAGTGTGAAAAGGTACGGGGGTATTGAAAAATAGGTTTGCCCAATGGGGGTATCGTAGTTGACATTTGCATAAGGACAAATTCAATGCTGTAGGGGAGGGGGGGATGTTTTTGATACCCTTAATGTACCCCTTCTATTTATTGAGTTGTATAATGTATCTAAAAGAGCCTTGAACTTTTTTAACATAGTGTTGTCCCAACTAAAATGAATTTTCTATTTGTCCCATAGATTCACTACCTTTGCAGGTGATTTATGATGCTTTTTAACAAAATATCGAAGTATATTGCCCCTGTTTTGGCACTAATGGTATTGGTATCGTCCATGTCATTTACTATAGACTTTCACTTTTGTCAAGGACAGTTAAAATCATTCAGTTTATTTGGTAAGGCTAAGAATTGCCATGAAATGGCAAGTAAGATGGCTTCTTGTCATCATCATAAAAAGCAAGTTGATGAAATGTCGATGACTTGTTCAGAAGGCGACAACAATTGCTGTAACAACAAAACAGTAAATTTTGAGTCAGACTTTGACCAGCAAATTGTAAATCTTGATTATTTAAGCTTAGAATCTTTATCTTTTGTAGTAGCATTTGAGCATTATTCTTTTGATGATCTTTTTGAGGACATTAAGGATGCGATACCTTTTGCTCACTACAAACCTCCATTAATACAAAAAGACATACCTGTTCTTTTTGAGTCCTTCCTTTTATAGATTTTAATTGGATTAGGTAGATTTTGCTATCTAATTCACTTAGTAATGTCGCTATGGTTTTCATAGGGACTTTTGGTGTTTCACCAATGCACCTACTCTATTGGTTTCTTTTACAAACATTAAAAATATTGAAATGAAAAAAATTATACTTTTTGTTCTAGTACTTGGTGCATTGTCTTTCCAAATTAATGCACAGAACAGCGTAACGTTAAATATAAATCACAAATTGGGTGACGCTGATTTTGCGATGAATCAAGCTGCTAAAAACAATATAGATCATGACTTTAAGGTCACGAGATTGGAATACTACATTTCCGAAATATCATTAATACACGATGGAGGAAATGAAACTCAAATAGAGGACGTATGGATTCTTGCCAATGCATCGACAAAAACCGAAGTTGATTTGGGAGAGCATAATATTACTTCTGTAGAGAAAATAATATTACATGTTGGAGTTGATCCAGATCACAATCATCTTGACCCATCAAGTTATCAAGGATCACACCCCCTAGCTCCAAAGTCTCCTTCAATGCATTGGGGTTGGACAGCAGGTTATAGGTTTATTGCGTATGAAGGACATGGGGGAGTTAACTTAAATCAGTTATTTCAACTACATGGATTAGGGGATAATAACTATTTTACTACTGAAGTTGAATTGGATGCTACTGCTGATAACAATGCTCTTAGTATCAACCTTGATGCCGACTATACAAGAGCATTGGAAAACGTCTCTGTTAACTCAGGAGTAATTGTACATGGAGATAATTTAGAGGCTAAGCAATGTCTTGAAAATTTCAGAGACTTTGTATTCTCACCAGCAAGTATAACAAGTTCAACAATTAATTTTAGTGAAGTTAGCGAGTTTAATATATTTCCAAATCCTGTAGTAAATAGTATTTCTACTATAAAACTGGATTTAGAAGAATCTGGAAATGAGTATGACTTGACCGTAACTTCTATTGATGGAAAACAATTACAAATACAACATGATGTTCTAGATGAACAAACTATAGATTTCTCAAATCAAGTATCAGGAATGTACTTTGTAAATCTGATTAAAGAAGGACAAACAATTATAACAAAGAAGATTTTTGTTAAATGAGAAAACTGATTTGGCTCTACTTTTTGGTGACATTTTCGATCATATTGTCTTGTTCTCAGGATGATGTAGAGCCAAGTCATTTTGCTCCTAAATTCATGGAGGTACCAAAGGGTTTTGATGAAATTGAGTTTCCAGAGGATAATGAGTTTTCACAAATAAGGTGGGAGTTAGGCAAGAAATTGTTCTATGATCCTATTATGTCGATTGACAGCTCTGTAAGTTGTGCATCTTGCCATAGTTCAGAGTTAGCTTTTAGCGATAATGTTGCATTTAGTCTTGGAGTGGATGACAGAATAGGAACGAGGAATGCTCCTACCTTGGCTAACGTTGCGTACCATCCGTACTATACAAGAGAAGGAGGAGTTCCGACATTAGAAATGCAAATCTTAGTACCTATTCAGGAACATAATGAATTTGACTTTAATATAGTGCTACTTGCTGAAAGGCTTAAGGCAGATTCTAGTTACATCCAGATGTCAATAGAGGCGTATGACCGTGAACCTGATCCCTTTGTAATTACAAGATCATTGGCATGTTTTGAGAGGAGTTTGATAAGTGGATATAGTCGGTATGATCACTACGAAAACTATGGTGATTTGAATGCCTTGACTCAAAGTGAAATTAATGGGATGGAGTTATTCTTTAGTGACAAAACTAATTGTTCACAGTGTCACGAAAGTTTCAATTTTACGAACTATGCTTTTGAAAACAATGGACTTTATGAGGAGTATGATGATGTCGGAAGATTTCGATTCACGGGAAATGAAGAAGATTTGGCAAGGTTCAAAGTACCAAGTTTAAGAAATATTCGGCTTACCGCACCGTATATGCATGATGGTTCAATTCAATCATTGGGAGAAGTAATAGAACACTATAATTCAGGTGGTAAAAATCATCTACATAAGAGTTCTTTGATTCAGCCTTTGAGTTTAACCGAAAAAGAAAAAGATGAGCTGTTAGCTTTTCTACATTCATTAACAGATGACTCTTTTGTTACGAATCCTTTATTTAAAAATTAAAAGAAGAAGATGAAAAAAATAATATATATCATACCGTTACTACTTGTGTTGGTTTTGTCCTGTGGTGAAGATGAGCCGATGACAGTTGTGGAGTTGGACGATACACCATACACACTCGAATATGGTAATTTACCAGAACCAGATTTACCTACCGATAATGCACTTACGCAGCAAGGAGTACAATTGGGACGAATGCTATTTTATGAAAAGATGTTATCCAGAGATAATTCTCAATCTTGTGCCAGTTGTCATAATCAAACGGATGGGTTTTCAGATACCCTGCAATTCTCATTAGGTGTTGAAATGATGGAAGGCAAAAGGCAAGCTATGTCTGTTTTTAATATGGCATGGCACAGCAATGAATTTTTCTGGGACGGTAGAGCACATTTGTTAAGAGATCAATCTTTGAAACCAATTGAAGATCCTTTAGAAATGAATGAAACATTAGAAAATGTCATTGCCAAATTGAGTGATACTCAAATGTATCGAGATCAATTTACAAGGGCTTTTGGATCGGATGAAATCACATCGGAGAAAATGTCTCTAGCAATGGAGCAATTCATGTTGAGTATAGTGAGTTATGACTCAAAATATGATAAGTATTTGGCTGGTGAAGTTCAGCTGTCAGAAAGTGAAGAAAGAGGACGACTCTTATTCGAGACTGAATACAATCCTTTTTTTCCTGATATGTCAGGTGCAGATTGTGCTCATTGTCACGGAGGAGCGAACTTTGAAAATGACCAATATATGAACAACGGTTTAGATATTGATGCTGATTTTGCAGATATAGGCAGAGAAGAAGTCACAGGAAATCTGTCTGACAAGGCTAAGTTTAAAACACCCTCTTTACGAAATGTTGAAGTAACACCACCTTACATGCATGATGGCAGATTTCAGAGATTGGAAGAAGTAGTGGAACATTATGATTTGCATATAAAACAATCCAGCACTTTAGACCCAGCACTTATTCAAGTAGCTGACAATGGAGGTTTGAATTTAACAGAACAGGATAAGATAGATTTGGTCAATTTCTTAAAAACACTTACCGATCAAACATTTCTGAATAATCCAGAATATACTGATCCGTTTTAAGGAAAATTTAAGGGAACAAGTAAAACTAATAAAAAGATAATTCGTTTTAAATATAAGTGAAGAAGTTTAAGACATATAGATTGATAAGTCTCACAATGGCATTACTGATTTTTTTCAGTAGCTCAGGAATGTCTATTGACATTCATTTTTGTCAAGGTAAGGTCAAAAGACTAAATCTTTTCGGTAAAGCTAAATCATGTTCAGAAGTTAGTCAAGAGTTAAGCAATTGTCATCATGGCAATAATGCGGTCAGCTCATGTGGTACGGATGTTACTCATGATGGATGTTGTAATAATCAATCTTTTGATCTTGACTTGGATTTTGATTCAGGAGAAGTAACAACTCTTAGTTTAACAGATGTTCAAATTAAGTTTGTGAAAGCTTTTGTGTTAAACTATTTAGGTCATGTTTTACCTCCTCGAACTTTACAGAATTACACTAATTATTACCCTCCTCCGCTGGAACAAGACATAACCGTCTTGTTTCAAGTTTTCCGTTTATAGCAGATCATAGTTCTTAGAATTAACCCTCATACGTAGGGTTCTATTTTATTAATTAAGAATATGATTTATAATGAAAATAATATATGTCGTAATAGGTGTTTTGTTATCTATTACATTGACCAATAGAGGACTTGCACAAGGTCCTCCCATAACAGCCGACAAGCCTATAATGCTTGGTGGTAAGACAAAGTTGATTAAAACATTGTCTGAGTTTAGAAAGACAGAGCAAGGAGAATTTTTATCTCTTCCAGTTATGTTACACTACTTACCTACTTCTAATTCCTTAGTTGGGATTCATGTACCATTTGTCAATTATTCTTTGAGTGGTGAGAATGGAAGTAACAATTCATTAGGTGATATTGCTATACTTGGCAAGTACCAATTTTATCGAAAGGATCAAATGGGCAAAACCTTCAGGGTGGTTGCAAAAACCTTGCAAACATTACCTACTGGTGAGAAATTGAGTGCGGATGGTATCAGTACTGGAACTTATCAATCATATCAAGGAATTGTTGCTGGATATGAATCCATCAAGTATGGGGTATCTAATGAACTGGGTTATAACTTAGTTCCTGATAATTCCAATGATGAGTTGAGATACAAATTAGGATTTGGATTACCACTTAAAAAACCAGTCTATCCTGTAAATCAAGTAAACCTATTCTTTGAATATCAAAGTAGTTGGTTTACCGAAAGAGAGGATTTCTTAATGCTGTTTGCACAAGGTATTCAATACGCTAAGGGTAGACTTACAGTCGAGGCAGCAGTACAAGTACCAATTATTCAAAGTTTACCTGAAAATCTCAAAAGAGAATACAGTATATTCTTTGGGACGAGGTACATTCTTTAATCAATTAAAATATTTAAAAATGAAAAATTTAATAATAATAATAATTATATCAGTATTAGCATTTACGATTTCATCAAATAGCCTTTATGGTCAATCTGATCGAGATCAAATAGAAGTACAAGTAGATGGACTTGGATGTCCGTTTTGTGCTTACGGTTTAGAGAAAAAGTTTAAAGAGTTCAAGGGCATAAAGGATGTCAAAATCGAAATGGAAACGGGTCAATTTAATTTTAGTTACCCTTCCGAAAAAGGAATGACCTTGGAACAAGTAGAAAGTCAGGTAGATAAAGCAGGGTACACTGCTGTCACTACAAAAATCATTAGAGCGGACGGAACAATTGAAGAAAGCAAACAGAACATTACTGAATTGACTGATGAATCAACAATCGTTTCTAAAGACATATTTGTAGCAGGCAATTGTGGCATGTGTAAGGCACGGATAGAGAAAACTGCAAAAAGCATTGAAGGAGTTGTAAAAGCAGAATGGGATAAGGACAATAAGATGCTTAAACTGGAATATGATAGTTCACAAACTTCAATCGGTGAGGTTTCTGAATCAATTGCTAAAGCTGGACACGACACCAAATATTCCAAAGCAGAGGATGGCGTTTACAATGACTTGCCAGGATGTTGTCAATATGAGAGAGTTCAATAAATTAAAATTAAGGAGGGTGATTCTTCGCCCTCCTATTAAACTTCGAAACAATGGAATTAAATAAATATTTATTAGGACTATTTCTTTTTTTATTAGTGGCATCATGTCAAAACAAAACTAAAGAATGGACTTATCAAAAAACTATAAATTTAGAGAGTACTACTCCAATAGGACTAACAGTTATAGATAATCATATTTGGGTTGCCGATGGAGATAATAACCAGTTGGTTCATCTGGATGATTCAGGAAAGGTTCTATTTACAGAAGAAGGATTTGAAAGACCCATGCATATTGCAACTGATGGAAAGTCTATTTATGTACCTGAATATGGAAAGGATCAGATTACGATATTTTCTGGTGAGGAAAGGAAAATATTACCACTGACTGATTCTCTTGATGCACCTGCTGGAATACATTATGCAAACGAGCAGTTTGCCATAGCGGATTTTTATAATCATCGTATATTATTTGGTAATGAACGGGGTTGGATTTCCTTTGGGAAAGAAGGCAAAGCAGACGGAGAGTTCTATTACCCAACGGATGTACATATAGCGAACAATAAGATTTATGTAGCTGATGCCTATAATAATAGAATACAGGTATTTGATACTGAAGGGAATCACAAGATGACCATAGGTGAAAAGGATAACATGAATGCTGCCACAGGAATATATGTATCATCAAGTCAGGTTTTCATAACTGATTTTGAGAATGATAGAGTTCTTGTTTATGATATGGAAGGCGTTCTGGCACAAGAAATTTCTGAAGGTTTAGAGAAGCCAACAGATATATTGATAAATGATGACGTCCTTTATATCGCAAATTATAAGGGTAGAAATCTCAAAACATACTTGCAAAATTGATTATGAAACATGAATATAAAATTGGTGGCATGACTTGTGAAAGTTGTGCCGTTAAAGTAAAATCAAAACTTTTAGTATTACCACACGTAATCTCAGTCGAAGTAAGTAAAGCTACTGATACTGCAACCATTGAAATGTCTGAGCATATTCCCATAGGAGACTTTCAAGAAGCATTGATTCAACTTGATTCGAAATACACCATTAGTTCAATAAATCATAGTGAGATAAATGAACAAGCAAAGTCATGGTTAAGGGCATACAGACCAATTTTATTGGTATTTTTTTACATCCTTCTAGTTACCCTACTAATACAATTTTCGAGTACGGAATTTGACTTGAATGAATGGATGCGACATTTTATGTCAGCATTTTTCATGGTTTTCTCGTTTTTCAAGATACTTGACTTATCAGGTTTTGCCGATAGCTATATGAGTTATGATATAATAGCTAAAAGATGGCGTAGCTGGGGTTATGTTTATGCATTTATAGAATTAGGTCTCGGTATTGCCTATATGTTGAATTGTTGTCCTCTGACAACTAATATTACAGCTTTTACAGTTATGACGGTTTCTATTATTGGAGTACTTCAAAGTGTACTAAATAAACGTAAAATACAATGTGCTTGCTTGGGAGCAGTATTTGATCTACCAATGAGTACCATTACAATCATTGAGGATGCATTGATGATCTTGATGAGTGGGTATATGATATTACAAATAGTGAATTGAAATTAAATGGATAGTATCACACAAGCAGCACTAGGAGCAGCTATTGGAGAAGCTACTCTTGGAAGGTATATAGGCAGGAAAGGTATGCTTCTAGGTGCTGCTGTGGCTACTATCCCTGATCTGGATATAGTATTCTATTTATTCTATGATAAATTTGAAATGCTTAGTATTCATAGAGGGTTTAGTCATTCGATAGTATTCAGTATTATAGGGTCAATATTAGTAAGTGCAATACTAAATCGTGTAGGTTTTACCAAAAAAATTCCATTCAATCGGCTATGGCTATTCAGTTGGTTAGCTCTATTTACACATATTATTCTTGACGCTTTTACGGCATATGGAACTCAACTATTTCTACCATTCTCAGATTGCCGTTTTGGTCTAGATAGTATTAATGTGGTTGATCCAGTTTATACAATTTCTTTGCTACTTGGATTATTAGGAAGTATTCTTTTCAAAAAGAAAAAGTTCAATACAATAGGTATGATTGTAAGTACAGGTTACTTAATTGGAACATTAGCTGTTAAGGGCATTATTGATGATCGTTTGGAGAAAGATTTAGCAGATCAGCAGATTGAGTATAATGACTTTTTAACTATGCCAGTTGGTTCGGCAAGTTTGAATTGGTTCGGTTTGGCAAAAGATGATGAAAACTTATACCTCAAAAAATACTCACTGTATAAAGAGAATGATATTGATTTTCACTCTTTTAAAATCAATGACCGATACTTAAATAAATTAAGCTCAGAACAAAAGGAAGAAATGATTTGGTTTGCTAAAGGATTCTATACTGTTGAAATGGAAGATGATACAATTCTGATCTACAATTTACAAGTGGATATGAGAGGTGTGGTAAAGAACGATTCGATCTATGCTCCCACTAAAGGGTATTTCAAGTTTTTACCAATTGAGGGTGGAGGATATGAGTTTACAACTGGATCACAATAAATAACCTAAATCTCTAGGGAGAACCAGTTATATAGTAGAATTTTTGACAAAGCACTCCATTTGCCAAGTGGTTCATACTAGCAGATATTAATTTAAGCTATATAAATATAGATCAGAGAAGGTATTTTGGAATTGGTCAAAATGTATCAATTTGAGGCAATCGCTTCAAGTTTGCAAAAGCACAGTTTTTTGGATAAGAGCTATTATTTATATAGATCACCTGAATGTAGAAACTTATTCTCTGAAATATCCAAAATTGAGGTTCACACTTCACATTTGCTATCTCACAAAATTTGGATTTAAGCTATTATAATATGTGTCGATTTTAGCAATTTTTGAAATTCTGAAAAACCCCCTATTTCGGGCATCCACGCCACATCTACGAAAACACAATTTCAACAAATTTCATTTTAAGCTATCTTAATATATTAGTAAAGCTTTTTTGACAGACCTCAAAAACCTTCATTTTTCCGTGTCTATTCCTATCTTTGTGTCTGCACATTCTCAATATATTGAAGAATGAGCGTACAGTTTCTTGCTCTTTTCTAAAGTGAATTGACTTGAAACAACTGGTAAGAAATAGGCGTATCTGTTTTTACTCTTGAAATCACCACATACAAGAATTACAGTAAAAAGCAGTCTGATCGCTCCACCTTTTGCGTGGGCGACATTCTGTACATTACTGTATCGGTTGTGGTGACCGTCAAGAGTGTGGGCATTTGTCGTTCCACGCTTTTTGTTTTTACGGTCAATGGATTTAGGAACGGAGTCTATCCATAAATAGATTCTAATGAGTAAATCTAAACCGAAGATCAAACCTGCATTGGCACGTATTACCTTTTTATGGTATTGTGTTGGTTTCTTTACATCATATTCCATTGTCACACCTAGTTCAATACTTGGGTATATTGGCTTTTTTGCACTTGGCTTCTTTCTAAGTAATTCACTACCTGCAATAGTAGCAGGAATCTTAAACATGTTTGGAATTAATCCATCAATACTAACCAATATTGGTACGTACAATGAAGCTATGCCGTTTCAATACTCTAAGGAAGATAGGGAAGCTTTTGAGGATCAAAAATATGGGCTATGACATTCAAAGAATTACTAAGGTGGTTTGGAGTCCTTCCTGTTGCCATACTTGCAGCTACATTGGTACTGTTTCCTTTTCATTGGATTTTGGTTATGAAATTTGGTGTCGATAATGGTTGGGGGCAATTCCTCGAACAACTAATAGCACCTTTTTTATCTGCTATAGCATTCGTAATCTCAGGGACTAGTATTTCTCCAAAATTCAAATTGAAAATTTCCTATCTGCTCGCTGGACTTTGGATTTGTGGAACTGTACTAGGCACAATTTACATTGTCATGAGTGGCAACGGAGAGCCAAAATACTATGGTTTAGCTCCCATAGGAGGAATAATAGGCTCAATTGTAGGGGCTTGGAATATCAAACAACATTTAACAAACGAAACAAATTCTTAGAATGAAAAATATACTATACATACTTTCCTTATTATTCATTGCTTCCTGCGGTGGAGATGATGACATGAACCCAACAGATGTGGAAATGGAAGGCGAGGGAATTACAAATACCCCCGACACCTGTACTACTTTTGAACCTATCTATGTAACTGATCTATGTGCCTTCTATGAAGAGCCTAATGTTGTTATTGAGGATGAATACAATGGTGAGTGCTTAAACATCTTCGGAAGTATTACCGATATTGCTGACAAGGACGATGAAGTACGTGTGTGGTTAAGTGCTTATCCAACTGAAATACTTTGCCCTGCTGATATAGCAGAATCGGCAATAAGATGCACATTTAACAAGGCTACAACTTCCGATAGTATTCTAACCATTATCAACAAGTACAATGAAGGAGACTTTGTATCAATCAGAGGTTTGTTTGATAGTGAAGTAGAGAATACATTTTTCCAAGATATATTCTTACTTCAATCTAATTATATAGCCGATGAACCACTATCGTATGAAAATCACTGTGGTATTTCAGGCAAGAAATGGAAGTGCTATAATAACTGCTATCGAGACTTCTACTGGTTTATTCCGAGTGAGGATGGTTTAATGCTGTATGTCAGTTCTACACAAGCTGACAAAGAAAATAACGGCACTCTGAATACATGGGTTTTTAACTATGAAATGGGGGCTAACTGTAATGAACTCATATTGACAGATACGAATGATGGCAGCGTGGAAATTTATCAAATCACAAGCCTTACACGTACAGAACTAATTTTAATCAATGAAGATGGAGAGGAAACAAAATTGGTGAAAGTCATATAATTTCAAAGAATATATAGTACACCAAGTTTAAAACAGTCCTTTAAAGAAGCTATCTTTGTTTTCTCTGTAATGAATGAAGTTTTAGAAAATAGACTACAACAAAGGCAAATAAAGCCTACCTCAATGCGAATACTTGTGTTGCAATATTTGATGCAGCAAGACAAGGCAGTATCACTACAAAGTATTGAAAATGCCTTTGAGTTAGCGGACAAATCAACACTATATCGTACACTTAAAACCTTTGAAAAGAATAAACTAGTACACTCAATAGATGATGGCACAAAGCAATTGAAATATGCTCTATGCCTTGAATCTTGTGAGTGTGAAACGAATGATTTGCATTATCATTTTCATTGTAATAAATGTAATAACACTTTTTGCCTAACAAACCAAAACATACCACAGATAGAACTGCCTAAAAACTTCAAAATGGAACAAGCCAATATGGTCATCAAAGGCTTGTGTGAGAAATGCAACCATTAAACTTTGCAAGTAAGTTGCATGGGGTTATTGTTACCTTTGCATCTGTAATGAAGATTTTCTCATTCATATTATCAATGTATATTTTAGCATTATCCTTAGTGCCTTGCACAGATGGTGTTGTGAATGAAGTATGCGGTTCTGAAAAAATGGAACTTAGTGAAAGTGGACATTCTCACGAACACTCTAATCATTCAGATGATTGCACTCCATTTTGTACGTGTACTTGTTGTGGTTCAATTGTAACAATCCCACCTTCTCAATATTTTTGGTCTCCTTTGATTATCGCATGTTCTTCTTATTTGTTTCCATATAGTCTCAATTATTCATTTGAGTATATAGAAGGGACTTGGCATCCACCTGCCTTTTGTTAAATCTTTTCCAATTTGATAGTCTGTCAATAGACTTGAATTTTATTATCTGATTTAACAATTTTAAAAAATGAAAAAATTCTTATTGATTGCCCTATTGGCAATCCCTTCAATATTTGTTCATGCACAAAATGTCGATTTTGAAGCAACTATAGTTGATGAACAGACCCACGAACCATTGATTGGGGCTACTGTATTTATTGAAACTTCAAATCAAGGTAGTGTTACGGATGTGGATGGAAATATTCTTATTAAAGAGGTAAAGATTGGATCACACGAAATAGTACTTTCCTACATAGGTTATGAAACTATTGATACGGTTATAACAATCTCAATCTCATCAAATGATTTTCATTTTCACTTAAAGCCAAAAGGTGAAGTAATGGAAGAAGTTACCGTAAAGGCAACTCGAAGTACTCGAACTATCAAAAACATACCTACACGTATCGAATTTATTAGCGGTGAAGAATTGGAAGAAAAGGCAATAATGAATGCAGCTAATATTTCTTTGGTTCTTAGAGAAAGTACAGGTATTCAAATACAACAGACAAGTTTGAGTAGTGGAAACAGTAGCATTAGAATTCAAGGCTTAGACGGAAGATACACCCAACTGTTAAAGGATGGATTTCCATTATATGGTGGTTTTTCAGGAGGTCTTAGTATAAATCAAATACCACCGCTTGATCTGGCACAGTTTGAGATTATCAAAGGTAGTTCCTCGACATTATACGGTGGTGGAGCCATAGCAGGATTAGTCAATATGGTATCGAAACAGCCAAAAGAAGAACCCGATCTCGATATACTACTAGCCCAAACACATACAGGTGGTAGTACTGGCAATATCTTTTACAGTACAAGGAAAGAAAAGTTTGGCTATACCTTATACGGAGCAGCACATTACAATTCTCCATATAATCCCGATGATGATAATTTTACGAACATTCCAAAAACAACTTCACTTTCTTTAAACCCAAAACTATTTTATTATCCAAATGAAAATTCAACACTTTGGTTTGGCGTGAATGCTACTACAGACAAAAGAGAAGGAGGTGATATTGATGTTATAAATGAGGGAGTAAGTTCAGAACATACATACTTTGAAAATAATATCTCAAACAGACTCAGCACTCAGCTTGCATATCAAAACAACTTTGGTAATAATCAAAGTATTGAATTTAAAAATAGTATTGCTTATTTCAATCGAGAGTTATCGTTACCAAACTACATTTTTGACGGTGATGAAATAAATTCATTTAGCGAGTTTAACTACTCTCGAAGTTCAGATAAATCAGATTGGATTTTAGGACTTAATGTATATACCAGTTCCTTTAAGGAAAACAGAGATGAACGTCCACGAGATATAAGTCAAACCACCTTTGGGGTATTTGTAAACAATACTACAGACTTTAGTGGTAAATTAATATTGGAAACTGGTTTTAGAACAGATTATTCCAAAGATTGGGGTGTATTCCCTTTACCACGTGTTTCAATACTCTGGAAAGCAAGCGACAAGTTTACGACTCGTTTAGGTGGAGGATTAGGCTACAAAATTCCTGACTTATTTACAGAGGAAGCAGCCACCCTAAATTTTCAAGATATATTACCCATTGATCGAGAAAACATCAATGTTGAAAAATCATTTGGGCTAAATCTTGACTTGAATTATCGTACCCCAATAACAGAGGAGCTATTTGTTTCGATAAATCAACTTTTTTACAATACACAAATATCCGATGCCCTATTATTAGCGGTAGCTCCGAATAGTGAATTTCAATTTGTAAATGCACCTGAAAACGTCCAAAGTCTCGGAATGGAAACCAATGTAAAGTTTTCTTTTAGAGATTTTAGATGGTTCATCAACTATGCCTACATTGATACACGGTTGAGATATTTGGCAGGGAGTCCACAAAAACCACTCACAGCAAAACATAATGCTGGAACTGTATTAATGTATGAAAATGATAAATGGCGTATTGGTTATGAAGCTTATTATACTGGATCACAGTTTTTAACTGATGGCACAGAAACTTCTGACTTCATTACTATGGGGCTGATGATTCAAAAACATTTTAATTGGGGTAGCCCTTACATCAATTTTGAGAATTTCACAGATAGACGACAAAATAGATTTTCTCCAGAAGTTTTAGGCACGGTACAAAATCCAATTTTTCAAGAAATCTATGCTCCAACCGATGGGTTTGTGTTTACCATTGGAGTTCATTTAAAACCTTTCGGCAGAGAACATAATCATCAACATTAGAGCACAGATGCTAAAGACGATTTTTTATATTGCAAAAATGGACTGTCCTTCGGAAGAAAACCTTATCCGAATGAAATTGGATGGATTATTAGAAGTTGCATACTTCGACTTTGACATTCCTAATCGAAAACTGATTGTTTTTCATACGGGACAAACTGACCAAATCGAAAAATCTATTAACGAATTGAATTTGGGAGGAAAAATAATTTCTACCGAAGTGACAGACCAATTGGAATTTAAGAAAAACACAAATCAAAAAAAGCTCCTGTGGACTGTGCTTGGAATAAACTTCTCTTTTTTCTTAATTGAGATGTCAACTGGACTAATTTCAAAATCAATGGGCTTAGTTGCGGATAGTTTGGATATGTTAGCTGACAGTTTTGTCTATGGAATTAGTCTGCTTGCAGTTGGTAGAACTTTGATAAGAAAAAAGCAGATTGCCAAACTCGCTGGATATTTCCAAATCTTGCTTGCGATTATTGGATTTGTAGAAGTGTTGAGAAGATTTTTTGGAGTAGAAAAATTACCAGACTTCTCTATAATGATAATCGTTTCGATTTTCGCACTTATTGCAAACGGAATTTGTTTGTACCTACTACAAAAATCGAAAAGCAAAGAAGAAGCCCACATGAAAGCGAGTATGATTTTCACTTCAAATGATGTGATAATTAACTTGGGAGTAATTACAGCAGGATTTTTGGTGAGTTGGATGAACTCCAATAAACCTGACTTAATCATTGGAACAGTTGTTTTTGTACTAGTGATACAAGGAGCGATCAGAATACTTAAAATATAAGACAATGTTACTATTAGTATTCTTTATTATTTTTTTTCTATTAGTATTCGTTTTGAGATCCTATCTCCTTTGGAAAAAGACCAATATTAATCCTTTGACATTTAATAAAGGTGATGATGCTCATGGTTATAATGGGAAAGTCTTTGGCTTCATTTCTATTGTAGAACTTATCATTGTTTCAATTCATGCATTTGTTCCTAGTTGGCACGAGTATCTATTGCCATTTTGGTATTTGGAAAATGAGACTTTAGTTTATTTCGGTTGGGCATTGCTCATACTTTCTTTAGTCCTTATATGGTTAGCCCAAACTAATATGAAAGATTCTTGGCGAATTGGAATTGATGAAAAAAATAAAACTGAATTAGTTACGGATGGCTTCTTTGCCATTTCACGAAACCCAATTTTCTTAGGCATTATGATTGCGAATGTAGGATTGTTCTTAGTCTTGCCAAATGCTTTTACATTGTTAATAATTGCACTTTCAACAGTAAGTGTCAATACACAAATACGGTTAGAAGAAGAATTTCTTCTAAGAGAATTTGGAAAGAAATATGAGACGTATAAAACCAAAGTTCGCAGGTGGGTTTAAAATTAAAATTCAAGAAATGAACTACAAACAGTCTATCATAGGAAGTATTATTGCATTCATCATTGCTACAAGTTGTTGTTGGTTGCCAGCACTCATTATTGGGTTGGGAGGAGCTACAAGCATGTTGGCATTTGCGAATGACTTAGAGCAATTCAGCGGAGTCTTTATAGCAATAGCTGCAATTTCCTTGTTATATGGAGCATATCTCTATTATCAAAAAAGAAATATTTCAATACAATCAAATCAAGTGCAACTACTTTCAACGATTTCATGCCCTGAATGTGGACATAAACAAGAAGAATCAATGCCTACAGATGCCTGTCAATACTTCTACGGGTGTAAGAGCTGTAAGACAGTTCTAAAACCAAAAAAGGGTGACTGCTGTGTTTATTGCAGTTTTGGTTCAGTAGCTTGTCCTCCTATTCAACAAAACCAAAATTGTTGTTAGATGAATTATAAAGCCAAATCAATTAGAACATTCTTAGGTGCAAAGAACTATAATGAATCCAGAACATTTTATACGGAACTAGGATTTGAAGAAGTTGTACTTTCTCCAAAGATGTCACTTTTCAAATTGAATGAAGATTTAGGGTTTTACCTACAAGATTATTACGTCAAGAAATGGTGTAATAATTCTATGGTTTTTTTAGAAGTAGATGATTTAGATAAATGTTGGAACGAGTTACATGGCAAAGACTTGGATGGCAAGTATAAATATGTTCGATTTACAGAAATAAAGCAGTTTGATTGGGGCAGAGAGTTTTTTATGCACGATCCATCTGGGGTACTTTGGCACTTTGGGGAGTTTAATGATTGAACATTTAAAATGAAAAATGCTGCCAGTCGTCTCGGGCATCTCCATATGTCAAACAGAGGTAACAAGTATTCTGAATTTAGGAAAGAATTAGATTCATTCAGAATTAACCATACCAATGAGATCAATTCTTATTTGACTTCCGTTAGTAACCACATTGACCAAATCGAAAAGGACTTTAAAGGGGAAATTCCCAATATTGAGGTTATTAGAAATAACAGGTATTTGGATAAAATCATGTGGACTACAGGGAGGTAGTCAATTACCACTCCATAAAGCAATAAAATAGCTCATAAGTCACACTATAACAGGTAATTACATATATAAATTATTAAAATTGAAAACAATAAAGGGTAGGGAGAGTATATACCTTCTCTAACCCTGTTTAACAACCCTGTTTTATACCCCATATATTTTATTATTATATACTGTATTATCAATAGAATTGATTTGTATAGTAGAACCTATTCAGTTACACGGTGACTGTGCGTAGCCCCCACCATCCCCTTCTAGGGGTGAGTGGTGGAAGTGCTCTGTGTATTAGTACTCATTTCTAAATATTCATTGAGAGGGGATCAAGCTGCAAGCTTGTGACACTCGGTACATATTTGGGTGGTATCGAGGGTATATCTATTCTCCCCCAGCAATTTTGATAGATGTTGTTCCATTATCCTTTTTACCTTGACCGAATCACTTCGTTTACATAGGATGGCATCATGTTTACTCAAGGCAAATATTCCCTTGTGGTATAGATCAATTAGTATGTGATCTAGGAAAATCATAGCTTCTATCTTTTGCAGCAATACAGGTAGGAAGCTCGTAGATGCTTCATAAGCTGATTTATCCGATTTCTTAACCCTAAACACCTTCTGACTCAATATATTGTCCTTATGGGCTTTAAAATAACCCTTCTTGAAGTTCTGAATAAACCAATACAATTCGGGGTGGTTATCTACCCACATCTGTACGGATGGATTCCATTTTGGTTTAAATTCAGAGAACAGTACAAACATTGTAGCTTTTTTGGCTTCATCTCTTGTCATTGATTCACTACTCAGTCGCTGTAACACTTCATAGAATGTACCTGAGTAGGTAGATTCAATTAACTCATGTAATTTGGGGTTAGTACCGACCAATTCCACCAAATTGTCATACTCTTTTCTAACTTGATCCAGTATTATACCGTAGTCCTTGAAAGGTACTTGTAAATTACCAAAGAGGACATTCATTAATAGACATGGTTGACTATTTTTTAGATCGTTTTCAACGAGAGGTTCACCATCCACCCGAATATATCTGAGACATTCCTTGGGTAACTCTAAAAGTCTATGGTCAAGTCTGTTATTGGTAGGGTTAATCTCTGCCAGTCTATCCCCGTATTTAAACTTCACGAGACTATTGTACTTTCGATATGCACCTACTTTAGTTTCCCAATACTTGTATAGGGCGTGGTCATTTGACTGGTACGACAATTCAAAGTCATATCTCTTGTGCCAACATTCTACCTTATCCCCTTTTACATTAGTTTTTCTTGCAAATCTGTCATAGGAAGCCCCCATCAATTCCCTTTCTATATCTGTATTGGTCATTGACCAAAGGTTTAGGTCTATTTCGATTCTATCAATGTTGTAATTAGTTCCTTTTTCGATTGGCGAGGGCGAATAATGCCCCTTATCCCATACTTTTAATGGTACATATATCTTTTTAATTACTAGACCATGTTTACGGAGAAAGTCAGGTTTAAATCTGTAATGTTTAGCTTCCTTCTTTTTAAATTCTGTTCCATTCCGAAATGTTCTGACCTCCAACCATCGTGCCAATTCATCGGGTTGGCTAATACTACGATCCTTCACCTCCTCATAGAACCATGTTGACCCCATGACCTCATAGTCATAAATACTTCTACTTCGGAGCATCCTATATTTTAGATGTTCATGGTACATGTTGATGATATTCTCGGACACCTTCCTACGTCCGTATATCTCCCTTATTTCCTCTTTGGCTGATTCAGGTAGCTCTAGGGTGTAAAAGGGTATTATTTTGTTACTTGTTTTCAATCTTGTTCTTATAATTTTCTAATAATTCATTTACTTTCAATCGATCAAGTTCGTACCTGTCAAATACCTTTTCTCTTTCATTGAATATCAAAGGGTGAATATCGAATCGAGCTAATCTTTTCTTTAACCCTGATTTTCCAATGCCTAAGTATTTGGCTGTTTGGTCATAGTTGAGGTATTTTCCCCAAGATTCAAATTCAGGTCGTTGGAGACATGACAATATCCCATCAACCAAACCATCTAACTGATTGGTGACTTCCTCTTTAACAAGAGGTATGAGTAATGATTGTATTTTTTCCTCTAAATTCAACTATCGCATTTGTTAATAATTGCAATAGTAGACTTGGGGTATAGGTATGTCGAGGTGATACCTTATACCTTAGAAAAACTTGAAAATTAAATGTAAAAACCTAGGCAATCAGCCTTAAAAGAGTCAGATTGTTTAATGATATTTTCTGTCATCAATTTGGGATAGGTCTTTTTAAGATTGGATAAACATTGATTAAATTCTTTAGATTTGAACGACCATCCTTTTTTTTCTGACTTAGCTAAATTGAATGCACATCCACCTCGTCTTTTTATTTGTGACCATCTAATTACAGCATCAAAACTAGTTTCTAATTCTTTGTTTTTTCTGTCAGGAAGATTTACAATGTCATCTAGAGATTGACCTTTTATTTTCTCATACCATTTTCTAAGGAATGGACTTGATTCAGGAGATAGCGGTGTGTTCCTATTAATCTCTTTAAGAAAAGCGAAGGTGTTTTTTTTATCACTTTCATTCATGGATAGATCATTCGCTACTTGTTTAGAAAGTTCACCTAAATCTCCATATAGCAATTGAAAAAAGTAAGAGGCAAACACATATTGAGAGTTCTTCAAACTATCAATCCCAAATTGTTTGACATAGAGATATAATAAAAATGCTAGTTGATAACCCTCAAGTTGGGTTTTATCCTTTTGTAAACTTTGTGGTTGTGACATAGGGCTAGGATTAGGAACATGACTAGTAATCGGATTTGGAATGATGTTGTCAACTATATTATCTAGTTTGTCCAAAGCCGATAAATATGTCTTAATATGAACATAATCCAATAATTCTTTAATAATGTATTCTGGGAAGCTATAATCAAAGACTTGTTCGTGATGCTCAGGATTTAATAATTCCTCAGAAATGATTTGCTCAGGATTTTCTACTTTCTTGATTTTTCCAGTAAATACCTTGCTTTCGTCTAGGTAATCATAAACTATATCAGCATTGTATTTTTCTAAATAGTTGTCTCGATGAATAGAGTGGATAAACCTACTAAAAGGGGTGTCTTTTTCCTCCAAATTAATAATGGATTCAAGGTAGTTGGAAGGGTTAACACCTAGTTCTTTTGCCATATTAGCATATTGGGTACGATCAAAGTCTCTTGTGCCTGCATTGTACCTAAGTGCATTGATTTGGTCTTTAATGTATTCTAGTGCGAGTGGAATAGAGTTGCTTTCTAACAAATAGGCTTTAAACTTTAATCTGTATTCCTCGACAAGCCTATGCATTATACCTGCATATGACATTATAGAGCTGTCGAAATGAAATTCTCTACAGTCAAATGTTTTTGTAAAATTCTTCATTACTTAAAAAACTCATTTTCTGTTGCAAAATCAAGGTACTCTTTACTATCAATACAAACGTATTCATAGAGTTGCTTTAGAGTAGAATGTCCAGTTATCCTTCTGACAAATTCAGGGTTAATGCCGTTTAGAATGGCGTTGGTTGCAAAACTTCTTCTCATTGTATGTGACCCTATTAATTTCCATTTCTCGGTTATTTCCTGATTGCCTTTTTTTACTCTTGAAACTTTAGTAGTTAAACCTGCTTTTTGACAAAGTTCTTTTATATAGTCTCTAAATTTTTGTTCGGAGATAATAGGCAACTTGCCACCATGCTTACTCATTACCTCTTTTACAATCGGTTTTAATGGTATAGTTACAAAGCCCTCTGTTTTTTCAGCCTTTATTTTGATAACATCTCTTTCATGCTCCGTTGTAATATGTTTTTCTGAAAGTGATTTAAGGTCTATGTATCTGAGAGCAGTATAATAACCAGTTATAAATATGTCTCTGACCTTATCCAACCTACCAAACGGTTCAAGATCGAGAGCCATGATTTGGTCAAATTCATGTTGAAATATGCAAACTTTAGGTTGCTTGACATAGGCTCGGTTACAATCTTCATCTCTAAAGTCCAATAGTGTATTAATTCCTCGTTTAGTAGCCTCATTCATTACAGCCCTTATACGTTTCATGGTTTTGTTGATGGTATTGGCTTCATGGTCTTTATCTGCCTCGCAGTAGGCTATAAACCTCAATATGAAGTTCTTTGTCATGTCATTAAACTCTATCCTTCGACCATGCTCTTTTTTCGTTACAAACT
>Ga0228666_1000518_pt1 | contig 21175 bp, 17 predicted proteins | sample 80DmetaG_FD_182702 | JGI IMG/M metagenome (GOLD analysis project Ga0228666, IMG submission 182702) | Seawater microbial communities from Monterey Bay, California, United States - 80D | ecosystem: Environmental > Aquatic > Marine > Coastal | place: USA: California | collected 2016-10-11 | reverse complement strand
CTCCAACAAGCATATAGAACTGATCATTAATTTTTTCAATTTCAAAATACTGTACCTCTTTTTTAACATCATTAATTTGATTATTGTACTTGGTAAAGTCAGCATCTTGCGAAAAACATAGAAAAGGCACTGCTAAAAATATAGAAAGGAAAATTAGATTTTTCATTGTAATGGCTTAAGAATTAGTATCCTAAAGTTAGGTTAATTAATTCTTATGTGCAATTAATGAGGAGCAGAGGGGAGTAAAGTCGAACTATTTTGGGGAGGGTTTAATTGAACTTATTAACTTGTAATTACAAATCTATATCCATAAATTTATTATATTTAAAAAGAAAATTGTAAACCCTACATTTATTCATCAAAAACACTAATAGCTAAATAGCTTTTGTAATCAAATACAAAAGCACTACATTGTCTATTGGATAATGCATATTAAATAATATACAAACTAAATACAATACATTTACGATAATATAATTTTATAAACCCTCAGATAAATATTTTTTATGGAACTCATTATACCCGCAATTTTAGCCTCACTATTTATAACTTTATTTTTAATTCTTCCACGTTTTTTCCCAAATATTTGGGATGCAAAGACTAATTATGATATTATTAAAGAAGAATTACCCTATCAAGACAAAATTCAAACAAAAGAAGTTAAAAATTATCATGATAATGAGAAAATATATCAACAAGCAACTTTAGATTTTAATGATAATCCTCACGGAAATTGTAAAGAATGGTATCCAAGTGGCAATATTTTTAAAGATCAAAATTTTAAACATGGAATTCCTGATGGTAGTATGAAAGAATATTTTGAAAATGGAAACCTTAGAATAGAATACAACTATAAGAATGGGAATCAACATGGAATAAATAATCAATATTATGAGGACGGTAGTAATGATATTATTGATAATTTTAAGGATGGAAAGAGACATGGGATAAGAGAACAATATTATCCTTCCGGTAATTTAGAGACTAGAACAACTTTTGTAGATGGTTTGATGGAAGGAGTGCATATGCATCTTACAGAAGATCGTGAGATTATTGAAGAAAAGATTATGCAAAAAGGGCTTGATATAACTACAGAACTTATGGGTTTAATGATAGAAAATGATTGTAAGCACATGATAAAAGCTGGTTTATTTGAAGCCTCAAAGGAAACTTTAGACGGTGCTGCTGGTAATGAACAATTTTTAAAAACAATGTTTGATTATTATAAAAGTAATAATTTGAGAGTTGAATCCGGTCAAGTGTCGTCATTAGACAATTTATATGAGAAGGGAGAAATTGAAAAAGATGTTTATGATATGGCGATGGCGTCTTTAGTACGAAATGAATTAACTGAAGATGATGATTATAAAAAAATAATAACGAATTTAAATTCTTCAGAATCCAGTGAGGAAAAACAAAAGATTATCGATAACATAACCGAGAAAAAAGTAATGTCACGGATTATTGATAATATGGATAAAAAAAAAATAAAATTTAATGATGAAACTATTCGAGAGGCGGTCAAAGAGTGGCTAGAGAATGAAGAATTAGCAGAGACAAAATACGGTCACATATCATCTTGGGATACTACTGGAGTAACTGATATGAGTAAACTTTTTTTTGATGCACATACATTTAATCAACCTTTAAATGCTTGGGTTGTTAGTAATGTATCGAATATGAGTGGTATGTTTTATAATGCTAAATTATTTAACCACTTCCTCGAAAATTGGGTTGTTTCTAATGTTAATGATATGAGCGGTATGTTTTTAAAAGCAGAATCATTTAATCAACCTTTGAATAATTGGGATGTTTCTAGTGTTAATGATATGAGCGGTATGTTTGCTGGAGCAGAATCATTTAACCAACCTTTGAATAATTGGGATGTTTCTAAAGTAAAAAGCATGCAAGCAATGTTTTGTGAAACAAAATTTAACAAACCAATCGGCAATTGGGATGTGTCTAATGTTAATGATATGATGAAAATGTTTTGTGAAACAAAATTTAACAAACCAATCGGCAATTGGGATGTGTGTAAAGTTACTACCATGAATAATATGTTTACAAAAGCAGAATCATTCAATCAGTCTTTAAATAAATGGGCTGTTAGTAATGTGACTGATATGGGATTTATGTTTTGTGACACAAAATTTAACCAACCAATTGGCAATTGGGATGTGAGTAAAGTATTGAATATGAGCGGTATGTTTGCTGGAGCAGAATCATTTAACCAACCTTTGAATAATTGGGATGTGTCTAATGTTAATGATATGAGCGGCATGTTTATTAAAGCAAAATCATTTAATCAACCAATCGGCAATTGGGATGTGAGTAATGTTACTAATATTGACTCCATGTTTGACAATGCAGAATCATTTAATCAATCTTTGGAAAAATGGAAATTAAAAAAATTAGAAGCACCTGAATTGAAGTTCGATTTTGATATTAATCAGTGGCTGACTAACAATTCATCAATTAAAATTACTGATGAGTTCAAACTCAATAATTCAGAAAATGAGTTTATATTAATTGATTATAAATTTAATGGAGGGGATGACTTTAATTTTAATATATTCAATAATGAGATTTTTGAAGATGAGGGCTATGTCGGGTCACCCTCTTCAAGTGAATTGACAATTAAGGTAAATAATACACTTATTTATGTAAAGCATTTTGAGATAGAGGATGGTCCTATAAAGGAAGGAGTTTACCTTGGTGTTTCTCTAGACCCTGGATTTAAAAATATTGAATGGTATGAATATGATTTTGGATGTGGTCGAAATAGTGATCTAATTGATATCATAGGCATTTTGAGTGTAGGTTTAAGAGATGAAGACTTTGTCTCTCATTATGATGAGTTTGACTATTATGAAGAGTTTAGTAAAATTGAATTAAATATTCAAATTGATGTTAAGAAACTCAAAGAAAAATGGTTGGAATACATAGGATGATAGTTTTCTACAAACTAAATACAAACCATTTTCGATAATATTAATATTTTCTCAACTAAATATTAATGATTCATTATCATAGTTGCATTTCCCTTCTAAATATATATCAAAGTTTTGTTGTGATACTTTATCTCTAAAAGTTAAATCATCGATATCAAAAGTCAGTCTATATACCTCTCTATCAACTCTTTTATCAAGTTTACTGTAAACGTTATGATTTGAAGGTATTTTAAAAACATAAATAGTTCTCTTTACAGTATTTATTAATAATAAATACCAGTCGTTGTCTTTGCGTTTAAAATTTGGTTCTACAGAATATATATTATTGGAGTTAATTGTAGACAAATTTGTATAGGATTTATCTACATAAATTCCTGTAGTATTAGATATAACATTGATTACCTTTTGTTTATTTGGGCGCTGTTTTGTTTTAGACCTTTTAAGTTTTTCATTTGTTATTGAAGTCGAAGAATCAACACTTGTATTTACCTTTTTAAATAAACCATCTTTTAATTGCCTAATGTTATTTTCCAATTCACCCATATCAAGTTTTTTGGCAATGAATAACATTTGGGCATAGGCTAAATCCGATTTATCTTGATCAAAATCTTGGTAATGAGCACGCATATTTCTTGCCAGATAAATGTCGTTAAACTTTGAAGGAATATCCCCTGCGCCTCTATCAACGAATTGATAAAAAAACTTAGTTTTAATAGAAAAACTAAATAAATTTCCAAAATCAATTAATGTTATTTGGTTTTTAATATCACGATTACTTCCCCAATTCTTTTTTTGCTGATCGTATAATGTCTCAAAGTATATTTTCTCCCAATCGTCTCCATACTCTCTTTTTAATTCTGTTGATATAAATAAGCGCATTGCATTAATAAACATATCCAATGCTTTATCTAAATTGTTTTCAAGATTTTTCATGAATAAGCTGTTTCCTATTGATAATTTAATTTTCTTCTGTAATAATCTTCATAGCCCCACAAGTTGTACCTTCATCATCCCACTCATAAAATTAGAGTTAAATATAATTTCTCAGGTTCATCACCAATATATAAAAAATATTCATAAGCGTCTGATTGAGTCTTCTTAATTTTTTTTTCGATTTTATTAATTAGATAGATTGGAGTCATCATTCCAATTGTAACCATTGACCCCTCACCACAATTAATACTATTCATTCGTAGTAACCAATGTGATTTTATGTAGTCTACATCTAAGTAGTTAGATCAGATTTTTTTGGCTTTTTCCTAAAACCTCTAAAGATGTCGTTAGTTGGGGCAATAATGAAGTTTTAATCGATATTGCTAAAATTTATTATATTTATAAAAAATTGCAATCCCTACATTTATTCACCAAAAACACTAATAGCTAAATAGCTTTTGTAATCAAATACAAAAGTAATACGAAGCCTATTGGATAATGTAGTTAGAACAATTTACAAAGTGAATACGACGGACTATAGATAATGTATGTTAAAACAAAACAGAATATGAAATTTAATAACGAAACAATACGAGAGGCGGTCAATGAATGGCTTTTGAATGAGGAATCAGCAGAGACAAAATATGGTCACATTTCAAACTGGGATACTTCTGAAGTTACTGATATGAGTAAACTTTTTTTGTCTGCACATACATTTAATCAACCTTTGAATAATTGGGATGTATCCAAAGTAAAAAGCATGCATGCTATGTTTGATAATGCTCATATATTCAATCAATCATTAAATAATTGGGATGTGAGCAATGTTACTGATATGAGCAACATGTTTGCTATAGCAGAATCATTTAATCTACCAATCGGTAATTGGGATGTGAGCAATGTTATTGATATGAGCGGCATGTTTGCTTTAGCAGAATCATTTAATCAACCAATCGGCAATTGGGATGTGAGTAAAGTATTGAATATGAGCGATATGTTTCACAAAACAGAATCATTTAATCAACCAATCGACAATTGGGATGTGTCTAATGTTAATGATATGAGATGCATGTTTATTGAAGCAGAATCATTTAATCAACCAATCGGCAATTGGGATGTGTCTAATGTTAATGATATGAGATGCATGTTTAGTAAAGCAGAATCATTTAATCAACCAATCGGCAATTGGGATGTGAGTAAAGTATCAAATATGGGCGGTATGTTTATTGAAGCAAAATCTTTTAACCAACCAATCGGCAATTGGAATGTGTCTAATGTTAATGATATGAGCCGTATGTTTTCAATAGCAGAATCATTTAACCAACCAATCGGCAATTGGGATGTGAGTAAAGTATCAAATATTAGCGGCATGTTTGTTATGGCAGAATCATTTAATCAACCAATCGGCAATTGGGATGTGTCTAATGTTAATGATATGAGCAGTATGTTTGTTAAAGCAAAATCATTTAATCAACCAATCGGCAATTGGGATGTGAGTAAAGTATTGAACATGAGCTGTATGTTTGCTGGAGCAGAATCATTTAACCAACCAATCGGTAATTGGGATGTGAGTAATGTGAATAATATGGAAAACATGTTTGCTTTAGCAGAATCATTTAATCAACCAATCGACAATTGGGATGTGTCTAATGTTACTAATATGGAAAACATGTTTTACTTGCAAAATCATTTAATCAACTCTTGGAAAAATGGAAATTAAAAAAATTAGAAGCATCTGAATTGAAGTTTGATTTTGATATTAATCAGTGGATGACTAACAATTCGTCAATTAAAATTACTGATGAGTTCAAACTCAATAATTCAGAAAATGAGTTTATATTAATCGATTATAAATTTAATGGAGGGGATGACTTTAATTTTAATATATTCTATAATGAGACTTTTGAAGATGAGGTCTATGTTGGGTCACCCTCTTCAAGTGAATTGATAATTAAGGTAAATAATACACTTATTTATGTAAAGCATTTTGAGTTAGAGGATGGTCCTATAAAGGAAGGAATTTACCTTGGTATTTCTCTAGACCCTGGATTTAAAAATATTGAATGGTATGAATATGATTTTGGGTGTGGTCGAAATAGTGATCTAATTGATATCATAGGCATTTTGAGTGTAGGTTTAAGAGATGAAGACTTTGTCTCTAATTATGATGAGTTTGACTATTATGAAGAGTTTAGTAAAATTGAATTAAATATTCAAATTGATGTTAAGAAACTCAAAGAAAAATGGTTGGAATACATAGGATGATAGTTTTCTACAAACTAATTACGACGGACTATAGATAATGTATGTTAAAACAAAACAGAATATGAAATTTAATAACGATACTATACGAGAGGCGGTCAATGAATGGCTTGAGAATGATGAATCAGCAGAGACAAAATATGGTCATATTTCTAACTGGGATACTTCTGAAGTTACTGATATGAATGAACTTTTCATGAGTGCTTATGAATTCAATCAACCCATTGGTAATTGGGATGTGAGTAACGTAGCTAATATGGTGGGCATGTTTAAAAGTGCAGTAATTTTTAACCATCCACTAAATAACTGGGATGTGTCAAATGTGACTTATATGAGTTTTATGTTTGAATCTGCTATGTCATACAACCAACCTTTAGGAGATTGGGATGTGAGTAGTGTGACTGATATGGGGGATATGTTTAGAGATGCAGAAGAATTTAACCAATCTATTGGCAATTGGGATGTAAGTAAGGTTATTGATATGAGTTCTATGTTTAGTGGAGCTAAAGCTTTTAATCAATCTATTGGAGATTGGAACACAAGTAGTGTTACTGATGTAAGTTATATGTTTAGTGGAGCTGAAGCTTTTAATCAAGATATAAGTGCTTGGAATACATCAAGTGTTACTAATATGAAAAATATGTTTTTTGCAGCAGAATCTTTCAACCAACCTATTGGTGGTTGGAATGTAAGTAAGGTGACTGATATGAGTGTAATGTTTGAAGGTGCTGGTTCATTTAACGAATCTATTGGCAATTGGGATGTAAGTAAGGTTATTAATATGAGTCATATGTTTTGTCGAGCTGAAGCTTTTAATCAATCATTGGAAAAATGGGATTTTTCGAAGGTAATTGATACTAGCAATATGTTTGATGAAGCTAATATAAATATGATTAGTAGATATGGTAAAGATGAAGAAAAATCAATCGATTCTGAAGTACTTAAAACTTGGATACCATACAAAACCCAAAAACTAAAACTGATGAGATTAATAAAACCAAAATGCTAAACTTTATTGATGCAGCAGGTGCTATTCAAAAACACAATAAAAGTACTATTTTACGTTTATGGAAAAAACAACGGAGTGCTAGTAAAAACTTTAGTTATTATAATCTAATAGATTTAATTGAGTACTTCAAAACCTAACTAAAACCTTTTTTGTTTTATAAGGTATAATATATAGAGGTTTTATTCACGCACTCCTTTACTGGAGATGCCTTAAGCTAGATTCGTTACAGAATTTTACAATACTAAAATATTGTAAAAAATAGCTGAATTAAAAGAAGAGGATATGCCTATGGTTAATCCCACATACCTTCAATTTCAAAATTAAACTCTCTTCTATTACTTCTAGGACATTCTTACTTTTTTAGATTCACTCATTCCTTAGGATTTTTGTATTGCACCCTATACATGGTAGAAAAATCTATTTTACAGACGTTACAGAGCTTGATACGTTGTGTCATTACTTGGTTTGTTCTGCACTTAATTTGCTAGAAATCCTATTTAACTCCTCTTTTTTTGCATTAAAGTAATTCATTGACCAAAGTCTGTAGTATAATAGTCCGGAGGAAACAGCTACATTCTTTCTACCAACATCAAATAAATAATCGTCTTTGGTATTGTAAAAATTTTTCCCATCTAAATCAATAACCATAACAGGATTATCAACTTTATAAACACAGAGATCATATAAATAGCCTCCTAACTTCAGAGTTAACTTGACAGAATAATCATTACTTAACACATTCTCTAGATCTTCTTTAATCTTAATTGATAAACCCTCTGTACTTTTGTTTACATCCAAAATATTTTTTGAATCAGAATATGTATCAATAGTATTTAATACCTTTTGCTTTAAAGCATCATCATTTGAAGCTATTGCTTTGGCATAAGCCAAGTAAGAATAAAAGACTGCCTTGCCCACTAACCCCTCCTTATCCAAATAATCTTTAAAACTCAAATAATAGGTTTCAGGAACCGAGGTCATTACTATCATTTTCTTTTTGGCTCTAGTTACTATTACATTTAATAGCTTATGTCCCTTGGTTTTATTATTGACTGGTCCGAAAAACTGCTTAAAGTCTCCTTGATAATCTAAGCCAAAAGTGGTCGAAATAATAATGATATCACGCTCATCACCTTGAATATTTTCCAAGTTTTTTACAAAAAAATTAGAGGCCTCCAAGGCCATCATTTTTTCACTAAAAACGCTATTGTTTTGAATTTCATTATTAATCTCATCCATGATCAAATTTCGTTGATCTAGATTAAATGTAGCGATACCTACCGTATTACCAACAACAATATTTTCTTTTAAATATTGAACAATTTTAAGCGCTTCCTCACTATTTGTCCTGTTAGTATAAGCCCCATTTACTTGAAAAAATTCTATAGGATTATATTCTTCTTCAGGTGGTAAAGCTACTAATCTTCCATTGTAAAATGCTCTATTAGAAAACTCAATTAAATCAGGATGTTTTGATCTATAATGCATATCTAAATAGATGTTTTTAAACCCTGCATCTATAGAGAATTCAAGCAAAGATTCTTTAAATGCGAAATCAACTGTGCTTAATAAATTAATTTCTGCCTCAGAATCTTCAATTTCAACCGATGAAAAATAAGAAGATGGTGGCATCTGTTTTTGATCACCCGATACAATTTTCACTTTAGCTCGATATAAGGAAGGTACTGTATCTTCTATCCGTAATTGACTAGCTTCATCAAATAAAACGATATCAAAGAGATTAGGTTTTAAGGGTAATAATGATGAAACTGTTGTAGGGTTGGTTAATAAGATAGGGAAGAAATCCGTAAACAAATCAAAATCATATTCTAAAATGGCTCTCAATGATAGTTTTCTGTTTTTAGTGGAACTTCGTTTAGCAAATAGTTGCTCTATTTTTATAGTCTTCGTCTTTTTAAACTTATCGATAGCTCTATTTCTTTGTTCTTGAAGCATCAACATAGTAGACCATTTCGCACCAATATTAACGCGTTTCAAATCATTCGAAATACCTAATAAATCTTCAGGGAAACCGTTATCAGAAAGTATGCCCAAATTATTAGAGTTTAAAACCTTTATAAAGTAATAATTTAAAAATTTGCTTTCAAAATCCTTCTCTGTGATAAAAAGAAATAAAATTCTTTTTACTTTTTCACTTTCGCAATTATAGATTGATGCAAATTCTTTTAAAGATCTAAAATGATTTTTCTGCGAAACTATTTTTTCATTTAAAGAGAGAATATATTCAATCCCTTCACAAATTTCAGCCCCAGTATTAAAAACTTTAAATTTCTCTTTAAAAATTTCTAAATCGTTTAATTTAGAAATCAAACTAAGATAGGGTTTGTATTTTTGTTGTCGATTTTCTAAAGATTTTAGGTTTTGTAAAATAAAATCAATAGAATTTTCTGCTTCTGAAAGTTCAATCTTTTTATGCAGTTCATTTTTTAATAATTCAGATGAATACAAACGTTTGATAATTTCTTTATAGGTATTAACTCCAGTGTGCAGGGTGCGTAATTTTTTACTGAATATTTTTTTTATTTTGAAAATAACACCATTCACATTTTGACTTTTCGAAGCATTGAATAATACTTTTAATTCTTCTAAAATCTCATAAAAATGTTCCTTATTATCATATTTTGTACTATCATAAAATCGTTTAAGCAAAATACTATGTAGCTCAAACGGTTCCTCTTTATTGCTCTGAAAATAGGTTTGGATTTTAAACAATTCATCTACAAATGATCCTAGTTTCTCATTCATTAATACCTCAAATGAATTAAAATCATTTTTTAATAGTATTTTTTCATTTACTACTTCGTAAAAAGACTCAAATGGATTAACATCAAATAGAATAAATTTTAATTTTTCGAAAAGAGTTATAAATTTTTTGTATTCTTTATTTTTAAACAAAAGTCTAGTTTTGGACAAACTATATTGCTTTTCAAAAGCTAAATAATCAAAATTAAAATTAATCTTCTCTAGTATTCCTTTAAAATCGTTACCATCAAGTAAATCAGAAAGAAGTTGACTTTTTATATCTTGAAGCTTTTCAATTTTATCTGTTATTGAATTTAAATGCTCATCATGCTTATTACTAATACTTCTTGCGCTAAACCTTCCATTATCAAACTTTATATTTTTCTTATAATTTAATTGATCTAGCTGTTTTATATTATTTTCAAGAAGATCTCTTGCAGCATTCACAACCTTTCTTCTATCTCTTACAGGGTCTTCAATAAGTGTAGAAAACTCACCCAGACCAATATCTTCTAAATTTTTTTGAATGATATCAAGCGCTGTCTTCTTCTCACATACAACCAGACAAGTTTTATTATTTTTTAAAGCGGAAGAAAGTGTTGCTGTAAGTGTTTGACTTTTACCTGTACCCGGTGGGCCATGTATAACAAACTTATTTGAGCTATTGAGGTTTGATAAAATTTGTTGCTGAGATTGATCTGTTATTACAGGGGAGAAAGGGTTCTTTTCATAATCTGTGAGTACATATTCTTTAGAGGGCCTTTTTTTCTTTAACTTTTCGATATCATTTATGATGGATTCTTTCTGACTTAAATACAAACCAAATACACCCGCATTTATGACTTGTGGAGTGTGTGTAATTTCTTCTTCAAATTCTTTAACCTTTACTAAATCCACATATTCGTCAAAAAAACTATCGTCAATAACTTGATCAGATGTGAAAGAATTCAAAAAATTATTTACCAAAATTTTAATCTCTTCAAAATCGATAATACCATCATCTAAAAATTCTTTTGGTAATTTATCAAAATTTACTTTATCAATTGCTTCAATATAATTTAAAAGAACTTCATTAATTTTTACTGGTGTATCTTCATTACGTGAAATTTGAAAAGATTGTATTTTCCTTGGATTTTCTATCAACTTCAAGTTCCAGATGAGTAAAGGGCTATAAATAACTTTTTTAGGATTCTTTAAATCTCGTTTTGCAATAATTGGATAACCAAAGCCAAATGGTTCCAGACCATGCTCTAAAAAATAGTCTTTATTTTGTCGTGACAAATATTTTAACTTATTTAGTGTTTTTTTATGCTTCTCAATATCTGAATTTTCAAAATTCAAGGGAAACTTTAAATTTGCTGTAGAAGTTAACTTTTCCAAAAAGTCTTTGAATGTATCTTTCTTTGAAAGTTTATTTAAATCAGATGCTTGGAGTTTAACTCTACTATTTGAAGGAATAGCATTTAAATGAATAGATCTTGAACTACCACCTGACAATTTTTTTTTTAAAACCGTTAGCAATTGGTTAGATAGAATCTCTTTCATAGTTTTTATTTTTTCTTATTAAATTACTAAAATTACACTTATACTTAGATAATTTAACCTACCATCCCGTTCACAAATACCTCTACAAACTCTTTCATTTTAGCAATGATGCGCTCTCCAATAGACCTGGCTTGTAATACACTTGGTTTGTTATCTAAGCATCTATAAACTTCATCTCTAATAGGTTCTTGACCACTAAAAATATAGGCATCAATTAAGGCCTTGAATTGTGCTTTATCTAAATTTTCATCGTCGCACAGCTTACCTAGTGCTAATACCTTTTGATCTTGCCAGTATTGTTCAAATTCGTCATCAATGGAATCAACATCACTAATTAATGGTAAATTTTCTTCAATAAATTTTTCTATTAATTCGCGTTTACTTCTAAGCATTACATCACCACCAAGCAGATCCATAATAGCTTTTTTCTGCGCTTTAACATCTGATGTTTTTGCGTCTTTAAGCTGGGCTAATAATTTTAAAATGTAAGCCACATTAATAAGGTCTCGGTGTATCAATTCTAATTCAAAATCAATATCGTCTAGGATGGAAATTTTTTCTTTTTGTGATTCTTTTTTTACTTTTTCGTAGATATCTAGGTACTTGCCTTTATAATCTTCAAACTCTTGCTCATTAAGTGGTAAATCATCCCAATCAAAATCGGTGTAGGATTGCAATACATTTAGGGTACGCATTAATTTTCTAAACGCCTGTACAAAAGCTGCTTCGTCTTCTTCGCTTTCTAAATCGTTCACGCTTTGATAGGTAGGAGTAATTTCTTTTAAGTTTTCGAAAGCCTGGTCAAACTTCTTTGCGATGTCTTCATATTCAGGCATCACAACTACCTCTATGGCGTCTTTGTTCGAGAACAAAGTAATCGCATCATCTGTAGCTTTTTTAAGATTGCGGAAGCACAAAATATTTCCTTGCGACTTCTGTTCTCCTAATATTCTATTGGTACGAGAAAAGGCTTGTATTAAACCATGCTGCTTTAAGTTCTTATCTACATACAAGGTGTTTACCTTTTTTGCATCAAAACCAGTCAACATCATGTTCACCACAATAACAATGTCTAATCGATCTTTTTCATCATTAAAGTTTTGCTTTTCTCTTTCTTTTAAGCGCTTGCTAATGTCTTTAAAATAGCCCTCAAACAACTTGCTATCTTTTGTAGTGTAACTTGTACCGTACATCATATTATAATTAGCAATAAAACCTTCTAGCTTATCACGTGTATGACTTGATTGATAAGTAAGCTCAGTTTCTGCAGCCATGTTAAAATTATCTTCAGGCAAATAATCTTGTGCTTCTTTACCGTCTTCATTAGCGCCATAGGTAAAAATAGTTGCGATGCGTAAATCGTGCTCGCCTGCTAATTTCTTTTGTTGAAACAACTCATAATAAGCAATCGCGGCATCTATACTGCTTACTGCAAATAGGGCAGAGTACTGCTTATTAAATGTTTTTCGTTTGTGGTTTGCAATGATATAATTCGCAACGCCTTCAAGGTATTGAGGATCATTAAAGACTTCTTCTTTATTGATGTCTTCCACCATTTCATCAAACTGTGGCTTGTTTTTGTGTTTGAAAACACTGTAATACTCAATACCAAATTTTAATACATTTTGATCTCTAATGGCATCTGTAATTACATATTTGTGCAAACAGTTGCCAAATAAATCTTTGGTGGTCCGTTTCCCTAAATCGTTTTTAGAAGCATTTTCTGCAAATATGGGAGTACCTGTAAAACCAAATAACTGACTTTCAGCAAAGAATTCTGTTATTCTTCCGTGTGTTTCCCCAAACTGACTACGATGGCATTCATCAAAAATAAATACAAAACGTTCGTTTTTTAAAGGCTCTAATTGCTTACGGTAATGTCCCGAAATGGCATTGTTTAGCTTTTGTATGGTGGTTATGATGAGGTCTGAATCTTTTGCAACGCCCTTTTTGTCTTTAAATTTCCCTAAAAACTGATTGACCAAACTATTGGTGTTGGTTGTAGAATCTACGCTTCCATCCTTAAAAGAATTGAATTCTTGCATGGTTTGGTAATCTAAATCTTTACGATCTACTACAAAAACCACTTTATACACCTCAGGCAAATCCATCAGAATTTGACTCGTTTTAAAAGAAGTTAGGGTTTTACCAGACCCTGTGGTATGCCAGATATAGGCATTGTCTGTATTGGTTTTTACTTGTTTAATGAGCGCCTCGGTAGCAAAGTACTGGTAGGGGCGAAGCACCATTAATATTTTATGGGTTTGGTTAATAACAATGTAATTGGCAATCATTTTACCCAAATGGTCTGGGTTTAAAAATGCATTAGCAAAATCTACAAGCTCGGTAACGTTCTTGTTGTTGGCATCTGCCCAATAAAAGGTTTGTTTTACCGATTGCAAGGCGTTATTGGCCAAATACTTAGTGTTGCCACCATTACTAATTACAAATAACTGAACGTATTGAAACAAACCATGATTGCTCCAAAACGAATGTTTTTGATACCTATTAATTTGATTAAAAGCTTCTTTAATTTCTAAACCTCTACGTTTTAACTCTATTTGTACCAGTGGCAAACCATTGACGAGTAAGGTAACATCATACCGGTTTTTAAACGAGCCTTCTAGTGTGACTTGATTGGTTACTTGAAACAAGTTGTTGTTCCAGTTTTCTGAATCAAAAAAGCGCACGTAGGCTATTTCTCCGTTTTCTTTGGTAAAACTAAAACGATCTCTTAGGGTTTTGGCTTTTTCAAACACATTGCCTTTGGCTAGGTGATTGAGTATCCCATCAAACTCTTTATCAGTATAAATAGTTTTATTAAACACTTCTAACTGACTCTTTAAATTAGAAACCAAAGCAGCACCATCCACCACTTTGGTTGATGAATAGCCTAACTGCACCAATTGCTTGATGAGGTTGTTTTCTAATATGGCTTCACTTTGTCTAGACATTTAATGGTATTTTATATTTAATTTTTGAAAATATAAATTAATTTATTCTTACTTAAAGTTTTATTTTCTTCTAAAAAAGCATTTAAAGCGGCTTCTTGATATTTAGAAGCGTTAGAGCCAAAACCTTCACTTTTGCCTTCTAATAAAGCAACATAATTTGCTCTTGTTAAATTAAGCGAACTTGCAGATGTACCAATTTTTTTGGCGACATCTTTTTCTATGTTTTTATAATCTTCAGTTTTGTATCTTTTTACAAATTCTGTGATGACTAATAAGCAATCTTCTAAACTCCAATTGTGATTTTTACTCATATCTCTATTTATTATCTAAATTTTCTAAAAGCTTGAACTGTTTGATAAATACCATAACCAACAGCTATTCTACCCAAAAAGTCAAATACATATGGGATACCATAAAATGGATTTAATTCGTCAATGTAATTTATACTATGTGCTGGATTTAGGAAATTTATAAATTGTTTTATCGTGTACCCAATAACATTCAAATCAAATTCACAATCCCAACAAACTCTATTCCAAAACTCACGAGTAGTTCCAAATGTTAAAATCAGCAAGATTATTGCAACAATAATTGTAAAACCAAAACCACTAAGCCAAGAATTTTTGTGTTTATTAGATAAGTTATTTAAAGCAAACATTAAAGCATCTTGACTATTAAACCACTTTTTATTATGTTCTTTCAACTGCTGCTGATAGGCATGTTTTTCAAGACTGTTATATTTGAAAGCATCAATATTATTCCCTTCTTTTTCTAACTGATTCTTAATAATTCTAAATGTTTCTCTTTTATTTATTGTTGGAATATTACCACTACCCGTTACACTTATGTCAAACTTCTTTCGAGACTTACCAGATTCAAATATTTTCTCATCATTTATAGAAATAGCCTCCGAATGATAATTTTTTATTTGTGTTTCAAAGAATGTAAGGTTTTTATTAATTATTGCTTGTGATAAATCTAATCCCTTCTTGAAGAGAGTTCTGCTAAAAACCCCAAGGCTATTAAATTGTGTATATGTAAAAAGAACATTATCATGGAATATAGACTTAGTAAAAACAACCGCTTCGCGAAATTCTACCTTATTGAAAATTAATTTTTTTTCAAATTCGCAATCAAAAAATTCTACATATCCATTAAAAACAGTGTTGTAAAAAATTTGCTTGATTTTAAATTTACACTTCTTGAACTTAATTTTACCATTATAAGTAAATTCATCAATAGCTAAATTTTTAAAAACACAATCTATAAAAGTGAAATTTGCTTTTTCATAATATTTTGCGCAATCAGGCTCATTTAAATCTAAATTTTTATCGAATTGACAATTCCAAAATTCAATAGAATAAATTCTTTCATTGTCTAGATGTGTGAAAAATGATTTTGAATGTGAAATATCATCGAAATTAATAACTAATAGTTCATCATCATAGCTCCCAATGGTAAAAAAAGAAGGTGTACGCATAAAATCATGTTGATGAACTGGATTAATATATTTTATTAACTCATCACAATCTGTTATATGTATTATTTTTTTACTCATTAAACAAACATTTGCTGCAACAGCCCTTTTTTAAAGGTTTGGGTTTGGGTTATTTGAATCTTTACATTTTCTATTTTAGTATCGATACTCGATAAGTAAGTAGCGATTTTTTGTTGTTCTTCTATTGAAGGGAACTTGAATTCAAAGTCACATAAATCATCAAAATTTAAACTATCACGCACACTCCCAGAACATCCTACTTTAATTAAATGCTTAAAAAGATGGATGTTGTAGAGGTTCTCGAAGTAAATTTTATCTAAATCATCCTTTAAAGAAAAGACAACATACATAGGGCTTACTATCCCTTTTTCAAAATTTATTAGTCTTGCAATTGAGCCTACATTAATACGAGATGGGTTGTATGCAATATCATCTCTATTGACAATTTTATAATTTGATAAGTCCTTACTTGCTACTTTGTGACCGTCAAATTGTTCATTTTGACTTATAAACCCTTTTTTATTACTAACACTTAGGACTAATGGCACTTGAAGATCTTTATTCTTAGCTGATTTATGGATTAAATATTCCCCCAATCGTTTCTCCTCCCAATCTGGGTAGGGATTTCCGTTTTTGTCTTTGAAGCGGAGCTGGCCAGAGAAGAGTTGTTGCATGACGCCTTTTTTGTATTGCTCCAACAATTCCTTCTTTTTGGTGAGCTGCTGTATTTTTTCATCTACCGCACTTAAAAAGGATGCTATTTTTTGTTGTTCGGGGAGGGAGGGTAAGGATATTTTATAACCTGATATTTGAGGTGCTGTTAACTGAGGAACCCCAGTACTTTCAATAAATAAATGGATTCTATTAATAGCACATTCACTAAAATGAATATCTTCTTGATTTAGCGGTTTTAATACTAACAACCTTACAATTGGGTAAAACCTGTGGTCTCTTGCGTGAGCAATTCCCAAATGAGCACCTCTACCTGCTATTGTTACAGTGTTTGGTTCAACCTTGTAAATATCTGAATATGCATAAAACCCCTTTTCTTTTTTAGCATTTGCATAAATCGGATATTGATACTCCTCTGTTTTTATTTGGCTAACGTGATTTACGTCAATATCTCCACCAGCATTGATTTTATATATCTCTCCTAGTTTTTTTGTATTCCAATCTCCTTCAAATTCCTTGAATCGTAATGCGGGAACGAGTTGCTTATCAGTTTTGATATGTGTTGTTGTAGTACTCATAATTGCACGAAGGATAGAACGGTTTGCTCACGCATAATATTTTTTTTAAAGGGGTTCGCGAATCTTCGCAAAAGCTCGATTTGTGTGAGCTCATTTTGCTTTTTTGCAAAATAGCGAGTAGTGATAGCCTGACCCTCTGGGGCGTGCCCAAATAATATGTAATCTAGTCTATCCATTAGAAAGGTGTATCTATGCCTAGTTGGTTGCAGTAATCGGCTATGGTGGTATCAGTAGTGGCCATGTCTGTATCTATGGCTTTGAGCTCTTGAGCAACGGCTGCCAAGTCTACAGGTTCTTCTTCTTCGAAGGTATCTACATAACGGGGTATGTTTAGGTTGTAGTCGTTTTCTGCTACTTCTTGCAGTGTGGCAACATAGCTGTATTTATCTGTTGTGGTGCGATTGGTGTAGGTATCAATAATAAGATTGATGTCTTCTTCTCGCAAGTAGTTTTGTGTTTTTACTTTCTCGAAATGTTGGCTAGCGTCTATAAACAGGATGTTGTCTTTATGAACTCTTTCCTTTTTAAGCACCAAAATACAGGTAGGAATACTGGTTCCGTAAAAGATGTTGGCTGGCAAACCTATTACGGCATCGAGGTAGTTGCGGTCTTCTATGAGGTACTTACGGATGTGCCCTTCGGCTGCTCCTCTAAACAATACTCCGTGTGGTAGCACTAGGGCCATGGTTCCGTTATCGGCTAACTGATGTACCATGTGTTGCACAAAGGCAAAATCGGCCTTAGAGCTTGGTGCTAGTTTTCCGTAAGATGAAAAACGGTCATCACTCATAAACAAGGGGCTTGCGCTCCACTTTGCAGAGAATGGCGGATTGGCTACAATGGCTTCAAAACGTTGGTCTAAATGTTGGGGTCGCTCTAGGGTGTCTTCATTTTTAATATCAAACCGCTTGTAATGCACATCGTGCATAATCATGTTCATGCGGCACAAGTTGTAGGTGGTTGGGTTCATTTCTTGTCCGTAAAACGCAGCTACTTCTTTTACTTGTTTGGCTACACGCAATAACAAAGAACCTGAACCACAAGTTGGATCATAAACCGATTTTAGTTTGTCTTTACCCACCGTTACCAATTGTGCGAGCACATTAGATACTTGTTGTGGGGTATAAAACTCTCCCGCCTTCTTCCCTGCTCCACTGGCAAACTGACCAATCAAGTATTCGTACGCATCGCCCAATAAATCGCTTTCTGAATTGGCAATGTCAAAATCTATTTCGTCTAAATGCGAGAGTACTTTTACGATGAGTTCGTTTTTATCGTTTTCAGATTTCCCCAATTTAGAACTGGTTAAGTCTAAATCTTCAAATAGGTTTCCAAAGTCTTCTTCACTTTCGGACCCCATGGTGCTTTGCTCTATGTGCGTGAGCACTTTGGCTAAATCACCCAATATAAATTGGTTTTTTCCTCCTGCGTTTCCTCTTTTGGCTAGTTCACTAAACAACTCTGAGGGTAGTAAGAAGTAACCGAGCTTATCTAAAGCGGCATCTCTTAATGCTTCTAACAATTCTACTTCTTGGGCATGACCCTCTATATCTCTAAATTTTAGATTATCTGGTTCTAAAATCTCATTGGCATACAGCTCCATTTTAGTACTTAGGTACTTATAGAAAATAAAACCCAATATATAGTCCCTAAAATCATCGGCATCCATCTTGCCACGAAGGGTATTGGCAATGATCCAAAGTTGTTGTTCTAGTTGTTGTTTTTGTTCTGTCATTTTTCATAAAAGCTATACTTGTGTTTGTAAAACACTAAATGTAAACCCACAAAACACCAATTTCCCCAAAGTGAAATACCAGTATTTTACAGGCTAATTTTCGCTAGTTTTCTTTCAGACGGGGGTTTTTATAATAAGCAACCAGTAAAGTGTAACATTTTTTTTTGTGTTAGACTTAGGGATGTCTGTTCTTTATAGCAGCCTAAAAATAAGAAAAAAGAGCAGAAAACACTGCTTCTACAGAAGTATTTTATATGAATAGGTTAAATGCCTAGTGTAACGGCTTTGGATATGGTGAGTTTGTTTTTTAAAATCAGTTAACTAATCTAAACTGACAACTAATGGTTTTTTTGATTCTGTCAATACACCAAGGCTTGTTAGACTACCCCTGCGCCACATTTTACAAGCCTAAACAAAACAGGGGATTGACAGAAACGTTAATCCCTTGTTTATGTGGGGCTACAGAGGAATTGGAGGTGTTGGAATGTAAGACAAGTAAAATTAGATAAAACTACCAATCATTATACATGTCTTTAAATTTTTTTTGATCGTTAAGAATTCTTTCATCTTCATTTTTTTCAAAATCATAGTTTATGAAATCCCATCTACTTTCTATACCTAAATCCTTTAGTCTTTTTTTTAATTCTTCAGAATATCCTAGAGACACTAAAGATTGCTTTAACGATTCTATGATCCGTTTTTTTGATTTAACTAAGACAATCTCAGATTCACAATCATTCATCTTTAAATACTCATCAAAAAAAAGTCTTACACACTCCTCCTCTTCTTTAGAGGGATTTTGAGGATTATCTATCTGAATGTTTCCTGGAATAGTGTTCCAATATTCCCAAAAATCTTGACCAAATGTATAGGTAATTTCCTCTCCATTTTTTAATGTCACATTTGTATAATAGAAGCCATAGTCATCCTCTTCCTTAGTCATAGGTCCAACATACTGAACAAACTGAAGCTTTATAATATTACCATTATTTAATTCATAAAACGAATAATAAAACTTATGCTCTATTATCTCACCAGCATTACTATTTTTTAAACCGTAGTTTTTATATCTGACAACCTTTAATTTCATTTTTAAAAATTATACTAATATTTTACTAGCCATTGATACATCAATATTAAAATATTCAGTTAAAAATCCATTAAGATTACTTTTTGATATTTCAAAAGATGAATCTAAAATATTAAAATCTACTTTTTTCTGATAAGATCCATACATCGAAATAATTGAGCAATCAGTGGTGTTTTCATCATGTTCATCAAGTTGAAGATAAATTTCCATTTCTTGAAATTCATTTAATAACTCATCATAGAATTTATAAAATTCTTGATACTCATGTTTTTTTAAGAATTTTTTTATCTCCTTTTCATTATCAACGTTAAAAGAATCAATGCCTTTAGTTATAGTGATATTACAAAGTTTTAAGATGTCCGTGTTTTTAAAATAAAAAATTGTTTCATTATTCTCTATCCAAAATTTTTCAGTTTCAGAGACCCATGAAAAATACTTTGCTTTTTTTATACAAGTTAAATCAGGTTGAATAAAATATGAAGTGTCACCTTCTCCATCATCAATAAGTTCAGAACCCAAGAAGGCATCTCTAATCTCGCTTTCAATCTGTTCAAACAATTTATTCTTTAAATAGAAATCCTTAGAATCAATTCCATTGATTTTAAAACCAAAATCACTATCTCTATTTTCTTCATTAAAATAAATTTCAACCTCCTGCTTATGAGAAGCCAACGATAAAAAAAAGCATTTTAAATTCATTAATATATTTCTTTAAAAAATTAAATCTGTATTGAGGTTTTTGTTGATAAATATTTTCATCTATTTTTTTTATAAATATATGATATTCTACAAAAAGAACCCCAAGGTTATACATCATCTCACGAAGACCTACCCCAAAAGAAAAGTGATATTATTTAGACAGTGGAATATCAATTCATAATCGTTTGGTCTGATTTTTTTGGCTTTTTTCTAATACTGATTCAAAGGTGTAGGAGGTGTAGTAAATGTAGCTGATAAAAAAACTTTTAAAAGTTGCTATAATACTATTTTTACGATTGGTCGTACAATAATCGTACATATTTAGATATAAAAAAACCTCAACTTATTGTAAATCAATATGATGAGGTTTTTAATTGTGGAGACGCCGAGAATCGAACTCGGGTCCAAACAAGCAGCTCAAATGCTTTCTACATACGTAGTTTTTGTTTAATTTTCGTCTAGTAGCTGATCAAAAACAATCCATTA
>Ga0228666_1000508_pt1 | contig 21502 bp, 19 predicted proteins | sample 80DmetaG_FD_182702 | JGI IMG/M metagenome (GOLD analysis project Ga0228666, IMG submission 182702) | Seawater microbial communities from Monterey Bay, California, United States - 80D | ecosystem: Environmental > Aquatic > Marine > Coastal | place: USA: California | collected 2016-10-11 | reverse complement strand
TGAAAATGGTGTAAATCCAGAGATTGCATCTAACGTTGATTTATTTATATACATCTCATTTAATTCATCTTTTGAAGGAAAAAACCAGTCCGTATAACCTCCACCATTATATGCACTTGCTAAACCTGCAGCATAACTCGTTTCCGTTTCACCTTGGGCGTTTATAATAGCCGTTGTATTGACTGCTCCAGTTCCTATTGCGGTACCTGTTGCTCCAGTTGCGATGTGAGTGCCATTGAACCATCGAATACCTGTACTTTGGTCTTCTACAGCACTAACTAAACCCTTAGTGTTATCAGTTGGGTCTATCCAAAATACATATCCGCCTCCTACAAAATCACCAATAGATAATGACTGAGCTACTTGACCATTATTAATAATATCTGACAGAGCAGTAATTTCACTTATATCTGCATCTGCACCTGCCGGGCCGATTGGACCCTGAGCACCATCTTCTCCATCAGCACCTACTAATGAAGCTAAAAATTCAGACTCTGTTCCTGTGTTTCCAGCATTAATCCATATCTGATAAGCGGAAGAACCATCACTTCCATTGGTACCATTAGCACCATCTTCGCCATCTGAACCGGCTAATGAAGCTAAAAAATCAGACTCTGTTCCTGTGTTTCCAGCATTAATCCATATCTGATAAGCGGAAGAACCATCACTTCCATTGGTACCATTAGCACCATCTTCGCCATCTGCACCGGCTAATCCTTGAGGACCTGGTTGACCTGTTGGCCCTGGTTCCCCTTGTATTCCTTGTACTCCTTGGTCACCTTGTGGGCCGGCTACACCATCAATTTTTGTCCATCCTGTTCCATTGTAAAAATAAAAACCTGATACTTCATCTGTTTGATAAATCATCAATCCCGAAGCTGGTGATACAATAGCGTCTCGTTGTATTTCTGTCATCCTTGGAATTAGAATACCTCCTGTTGTGGATTCAATCTCTAATGCAGAAGAAGCATCTGGTGTATTGGTATTGATACCTACCTGAGCATAGCTCAATGCTGTAAACAGCATGAGGGTGATTAAAGTAATTTTTCTCATCTTATTTTTTTATGATTTTAAACGTTGAAATTTGGTTTTGTGTGTTTTGTAAATTTAGTAAATAAACACCTGTAGGTAAATCTGTAACATCCAGCTCTAAGGCATTTGACTCCAATATTTTCTGACCTGCTGTATTGAACATTGTCGAGTGTTGTGGAGAATTTGAAACTATAATTATTTTATCGGTTGTTGGATTTGGATATACCCGAACTATATCATTTAGTATTTCTGTTTTTATAGTGAGTGTTGCTGATGAAGCACTTGCTGTAACTTGTTTAAAGCCAACAAGTTCTGTGAAATCATAACTCAATATGTTGTTTATATCATCAATGCTTGGTACAACATTATTCCAAACATCATTGGCATCCAATACTTCTAAAACTAAATCAGATTCGGCAATACCATTAAGCTCAGAGTCTAAATAACGAAACGAAAGCACACCTGAATAATCAGTTAGCTCATTTGATAATTCATAAACTCTTTCAATACTAGAGTTATCTCCAACAACTATTGGTGTACTCGATCGCGCAATAGAATTAGGCCCTTCTAGGGTGTAAGCAACACTAGGCGATAATTCTAACCCATCTACTGTAATAGAACTATTGGAGTTAATATTAACGAAACTGCCGGATTCAATGCTGAGCGTTTGACTAAAACAAAAGGAGGTCGCTAGCAATAAAGCAAAATTTAATTTATACATGATTTATTATTAAATTGGATTAGCAATGTAGTTTAAAAATTTAGGATATTTAGTCCATATTTGATACATTTTAATAAAAGCAAAGTTGATTACATTTTATTTAAGATTATTGAATGCTTATTAAATCAAATCTTTCTAAATCATCCCCAAAAAAGTTCGATTTTACTCACCTCTGCTCCAAAAAGTATTCTAGGGCTTTCAAGAAAGGATCATTATTTTTTACATTATGATACACTTCTTTATTATTTGAAAAATAAAGTTGTTTAGGCACTCTAAGCCATGTTTAAATCGTGATTTAGATAATGCTTTGATTGTAAATGTTTTATAACCGATATGAACAATCATCAATTGATTCTGAGTTTTCAATATTTCGAATTATAATACGAATCTTATTTATTGTATTAGTTTTAATTTGTTATTTTGTTTTTTTTAGATAATAATTGAATATGCTCTTCTAACGGTTCATCCTTAATTCTACTTATTAAGTGAAGGATTTCATCTTTAAATTTCTGTTCAATTTCGTTACTGTTTTTAAATTCATAATCCGATAAAAAACTACAAAATGATAATGATTTACTTCCGTTAAAAGATTTATTACAGTCTTTTTCATCTAAGTGATTTTGAGAAAAAACATTTATCAAAATTTCTTTTACTGCCGCATTGTAAGTTGGATGTTGAGTTTTAGCTGGTCGCTTATTTCTTGTTTTTTCATTTATAATTAATTTAGGTTCATATAATAAATCGGCAAAATAAAATTTAAATCTACCCTCATCCTTTTTATTTTGTTCAAACTGAAAGCCGATTCTAAAATAGATAGGGTTAGTTTCCTCAAAAATATCTGGATTAGGGTTTTCTAATTTTATTACTGAGTATGCCTCAATCAAATAACCACCATTATTACCTGTTTCAGTAATAAATTCGATTTCAAACTTATATTTTTCATCAATTTCGTCATCACAAAACTTAGTGAGTGAATCTTTCAATTTTAAAAAATGAATTTGCATTCCACAGGCATCTAAAATAGTAGTCTCTACATCTTCATCTAACACCAAATTTAAGTTATGAGAAGAAAGCGTATCATTTTTAATATCAACTTTATAATCTTTTAAAGTTATAATACCCTCATGCGATGAAATAAATTCTTTTTCCAGATGAGCCTTATATTCACTAAAAATTATATTATCAGAATCGTCTGGCATACAGTTAAAAATGTCAGCATAAGATAAATTTATCCACGGGTTGGGTTTATCAAATGATTCGCACCAAGTATTACGCGAGTTGCCTGATGTGATTTCTTGTGCTGGCATTAAATAAACATAACTCCAGCTATATTTTGTGGTTTTTAACTCTATTGCACATTTCCTTAGAACTTCTGTAATTCTGTCAGTAATTTTACATTTATCTCTTAGGTAATAATATTCAGTTTGGGATAGGTAGTTCCTTTTTAAATTACATGTTTCTTTAAATTTTACAATAGTTAAATCTTTGCTTAAGTCTAAATCTACTAATAATTTTTTCGTAATCTTTTTTTTACCCTCATTCGCTTTTACTTTATTTTCAACATGAATTAAATAATTGTTACCATCAGATTTATAATAAATCAAAATATCTATATCTGAAGTTTCCGAGAAAGCTTGCGCATCTTCAATATTTAAGTCCGGGTTTTGTGTAGTTTTTTTTATAAAACGCTCTAACATTTCCTTAGAGTTATTTAATGCCCACACAATACATTCACTATGAAATCGCTCTAGATTATGTTTTGCAACACAACTGAAAAATTCTGTTTTTTTTATCATGTATTAAAGGTTTAAATTTCTTTCCATTCAACGTCATTCACATTTAATGTGAATGAAAACTTATGACATCTTTTGAGTTTATTTAATTTGATTGTTAATCCACATCTTCAAATGACAACCCATCTGTCTCAACCAACTCCATACACTGTGATAATAAATTATCCTGAGTTTCTGCAACACTCTCGTAGAACTCCATCTGTGTTTGGTCATAATCTTCATGGTCCCAATCCATATCAACTGTTGGGTCTTCCATTTCTGTTTCTTCAACCCAAAGTCTACCTTCCGAAACTTCTCCTTCATCACCCTCGTGAGTTAATGTTTTAATTACCAACGCACCTACAGGGTCGAAAGTCTCATCTTCATACTTCACCTCAATAACCACTTCGTTATCCAAAGGAAAACATAAATTATATAAATGAATAAAGAACTTTTTTGGTGGATACCATGCCGATTCGATTGAGAAAGCACCTTGATCAATTACATCGTATAAGGTAGTCCACTTAGAACCTAATTTATCATACGACCATGTGTTTAAAACTCCACGGTCTTCAGTCAAATCAACGTCATCGTAAAATGCCGTCGCAAATGCAGTGATGGGTGAGTCACTCTCATTACCGTTTACTTTGTTAATTAATGAATCGATTAACTTTCTAATTTATAAAATAAATATTTTATATTTGATTCATAAATGGTTCATTTAAAGCGTATTTCATTTTGATTGATATTCTAAAAAAAGAAGTTGAAAAAAAAATTGGAAAAAAAATAACAAATAGAGGAGATTGTGAATTAGTCTCAAATGTTATTTTAGAAACACTTGAATTAGAAATTAGCTATAGTACCGTTAGAAGACTGTATGGGCTAGTCAATGAGACAAAACCAAATAGTAAAACACTAAATATTTTAGCCAAATTTATAGGCTATAAAAATTATATTCATTTTTCTCAAAATCACAGTTACAAACAAAAAATTAATCTAACTGATATTATTTACAAAACAGTTTCAGAAAACGATTCAGAAGAAATCATCAACCTTGTAAATAAAACAAAGAATAGTTCTGAAGATTTTATAAGTATGGCTATAATTTTAATACGTGAATTATGGCACAACGAAAATTATAATTTAATAAACAGGATATTTAGTTTAAAAGCACTTAATTTTAATTCGTTTTCCTATTATGAGTTACTTAAACTAGGAAATTCTATTGGATTATTAATTCGAAAAAAATCAAAAATAGACTCGATTCTTTTAAATAATATTAATTTTTTAGAATGTGTATTTTTAATTTTCGTAGACTATTCAAGCTTGAATAAATATTATGGTAATTCGTTAAAAATCATCAAAAAAAATAATTTTAAATATGATATTACTCTATTTTCATTAACATTACTTGAATTTAGAAATTTTCTTAATAATAAAAACGTTAATAAAATAACTTTTAAGGCATCTAAAACAAAACGTCTTCATCCAATTTTAAGTAGTCGATTATTGAGCTTAAAGTTACTAAGTGCAGATCCAAAAAAAAGATTAATAATATTAAATACCCATCATGCATTTCTCATAACAAAAGGTGATATAATAAGCCATTATTATGAATTATTTACCACTTCGATTCTTTTAAAAAACATCGAGATAATGTCTTTTTTAATAAGTCGAATTACTTTAAAAGTTGAATTTTATTATCAAAAAGCGCATTTAAATTCGTTCTATTTAATGTGCCTATTTTATTACAAATTAACAGGAGATATAGAAAATGAAACTAAATTTTTAAAATCCTTTAAACTTAGTGATTGCAGGGATAGTTATAAAGAATTTATAAGCCTAATACATCTTATATATTTGTATAATAGTACAACAACTAGTGCAAATAAAAAGAAAATTAAAACCAAGTACCTAAGCTTAAGTGAAAAACTTAACTACTCCTATTTCTCAGAAGATATTTTACTTAAATATTTTGATTAAATCCTCCATAAAATAGTTCGACTTCACTCCTCTTGGTTCCACAGTTTTCAAATTTCAGTATATTGTTCAACTAAAAGTTTAAAAATTATGAAAGTAAAATTTACTAGTCTAAGTTGGTTACACAGTGAAAAGGAAGAAGATATTTTATTTTGGAATTTAGAGGTTAAATTAACCATTGACAATAAACCATACGAATTAAATGTTTATTTTGAGGAATATTATGAAAGTGGTAGTGGAATTGGAAGTGGATTTTTAATCTCAGACTTTGATCTTGTAACTTTACATCATGGGTTATGGGAAGAAAGAACTAGGGAAAAAAATGTTGAAAAAGAACAAAATCCTTGGATGGTTGGAGAATTTAAAGGAATTGATGTCTGGAATGAAATCGAAGATTTTGTTTATGAATGGAATGGATTTGGTTTTTGGAGTGAAGAAAGGGTTATTTCTGAAGAAACATTGAAAAGTTTGGATATTAAAATTCAATTATAAAGTAGAAAATAATTTCCACCACACGGGACAAACTCATATTTTTTGAAATTTGCACCTTTTATGTTCTTGGAAATAATTATTTGTTGTCAGCTTATATAATTAATTAAAGTATTTTTTTAATGAATTTATTTTCAACTAATTATGATGCAATTTAGATTTTCTGATTTATATTATCTTTTACCGTTTCGCTAATCAATAGTCCTTTATTAAAATTGAGTACTCTGTCTCTAGCAAAAACAGAAGCGTATCCTAAATTAATTTTTTGAATCAGATCACCTTCGGGAATTCTAATATCCCCAGAGAACCAACTAGCAAAAACTTCCGTTTTGTTTGGGAATAAATAGTTAAGGTCTACTTGGTTGTTTTTTTCAATGAAACCAATGAGAGAAACAAGATAAAGTTTATTGTTTTTAATCTTCCAGGTGCCAATATACCCTCTAACTAAAGCAGTAGATTTAAATATAAAACCAACATCACTTCTAGTCTCTAAATAAGGCTTTAATGGCTCTGTTGCAATAGTTTTTTTTTCACCATTGTAAGAAATTATGTCTCCTGCTTGGATGGTCATTAGTTTGGTTTTTTTTATTCAGTAAAAATACAGCTATGAACGTATATAATCAAGATCAAAAACATCATTATCTAATAATGTCTGAGCAACCTCTTCATAATTTATCAGGTATTGATCTCTCCATAAATCCTCTTCGTTCTTACAGGATTCAATATCAACATCTAAAGCTACTAAAACATCTTCCAAAATTTCAATAGCTAAATCACCCCCACCTAATTCATCATTAATTTGAGGAAGGTCATCAAAATTAATATTTAATAATATATTAGTTATATCATCAGAATCTGCTCCATTTTCACATTCTTTACATATTGTACATAAAAGAACTGTTTTGGACAAGTTTATAAATATTATTATCTCATCTTCGCTTAGTGATATCAAATCGTTATTTGAATCAAAATCATAAAATGAATTGATTATTGCATTAAAAAAAGAAGTTGGCTCATCATCATCTTCTTCAGTCCCAAATTTTTCTTCTCTCCAGTCATAAAACAATCTATACTTTTCATATGGGTTAAAATTCAAATTTCTTCCTTTAAGAAATAATCCCCCAATACTTAGATCTAATCCTTCATCATCAATTTTATTTTGGAAGAGACCCAAAGAATTATTTATACATAACAAAAACCAATAATATTGATTATTTAAATTAATGAACTTAATCATATCAAGTGAAAATTGCTCTTGTGAAGTTAAATCTTCATGCACAAAATTTTCAACAATTTTATCTATTTCTTCGAGGGTGGTGTTTTTAGTAATCGCCATTGAATTAATTTTCAGAATTTAATATAAATGTAATAACAATATAATTAATTTTTGATATTTATTCAAGGCCTGAAAAAAAACTCTATGAATACACAACAAAACCTAAACTACTCGATTTCACAACCCTCTGTTACACAGCATTATTTGCTGAAAAAATAATTGTAGGTAAAAAGTGTTGAAAAAGAATTAAAAGCTTAGATAGTTAGAGAATTTAAAGGAATTGATATATGGAATGAAATCGAAGATTTTGTTTATATATGGTATGGATTTGGTTTTTAGAGTAAAGAAAGGGTTATTTCTAAAGAAACATTGAAAAGTTTGGATATTGAAATTCAATTATAAAGTCGAAAATAATCTTTACAGGTAATTATCAATAAGGTGTGGAAAACTAACTGAAAGACCCCATATATCAGAGTTTGTAATTTCAAGCCATTCATCACCCCAGTTATCATTATAATATTTCCCTGGACTATTGTCAAATTCAGTAAAAATGGAAGTGTCTATAGGCTTTGCTTCAGGATGTTCATACTCAATTTCTGTTTCCTCGTCATAACCATAATAAATATATTTACTGTATTCTTTTATAAGATCCCATTGAATTTTTTCATCTTCACTATCCATAAACTCGTCTAAAAATTCTGTTTCTGTATCAAATAATTCACGTTCAGAATTAAACTTTAATGCGGTTAATTTATAATCCCACAATCCGGAGCCAGTAGAATTGGAAAAAAGTCCTGTTATATTATGATTATCATCATATGATAGTTTTGCGTAAAATTCATCATATACTTGTCCTCCAGCATATCCAATTGCTGCTATGTATGTAAATTCTTTAATTACTTTTTTTATGATGATAGTATGAAAAGTCTCATCCTCTCTTAGTGATATATAAATTCCAGTATTCATTTTTAAAGGTTTAGTTTAATATTAATTTTATGAATATAATTTAATAAATTATAAATAAATTTTAGCATGTTGTTGATTTAATCAAATTATATGAATTATTTTTTTTTATTTTTAATAAGTTTTCTATGTTATTAGAATAGGTAAAAGTGACTAGTAATGCGTTTTCAACAAGGTAACTCATCTAGTATAAAAAATAAAAGAGTTTAAGTATGAGCTCCACGGCATTATTCCCTAAAATAAATTTATTTTAGGGAATATTTTTTAAATATAACCTACCAGTCTTATCAACTGGATTGTAAGAAAAAACTTTACTTTTTTGAGTTATCATACATTATTAATCTAAATTGGCTTCAAGGTCAAATTCTTCGCCTTTGGCTGCAGAATTATACACTTCTCCATAACTAACTAAAGTGAAAAATTTTTGTACGGCTTCTGGAAAATCATCTTTAATCCAATTTTCGCCGTCCCACAACAGTTCTTCACATCCGTTAGAATCTTCAAAAACTCTTACTTTGTAATTTTTATCATCAACTTTGAAGTTAAACTCATTAGTTTGTGCAAAATAGACTTCTCTTGCATCTTCTGTTAAAATTACTTTACTCATTTTATTTAAATTTTAATGTTAATTAATTAATAGTACTATTATCCCAAATAAGCTGATCTAGATCAAAAATATTTTTACCATCTCCAACCGTATTTAAAATTTCTTCTTCACTGCAGAAATCAGAAAAGCTGGCCGATGGATTCTTAATCTTCCCATTTTTGCAGCTTACTTCCCACAACAGTTTTGAATTGGGAAAACTAGGAATAAATTCACTTGTACCTCCATAAATTTTATGGTATTCCAGTCTATGAAAGTCATGATTGTTTTTGATGAAATTCTCAAAACAATCTGAGCATCTTATCGTTATGGAACCATTAAAAGTTTTTTGAGAATTATCCATGGCGTTACTAACTCTTGAAGGACGTTCTTCGTTGCTATGCCATCTTACATAATGATTATTTGGCCAATGGGAACCTTGAGGATGAAAATCAAACCTTCTACCAAGAACCACTCTTTTTTCCATATCTAGAGAAATACTATAATTGTATTTTTTGGCTTTTTCTTTGTATTCTAAAATGATGTATAAAAACCTTCCACATTGTAAATTGTAGTCTTTAAACATGTTTTTAGAAAACTGAATTTTAGGAGTTAAGTCATCTAAATGTTTTAAAAATTTTAATTTAACAATATTACTTTCTTCTCCAAAGTTATCAAATTTTTCTAAAAAACGATCCGCATAATGCCGAGCATCCGAAGTCGTATTTTGGAATTCTTTTCCATCAAAAGTATATTTACATTTATCAATAGCTAGTTCTAGGCATTTGATAGCATTTTTTGAATCTTCTATTTTATTATAATATTCAGCTATTGGAATAAATTGAAAAATATCTTCATTAATCTTGTCAATGCAGTTTACCAGTAATTTATGTCTTTCATTTTTGTCTGAAATATTTTCAATAAATGCCAAAAAATCATCCATTGTACATTCTTCTGTGTTTTCAAAAGCGTTCGAATGAATGGTTTTTATAGCCATACAAAACAGTTGCCCTTTGGATACTAAAACATCAATAATACTAGCGTCAGTTGAGTTTTCTTTCAAGAGCTTAATAAGTGAAACCACTGCCGCTAAATCCATACAATTTTCAACAGCAATTTTTACTACATTTTTGGTGTATTCGTTATTATTTAAATAATTTTTATCTGAAACTGATACGATTAACGCCTCTAAATCATACATATCATCACCAGCTTTTTTCAAAGCTTTGTCATATAATTTCTTTGCATAATTATTTTTAAAATCTTCTGTTGAGCATGACACCTCTGCAAGTTCTCGATAGCCATTAAAATCGTCTACTTTCTTTTCAGCTTTTTTTAGCAAATCTTCAGCAGCTTCAATTTCATTAATTGATATGAGTTTTGAAATCCATTCACGCATATCAGTTCCATAATCTTCTTTTTTGAACTGCTCTAAACATATTTTTTTTAACCAGATATTAGCACCTGCTTCAAATAGTTTTTCAGAAAAACTCAGAAAATCCCAGTGAGTATTACAAGCCGATTCTTCTTTTTTAAATTTGGTGATATGGCTTTTTGTTAAACCTTGATAAATGTCTTGTTCTTCCATTATTTAATAGTTTAATTTAAAATAATTCATCTAATATTTCATCAAAACGATAGGTATCGTTTATTTTATCTTTATTTTTTAAAGCAGAAAGTAACAATTCTCTGTCATTTTTTAAATTATCTGAAGCGTAATAAAGTGCATCGGGAGAATGTTTCATACCTTCTATTATTATTTCTTTATCCGAGAGTATAAGCTCATCAGATAAAAATGGTTTACCTAAGACATAACGAGTATTTTTAACTGCCTCTAGTGCTATTTCTTTATCTGCTTTGAATTCTTCAGGAGCATGATTTATAATACTCAATGTAGCTTCTTTCTTATCTAAACAATTTTTAAGCTGGTATAATATAATTTCTTTATCAAAAACAATTCCTGCTTCTCTGCAAAGAAATACATCCAAAACAAGTCCTTTTTTTACACCACGTAAAGCAAATTCTCTATCTCCTGTTATTTGTCTTTTTGGTTTTTTTACATCTGCCCAAGATTGACCAATTTTATTTTTCCATGTTTGTCCACTTTCTACACATCTTTCAGCTGATATTCTTGACTCATACGCAATACTTGGTAAATAATTGAAAATTTTATCAAAAAACTCTTCGTCCAAGGTAAAAATAGGTATTACACTAGGAGTACCTCCTTTAGATGCTGCAGCAAGAATAATTTCTTTATCATAAAAAGTTTCATCTTCCCATTCAAAATGGGCATATGCTTTACCATTATTTTTTACTGCTAGCGTAACCACCTCTTTATCTACTTTTAGCTCATCAGCCACACATCCTAGAGCCATACCATTAACGCTCACCATCTGTAGTACAAAATCTTTTTCTGATTTTAATTTTTCAGGGATATTATCAGAAATGTAAGAGTCTAAATCATCGTCAAATGCATCCACATCTTTTTGCCCTATTGCATGTAATATAAATTCTTTATCGCTTTGAAGTCTTTCTGAGACATATTCAAAAGCTTCTGTTGAATTTATTAAAGCTGCCATAGCCATATCTTTATCATTCTGTAATTCTTCAGAAGCATATTGTAAGGCGTTACCATTATGACCAACAGCAGTGATGACAACATCTTTATCATTCTGTAATTCTTCAGAAGCATATTGTAAGGCGTTACCATTATGACCAACAGCAGTGATGACAACATCTTTATCATTTCGTAATTCTTCTGAAGCATATTGTAAAGCATAACCATGGTGTTTAACAGCGGTTATTACTAGGTTTTTATCATTTTTTTCATTTTCAGCTAAAAAACTTAGTGCTTTACCACTACTTTTAACGGCTTCAGTAATAATATTTTTATTTGTTTTAAATTTTTCAGCTCCAAATTCTAAGGCAGCATCTCCAAAATGTTTTGCAGCAGCCAATACAATCTGTTCGTCTTGCTTAAGTTCTTCACTAAAAAACTCTAGACAAAAAGCATCTAAACTTACAATTTCTAATAGAAAGTCTTTATCGGTTTTTAAAGTATCAGAAACATGTTCATATGGTAAACTGTAACCAGACTGTAAAGCAGCCATAATTACCTCTTTATCCGCTTTTAGTTCCTCAGAAGCATGTTCCAAATAGGTTCCATTGTATGCAAGTAATGCAAGCATAAATTCTCTGTCGTTTGCAAATTGATTTTTCATATTATTAAATTTTTATTAGTAAAGATTTTAAATGCTCATAAATCATTACCATTGCTAAAGTATCTAATTCACAATAGCGTTTTAATGCCTCTGCTATGTCTTCCCTTTCCTTTTCAGTCATATCGGTATACTGTATCTTTCCATAGGCTGTAAGGGCAGCACCTCCATCATCTATATTATCAATGTTAGACAATCTAGCTTCAATCTCTTCTTGACTTATGTTTTTATGGACTGGAGGTAAAGATTTGTAGGGATCGATGATTTTGTTGTCTAACTTTTTTAACCAAATATGATCATCTGGAAGGTTTTTACTACTCACACCAATAGCTCCAATAGGTTTACTGTATTTTTGTTGAACAAACTGGCTAGACTTTAAAACTGCAGGTAGAACTTTTTTAATCGAGTTTGAACCAAAAGTATGAGGATTGTAGTAGTAATTAACAACCACCTTACAAAGGTCTACCATATCTCGTGTCCCCTTGTCATATAATCTTGGTGGCACAGTCCATTGGTCTGGATTGTCTCTTGTTGGATGGCTAATAGATTCTATAAATGAAACTAGCGATTCTTTGTTTGGAGTATTACTGGCTTTGAGTTGCGCTCTAATGGCATTGAGTATGGTATTTTCATGCTTCGCAAATTTAAAAATAGTTCCTTCATCTTTTGATAATGCTTTTTGCAAATGTTCAATGAATTCAAAATTTGGAAATTCTCCAGCAGTAGTATTAATGTATTCGTTTGCATGTTCTATACGGCCATCTTCATGATAAATATGATGTGAAAATTGAAATGCTATTTGCTCATAGGGTTTACGACCCGTATGAAACGGGAGTGGCACTGTAGAGGTCTCAAAATCTATAAAATGAAGTGGAGGCACCCAAGTATCCATTTCGGCTTTTAAACCTTCTATATCAACAAACTCAGTAAAGTCATCATCACGTTCTTTTTCAATTTGCAACCATTGACGCTCTGTACGGCTAAGTTTTCCGGCCTCTTCTTTGTATTTAATATCTTCTGGGGTGAGCTGTGTTTTAAACAACTTGCCTTGCTGCATTAATTTTGGATCTTTTAAATCCCAAACATTAAAAATATTGGGTTTTTTAAAATCGTTTGTGGTCCAGTGGTATTGTGTTTTAAAACAATGCTCAAAACCAGATTGTTTTGACATTCCATCTTGGCTATCGTCTTTTTTGAATTCACATTTTTTACATGCCGAAAATTGAGCAGGCCAATTGGGATAGAAATTTTTAATCCTAATTTCTGATAATAATTTAAGGGCTTCGTGAAAGTTTAAATTATTATAATATTTGTGCTCTCCGTTATGGATTTTTGAAACCACTTCAGATAAGTTTTCTTGGTGTAATATATTTTCACCAAGTTGACTCACCTGCTTAAATGTTTTTCTCACTCCTGTTCTGCTATTAGGATCTTTTTCGACTCTAAAAAACTGATTTAATCCATCTACAGTTGCAGCTTTTGTTTTATCAACCAGACATAAATAAGGTGTAATTGTATACGAAGGCAAACAACGTTGTGTAACATAGGTTTGAAAAGCCAAATCAAAAAGATAGGGCTTCCAGCTACTCACTATTTTTTTTGACTTTCCTACAAAATTGTAGTTTTCGCTTGGGTCAATAGATTTTGCCTTAACTTCAATGAGTTTAATGTTTTTACCTTTTTTTACCAATACATCTGTTCTAATGAATAAATCATCAACATAGAAAGCAGCTTCATATATGGTGACATTTTCTTGCTTTAATAGCTCTGTGGTTTGGTCGGCTAAATCTTGGTAATCGTAGTTTTCTCTATCCTCTGGATCTTTTATTAAGTCACCACCAGGATATTGCAAACGCGCATATTCTTCTACTTGAAAACCACCACTTGCTAAAGCTTGTAAAAAAGGATCATTATTTTTTACATTATGATATACTTCTTTATTATTTGAAAAATAAAGTTTGTTTGGGCATTCTAACCCTTGTTTAAATCTTGATTTTGATAATGCTTTCATAGTAAATGTTTTATAACTGATTTCCAATCTGGAAATTTTTTTGAACCAAAATGAATCCACTCACCTTCAAAATCTTTAGCTCCATTATTGGGGCGATCATCTATCAAAATATCACCTTTAACTAAATCCTTTCGATGAGTTAATATCAATTTTCTATTAATTTTATTTCCAAATAGTTCCTCTAGCCAAATGCGCTTATCTGTCCAGGCAGATGTATTACCCCAAGGCGCAGTACTTAGAAAATAGACTTCATATTTGTCTGAACTAAGTAATTTATTTACAGAGTCTACGGCATCTTTTAAAGGCTCTAAGTTTCTAAATAGACCTGGAATGGTATCAGGGTCTTTATCATAAGGAGGTTTATGTCTTAAAGGGTGTGCATGCATTGCAGATACAAAATCTGCAACAACACCGTCTAAATCTATATATAGAAGTTTTTTAATAACTATTTTATTTAAGTAAATCTAAGGTTTGTTGATCTTCTATTTCTATTTAAATCATATCCGCTCCTTCCATTCTTCTGGCAGTATACTTTCATCTCCCTCTTTAAATATAAGACATCCGTTATCTATTATTATTTCAGCATTTATATCCTCTTTAAACATATCTCTTTTTTCAAAAGGTACTGCAGCTTCATAAAGCATATTTTCTTGAGATGCCTCATTAAGATACTTTTTGACAAACTTTAACCGCATATCATATAACGTTTCTGAAATTTCACTTGAATCAAAACCAAAATCCTCAAATGATTCATATTTTTCTAACCATTCACCCTCTTCATCTGTAAATTCTTCAAAATCCCAAGGTGAGCCGTTTGATCCTCTAACATTAGTTTTGATATCACAAAAACGATAAGTGTCAATAACCCCATCTCCATCATTATCTAAGTTAAAAGACAGGATATATTCTCCGTTTGTCTGCACTACGGTTGATTGAGACAATTTTAAATCTTTACCTGTATTTTCGTTATAAACCTTTATGTAAAGATAACTTTTCAGTCCATTATTTTCATCAGTAGATTTGCTTGCCATGGTTTCCTCAACAGCATTTTCCTCTTCCTTTTGGTTTTCTTCCGATATATTATATTTCAATTTCTTAGCCAAGCTTAAAAAAGCATCTATGTTTTTGGAGCCCCACTGATTGGAAACCACTACTTCAACACCATATTTGATTATTAAGGGCATCTTAGTGTTAAATCGCTTTGGATCTTCCACTTTTGCCGCTTTTCTGATGAATCCTTTACTTCCTTGAACTTCGTCTTTGAAAACAGAGCTCAATTTATCAAAAGAAGGTTTATTCTTTTCTACATAATCTTTTACAATTTCAAAAACCAATTGTCTTTTGTTCAAGTTTTCTCCTATTCCTTTTACTGTGTATTTTGTATAATCTCTTGCCATAGTTTTATGTTTATTTGTTTATTAGTCTATTTACGTTTGCTATTAGATTTGCTCTATATACTCTCGAAGTTGCACCGCCAGAAAGTTGATTCCCAACTATAAATTTCATACCGTTCCTTTCACAAACACCATTATCATCCATAAACTCATTATAGTACTGAAAATCATCTTTGTCTATTATATCACGCCTATTGTTGATGGAGCCTACCAGATTAACTCTTTTTTTAAAAAAATCTCTCATAATTAAAATTTTAAATAAGGTAGCATTGAAAATGAAAATATAATCAGGTTTAATCAGTTTTGCAATCTCATCAAAATGAATGCACAGCTTTTCATAATTACTCTTAATTTTAATCTCTTTCTTAATATCTCCGGAAGCTGTATTTCTTTTCTGGCAAAAGTCATAATGGAAGACATCCTCTTCAAAATTTTTGCCAACAGATTTAAAAAAATATTCTAATGTTTTAAAATATTCTATTTGATCTTCATCATCGTATTTTAGTTTGTTTTGAAACTCGATTAATTTATTTTTAATCTGTCTGTTGCTATTAAATTTGTTAAATCTTTCTTCCCCTTTACCATCAACTTTAACATCAAAATCTTTTATTTCAAAAATTTTATTAATTTCGGTTTTAGCTTCATCTGTTAAAGACGGATTGATACCCATTGTAATATAATTTTTATCCTCCAATACAATATTTTCATTATAATACATTAAGGGGTACCAACTTTTGCTTTTTGTATTTAAATCCTCATAATCCTTTTCTAAAATAGAATTGAAATTGGAAATAGAGCTGGGTTTGGTTTTTATAGTCATTTTGTAAAAAAGATTTTATTGGTTTGGTAGTTATATGATTTTATAGAACTCTATTTATAATTCTTGCATTACTTCTTTAAATAAATTTTTATCTACGCTGAATCTTGCATCTGACAAATAATCATCAACATAGTCTTCACAATCGTCTTTATCATCTTCATTTATATCCAACATTGCACAACACTTATTCAACATGTCTTCATCATCTTCATTAAAATTTACAATTGGATTAAGATCAATTTCTCCTATTCTTGTCACAACTAGAATAGGATCATTCTCCCACCAATCAAAATCGTCTTGCTTCATATCCTCCATAGTGTATCCATATTCATCGATGGTTCTATTAGGCTCTGCAGGGTGTGAGTTTGTTAGAAACTCATGATATATTTCTCTTATAAACTCTTTAAATAAGTGATAATGGGTTAGTTTGTAAAAATCATCAGAGTAAAAATTATCTAGCAAAGCATCATACATGTTTTTAATTTCTGAGTTCTCTCTATTAACATTAAATTTTTTTATAGTACATATAAGCTCTTGATTGCCTTTTCTAAGCTCAATATCAACGCTTAAATCTTGATTTGATGGTTTAGTCATTTTTGATTTTTCTGTATATACTTTTTTAATTGATCTTTCTTTAAAGATTGTTTTTCTTTCTGTAATCAGCTAATATTCCAACCATTTGATTTATATCAGTTACTGAGTCCCAAAGGGATCCTTGAAGCTCATCTAAATCAATTAGTAACTTAACTACGTTTTGAGATTTACCTGACATATCAGATTGTTGCATGGCTTGGGTTGTTAGATTGGGGTTGATTTTATCAACTAGCGGTATACATTTTTGATGTACTATTCTTAGTGCATTTTCCTTGTCGGCTAAATGATTAGATCCTTCATAAACATCTATATAATGTCCATTTGCGCCAGAACTTATGGGTTGCCTTTCAATTAAGTTCCTAGCGATTTGAATAAAATCCATAAAATTATTAGCCTTTTCTTCAGCTTTTTTATACAATTCAACTGCACGATTTTTATCAATAGAAAGTAAAATATTTGCTAAAATAAGATAATCACCAGATGAGTATGAAGAACGAAAAATGTCTTTAGAAACATCATAATCATCTTCTTTAATCATAGGTTCTGCCTTTTTAATTAGTGCTAATAAGCGATCGTTTTCATTAAGTTTAAGCAGTTTCTCCATTGGATATATTAAGTCATAAAATTCCTTAGCTATACCCTCTATTTTTTGAAGAATCTCAAGGCCCCATTCTTTGTCACCTGCTGCAAATACTTCTTCTGCAAACCATTCTATATATGTGTGGTCTATAAATCCATCTTCATCTGCTTTAAATACTTCTGCTTCCTTTTCTTTAAAAGCTTTAATCTGCTCTGGTTTTAGTTTGTTTGTTGACATAATTTTGTGTGTTTTTATTAAAGTTATTTAGGAAGTATACTTTTATCCCCTTCTTCAAAAACTAGATTTCCGGTTAAATAGTCTACACCATCATGTTTGATTTCCTTTTCAGAGGGTGCGTTTTTACCTAAATTTTCAAACATTCTATCTATCCAACCATCCTGTTTTTTCCAAAATGGATGAGTATCATAGGTTGGAAAACCTTTTGCATATTCATGATAGTTTTCTGCCTTTTTAAATTTTGGTAAATTATTTTTTTCAAATTCTATATTCTCTTCATTTTTCCTTGATCTTGATGGATTTAGATTTAGAGTAATTACAGAGTGATTTTCATAATTTCCTAAATATGGTTGTGGAAATACATCGTATTCTAATTTTTTTTTCTCCTGTACCCTGTCGATTCTTCCAAATAACATCCTCTTCGAAGGTTGCCTCTGGGCTTTTTTTCCATTCTTCGAAGAATTCATCCCAATGATCTAAATACTCTTGAATGCTTTTAAATTCTATGTTTTCATTATATGGTTTCACACTTTAAATATTTGATTTTGGAGAAATAAATTATTTTTTTTATTTAAAGATTATTTTTTTTTCTATAATCAGCTAATATTTGAATAGAGTGATTAAAGTTAGTTCCTTCATTATCTTCTTGAATCTCACCTAAATCTATTAGTGTTCTAACGACTTGAGCACTTTGACTTAACCTATTATGGTGATCTTTTTCATCTATAAGCGGTATACATCTTAGTTGTACGATCTTAAGTGCATTTTCCTTGTCGTCTGAATCATTAGCTAAAGAACCACTGAGTTCATTAAATTCATTAAAATCTACAGCATGGTCTTCAGACTTTTTATATAACTCTCGTGCATAATCTTTATCAATAGAAACTACAAAATTTCCAGCCAAAAGATAGCAGCCAGAAAGACCATAATCTTCAGTTTCAATCATGGGCTCTGCCTTTTTAACTAGTGCTAATAAGCGATCATTTTCGTTAAGTTTTTTCAGTCTCTCCATTATACCCTCTAAGTCATAGAAATTCTCTGCCAAAACTTCTATTTTTTTTAGAATCGCAAGGCCCCATTCTTTGTCACCTGTTGCAAATACTTCATCTGCAAACCATTCTATATTTCTTATGTCGATAAATCCATCTTCATCGGCTTTGAATACTCCTACTTCCTTTTCTTTGAAAGCTTTTATCTGTTCTGGTTTTAGTTTGTTCGTTGACATAATAATAATTTTCTTATTTATAAATAATCATTTATTTTTTCTTTTTCTCAAGAAGTTTCTTTTCCCATACAGGGTCTTCTAAATCAAAAGCCACTATTTCTGCAAGATCTTTCCTATCTCTCCAATTTTGAGCAAGATTTTCTGCTTTTTCTAATGCTATTCTAGCAGAATTTTTATCTAAATAATATATGTAAGATTGTCCTAAAGCTAAGAACCTTTTAAAACTCTCGTATTGAGTATTTGTTTTTTCTACAGCAGCTAAGTTTTCAGCTTTTTGATATACTTTTTTTGCATAATTTTTGTCTCCCAAAAAATCTTCATCAGCAATAGAACATGCTAGTTCATTAAATTCAAAAAAATCTTCTGCCTCAATTTCAGCTTTTTGAAAAATTTCTAAGGCAAGCTTTTTATTGTTTAGTCTTTTGGGAGAACCTGTAAATACTCCAAGAATGTGATAGGCAGACCACTTAGATCCACTTATAGCTGTTTCTGAAATGTTTTTTAAAGCTATTTTTACAACTTCTTCAGCCAATCCTGGTTGTTTTAATGTAATTAATCTATCTATAATACCCGCAAATTGATGTCCTTTTCTGTATATATATGAATTGGATATATATTGCACTTTTGTCACACACAGTTTTATAGCCCAATTTAATGCGCCAGTTTTTATTAATGTATCTATCAATTCACCTAAGCGATCTAGTATAGAAGTCTCAGCTACATCTCGATGAGAGGTGTTAAAGTCATCTCCAAGAGATGGAATTGCTTTAAATGCGTCTAAACAATCTTTTTCTTTTTTTTCAAAAGAATCGATTTGTTCTTTTGTTAGTCCCTCATGTATGTTAATATCATCTAAAGTTTCGATTGTGTATTTGATATTATCCATTGTTTAAATTGTTTTTAATATGCGTTGTTTTTATACTTATAATTTTGCTAAATATTCTTGAACCTTTTCTAAGGTATCCATATTTTTAACCTTTGGTTTAGGACTTAATTTATTACACCCAAATGCTAGTATTTTCTCTAGCTTACTGCAATTTTTAAGCGCATGTATACTTTCCAAATTTGTGCAATCTGAAAGGTCAATTTCTCTTAAATCCAACATTTTTTCAACGCCATCTAATGAAGTGAGATTTACACAATTTGTTAAATCCAAAGCCATAATGTTAGTCACATTCTTAAGGCCTTTGATTTGCTCTAAATTTGGGCAATCATTTAGATAGAATGTATTATCATTTATAAAATCTTGAGAGGAACCATCTTCATAAAATTCTGGTATCACATAGCCATTAGTATCAAAACCATCTGGAAGACCTTTGCCAGTTTTCTTTTTGTCTTCATCAGATCTATCATATGAAACACTAAATGCTCCCTCATGTATATCTAAGGCTTCATTATAACCCAATGAATGGTTATAACTAGAAATAATCTGGGTATTTTCTAAAAAATCTAAGTTTTTGATTCCAGACCTATTAAGTTTAATATCAACAAATTTTATATTCTCTAAGGATTCTACGGTATTTAAATTTTTATTACTACTTAAATCGATTGTTTTAAGATTGGTGCATTGACCAATGCCCTTCAAATCTTTAAGATTAGGAGATGTAATACTTAAATCATTTAAATTTTTATTCTCTCCAAGGAGAGGAAAATCCGTAAGATTTTTTGGATTAGAAATCCTTAGACTCTTCAAGTTTTGTAAAGCTGATACATCCTTTAAATTAGAAAAATCACAACCTGTAATATCTAAACTTTCAACACCACTAAAACGCTCTACAAATGCAATATTTAAGCTTTTATCAGAATCTGTACCAGAGCCTTCTGAAGACAACTTCACGTTTTTAACTTTTACAGCTTTATTTAAGATACTGGTATCTGTTAGTTGATTGCATTCACAAAAAATGTCTAAATCTAGGACTTCTGGAACATCTAACCCTGTCAAACTTACCAAATTACTACAATGTCTTAAACTGATATTTTGAATGCCTTTTATATTTTTTAAAACACTTAAATCTTTGTTGGTAGCTTTTTCTATATGAAGTGATTTTAAATTTTCTAAGACAGGTAAATCTTCAGATATTAAAAGTTCATAATTTCCAACTTTCCACCAATGAGCAACCCTATTTCCTTCTATACTAAAGTCATTAAGCTTTTTAAGTTTTTTTAGTTCTGAAGAATTGACTAAGGTTTTAGGGTTGTAAATTTTTAATTTTTCAAGGTTTTTAAAGTTATTAATGTACTTACAATCCATAACACAGGCCTGAACATTACGGTCTGCAGGAATACCTCCAAAACTCAGAACCATTAATTCTTTACATTCATTTCTTACTGTAAAAGCCTTACTCCCCTTAGGAGCTATGTTTACCAAAGCCAGTAACAGCGTATCTGTAAAATACTTTTTCTTATTTTTTTGAGAGAAATTGAAATATTTTTTATCTGAAGCAACATGTGGCTTGGTATAGGTTTTGTAATTACCTTCTATTGTAACCTCACCCAATAAATAATCAAAGAAGTCTGGAGTATTAATGCTTTCTGCAATGACAATTGCAGAATCAATACCATGTTTTAAAGCTTTCTGAATTTCTAGAGCTTTTTCAGAGTATTTAA